>SDBU01008756.1_pt1 | contig 11449 bp, 20 predicted proteins | sample 2277071 | NCBI WGS metagenome assembly SDBU01 (sample SAMN10397929, study PRJNA504765) | marine sediment metagenome | isolation source: marine sediment core GS08_GC12, 126 cmbsf | place: Arctic Ocean: Gakkel Ridge, Loki's castle | collected 2008 | reverse complement strand
GAACTTGCTATTTCAATATAACTTGTAAATTCTTTTTCTCCTGCTGGTGATTTGGATAATGGAGGTTTAGTTTCAACAGTTTTATTAAATGCTTGTGAATTGAATGTACCAGAGAAATCATAAGTCTTTTCTTTTCTCATTAAGATGATTGATTGAAATATATTCCTTACAAACCCTTTTGTTCTTTCAGAAAGGAAATTGATTACTGTTGGTTGAGAAATTTCTTTTGTAAGAGATGCTAATCTCTTTAGAGAAGTATCTGTATTAATTTGTTGTATAATATCTGGGCTATACCCATAATCTCTTGAAAAGGTAACATGCTCAGTATCATTTATATTGCCCCTTTCGTCCCAACAAACGAAATATATTGTGTAAGTATTAACCCCTATATTCGCAACCCTAGTCCATTGAGTTGGAGAAGTAGATAGATTACTCATCGCATAAAAAGGGGGATTGAGATTGTTATATGTTTGGTTACAATCAACTACTCCCGAATCATCATCAATAGCAGTTACATTATATGCAGGACTAAATGCGGTTGGAGGGTAATTGTAATAAGTCCTACTTTCAGGAGAATTTATTGTTACACTTGGAGGGTCTGTATCATGCATTTCATATGCATAAACATAATCATCTGTTGTATCAGTAACCCAAAAGTAAGTTCCATTTTGTGCAATCCCACGAGGAGCAGCATTAAGGTTATCTAAAAACCATTTACTTATATAATTAAAACTTGTGTCATACTTGTAAACCCATCTGTCCCCATCTACAATCCAAAAAAAGTTTCCGTCTGTGGTTATCCCATATGGTACATCATTACCAGCAGTTAAGGAATATGCGACATTGTACTCTGTTCCATCCATCTCATATTCATAAACTAAATCATCTGTGCCATCAATAATCCAAATATTAGTTCCATCAGTTGTTATCCCTCTAGGGAATGCATTACTAGCATCTAATGCCCAAGAATTTATTAAATTTCCAGTATTTGTACTAAATTCAAAGACTGATTCTGGTTCTGTATTATCTGTAACAAAAACATGCTTTGTCGAGCTATCATATGTAATTCCATATGGGTTGTCAGCACCATCGTCCTCTAATCCCCAATCAGCATACCATTGGATTGTTGGTGATAAATCATATAGATAAACATCTAAGACAGAAGAACCAACAACAATAATTCTTTGGTCATCAGAATCAATTGTTATCCCACGAACTTCAGGAGTCCAATCAAGACGGAAAGAAAGGTCTCCACGATAATCTCCTTCAGCAGAAGAAACAGAAGGTAAAAGAAGAATCACCAAAAATCCAATTCCAATAATTAATTTAATTTTGCTCTGTTTGTTCATTTGGAAACATTTAAATACTTTCATTTATTTATAGTCCTAACTAGAAAAATCCAGTGGTGTGGATTTGAGAATTCACTTATTTGAATATGAATTGATTGTTTTTAATATATTCTATTTTATCTCCTAAAAGAAAAGGTATTTTGTAATTTGGTTTATTTCCCATAGAATAAACAAATTTTTAAAGTATAAAAAATTATCTTTTTATTTAAATAAGGAATTATCTCTGCAATTACTTATATAAACTTGGTTTGTGCTATAACAAAAATTATTTATACTGGGATTTGCATGTAATATATCATACTTTGTACATTTTGGATTTTTATAGACTACTCCATTGGTAGATTCGAGAAGTACCCATCCTTCTTCAGGCAACCATACTTCTACCCAAGCATGAAGTGCTCCTCCCATAATTCCTTTCCCATCTTCAATTATTATTTCTTTTCCCAATTTAGGTAATGGGTCTCCAGGAAGAATCACTAATGGTGCACAAAAATTAAGTATAGAGGCACATCCAGACATAGGTCTTGCAGCAATTCCCATGCCTCTTAAAATGGCTATATTAACTTTGCTTTGAGTAGAACATAAACCATATCCTCTATCCAGTATTTCTGATGCAGGAGTTAAAGTACAATCACTTGCTACTCCCTCTGTATAGATTGGGTCACGAACACCAAGATATTCTACTCTTAAATAAACTTCCCTTGCTGTCCTTTTGACTGCTTCTTCGGCAGAACCAGAGTTTGACCTTATCTCATAAATAAGTTCTTTGATATTTCTAGTACTATAATCATAATGTTTTGAACTTGCAAGATAATTGTTTGGTATCCCTGCTGCAACCATTTCTCTCCTGTAATCAATAAGCCAAGAAGTTAATTCACAGTCTATTGGACAATTAGTTCTTGTTTCAGGCATTTCACAATCTCCATCTCCACACACAGTAGTTTGTAATCCACAATCTGTTGGGCAATTAGCCCTTGATTCAGGAAATTCACAAATATCATCCCCACATTCAGTTCTATAGATAGTTCCTGGAGGGATTGCACAGTCTTTACGGCAATTTTTCCAAGATTCAATTATATCACATTTACCATTTCCACAAAGAGGTGCTGATTGGATGAGGGAAATAACCAAAAAACTTAGGATTGTAAGAACCAAAATTAAACTCATAGAAATAATGATTATGTTTCTTTTTCTTTTGTTTTTTTTCTGTTTGACCATTAATTATTATATGGTTTGAGACTATAAAAACTTAACCCAATCATTAAAGATTACAATTTCTTTATTAAAACTATGGAAACTAATACTAATATAGGTATGGATAACATTACAGTAAAAATAAGAGTAAATGGAGTTACTGTTTGTAGCCCTAATATTCTAGGGAGTATTCCTAAAGTAATATGATTATATAAATGATTCATTGATGCTGGGAAACCTCCTTCAAAAAAGTAAAAGAAAATATCTTCTAAACCACTATAAGCTAATCCAAAAAAAATAATAAATGTGGCAAACATTTCACTAAGGTCTTTACGCACTACATAATGAACTAAACTAGCCATAACTGAAGATAGTCCTACAAATAACCAATAAATAGTTCCATACAAAGAAGTTAATTCACCTAATCCCCACAATGGTTTACCATATATATCTATCAATCCTAATATAGCAACAAAAACTATGGCAATTATCCAGATAAGTATATAATTTAATGAACTAAATTTGTTATTTTGTGTTCTTTGTAACATTTTATTCTACTATCTCTTGAACTAAAATCAAAATCTTTTCCATTTTAGCCACGGAGTTTACTGTTTCTCTTCCTTTACCTCCAGATAATTTACATGATGAGACTACTCTCTCACATAATGAACGAGTACTTAAACAAATATTCTTATCTGTTAATGAACGGGCTGTTTCACACTCAACTTCATGTTCCTCACATTTTAAATCTAAATTCTCGCAAAGGTCTAAACTAGAAGGCAAAGAAAAGATGACCATTGCAATAATTAAAGAGATTATAATTAGGAGGATTATTAAAACAGCGGTCAAGCCAAATTTAGATTGAGTTACCATTAATTATTATAAGGATTAAGACTATAAAAAGGTTTTTAAAGTAGTGTATCACATATATATAGTATAAAATGCCTTCGTTAAACATATATCTTGATAAAGAAGCCTATGACCAAGTAAAAGAAAACCCAAGTAAAATCATTCAAAAAGCATTAAAATTATTTTTTAAAAAAAAGAAGGAGAAGAAAGATGAATAAATATCTTGGAATTTTACTAGGATTTGCATTAGTCTTAATTCCAATTTATCTTTTATTCAAATTCAATGTTTTTCTTATTTTTTTGAAATTTGTGGGGATAGGCATCGCACTTATTTCTATTCTTGTTGGAATTCTTCTTTTTTATTCAGGATTATCTGAATTAAGAGATTCGGTAGAGGAAAAATATTTGAAAGAGGAACAAGAAGAAACAGAAATAGAGGATGAAAATGAAATACTCCCACACCCTAAAGGGTAGGGTATCTTAAAAGAAAATGGAAAAAAAGAATAAGTCAGATGAAGAACACGAATGTCCTCTTTGTGGGGAATATTTGATTTTACACAGGGGGGGAACTATGAGCAATCAAAAGACAGGGGATTTCATTTATGTTTATACCTGTGAAGAATGTAATCAAGCGTTTGCATTAGATAATGATGGTAAATTGAAGTTATTGTCTTACGATGCTGAAATGAAGAAAATTGAAAATAAATGTAAGATTTGTAATAAAATAGAAAATTATAACGAGAAAGGATTGTTTTTATTGAATGTTAATACTGCTTACTATGAGTTTCATTGTTTTGATTGTGCTACCCCAATTTTACAAAAATGGATTGATGAAAATGGAAAAAAGAAGATAAAAGTAACTGAAAAAAATATTCATGGAATTTATGAAATTTATGATTTTAACAAGAACAACGAAATGCTACAAGAGTTACAGAAAAATCCAAGCAAATATAAGAAAACTATGGATAAGGTTAAAGAACAATTTGATAAAGTAAAAAAGGAGGTTCGCAATTCCTCCCACGCTTAAAAGCATGGGTATCCTTGCGATATTTATATGAAAAATAAAGAAAAATTAAAAGCAAAAGTAATCGTAGTAGTTGGAATAATATCTTTTTTACTCTTATTTGCTTATTTAACATGGGCAAATTTAAATTCTGATGATGGAGAGTACAATTATTGTATTGAATGGGAAGGATTAAATTCTGGGATTCTTCATCGTGATTCACTTTTGTATACATGCTACAGTTTAGCTACATCAGAATTTAAGTGTGATTATGAAGTCCAAGATGATGGAAGTCTAATGGTAAAACCAATTTTGAATACAACTAAGGGTAAAGATGGATTTTTAACATCAATTACTTATGGTGACTCAAATTATTTTAACTGTACGAGATGGTTGAAAAGTAAATAAAATGGATAAAAAACAATTAGAGAAAGTTGCAAGATTGGCTTTTAGTAAAAAGAAAGAAGAGTTTAGCAAAGAATTAGAAAAATTAATAAAAAAACCAATAAATCAAGGTATACAGATTATGTTAGAATTAGGATATAAAATTAAAGAGATTGAATTAGAGGAAGATACTGAAATAAATCTTGGAGAGGATACATACTATTAAAAAATAAGATGGTAAAAGAGATAACCAAATCAATAAGAGAAAAAGAAAAGAAAATAAAGGTTTCCTTAAAAAAAGAGAATGAAATATTAAGTGAAATGGGAAAATATTTATTCCAGTTAGTTAATGCCTCTTCAGATATGTTTTTTTACTATTCAAAGAAAATATCTCAGTTAGAAAAACAAATAAAAAAATTAAAAACATTTAAATAAGGGAGTTACCAAATATTAATAATAAAAACTGGCAATGGAATTTAAAGACATACTAAAAGAAGTAGTAATTGGCAAAAAGATTAGAAGAAAACATTGGAGAAAGGATTATTTCTTGAAGGGAAGAATTGTGAATAACGATATTGTTGATTGTTTTGGAGAGCCATTTAAATTTAAAATAACTTCTTTTGAGGGAACAGATTGGGAATTATATAGGGAAGATTCTGACATAAAATTAAAAGCCAAAAAGATTGTAGATGAATTAGTAAAACCATTGGAAAATTTAATTAAAAAAACTTTGGAGAGGATGGAATGAAAAAATTAGATTTAGAAAAAATTAAAGAATTCTATTTGAATGAAGGAAAGTCTATAACCGAGATTAGTAAACTTTTTAGCTATTGCAGAAAAACAATAACAGACCATCTTAGAAAAGAAGGAATTAAAATAATTATGTGTCATCCAAGACATTCTGGGCAATTTAAAAAAGGGTATATTTCACAAAAGAAAAATAAAACATATGAAGAATATTTTGGGGTGGAAAAAGCAAAAGAGATAGGATTGAAGATTAGTAAAACAAGAATTGAAAGAGGAGTTGCCAAAGGAAAAAATAATCCAATGTATGGTAAAAAAAGACCAGACTGGAAAAAGTTAAAAAAACAAAAAGGATATGAAGAAAAAAGAGTTAATTCATTAATCAAAAGTATGAAAATAAAGCCAAACAAACCAGAAAAAGTTATGATGGGGATAATAAAAGAAAACAATCTTCCTTTTAATTATGTGGGGGATGGAAAAATGTGGTTTACTGGAAATAATAATCAACACTTTAATCCAGATTTTTTATCAAAAAATCCCAAACATATCATAGAACTTTTTGGAGACTATTGGCATAATAGAGAAGACAAGAAAAAAAGAGATAAAGAAAGGTTGAAAACATATTCCAAATATGGTTATAAAACTTTAATAATTTGGGAGCACGAACTTAAAAATCCAATTCAAGTTGTAAATAAAATTGGGAGGTTTATAAGATGAGAAAATTATTATTCTTAGTTTCTATTCTTTTGTTTTTAACAACAGTTAGTGCATTTAGTCCAACTTCTCCAGCAGAGGTTTCATTGGATTGTGGAGATTATACTTCATTAATTATTTTAGGAGTGAATAGTAATGCATCTGATATCGCAAATACAATATTCGCTCATCCTCCAAAGACAGGTGTTGAAGTGGGATTTGATTTTAAACACATAACAGATGGAGGGAAAACATTAAAAGTTTACATATTTACTGATGCTCAATACTGTACACCAGGTACAACCCATACAGAATTCAATATTGGAAGTGAGAATTACAGAATAAACATAGAAGTATTAAAAGAAGAATATAGTCTAGGAGAAAAACTAATTTCTACAAATGAAGCATTAAACATAGGACAAGATATTTCTTTTGGGGTTTTGGGGATTGGAGATGGTTCTGTTCATTATATTTTGCAAGGATGCCAAAGTGTGTCAGAAGAAGATACAATGACAGATGAAATATCAAAAACTTGTTCTGGGAATATAGATTTAAGAGTAAAACTATTATTTACACTTCCAGAGTTAGGTACAGGTGTTGCAAAGTTTGAAGTTTTTTCTTCTGAACCAAGTTTTATTTTGACTAAAAGTAACCAAAGTATTGATAATGGAGATTCTTCTGAATGTGTTTTAGGAATAGATACATTGGGAGCAAAAGTTAAGAGGGGGAGTGTTTTTGCATTTAATACAATCAATAGTAATTCAGGGAAGTATGAAGACAATGTAATAATCAATGTTCTTGACCAAGCAGGAGATTTAACTCCAATATCAGGAACATCAGATAATACAGGATTCTTCTCAAAAAGAATTCACGAGGATTACAAACAGGATTTATTAATTAAATTATTTAAAGATGGATGTGAACCAACAAATAAAGTAATTTTATTTGAACAATCTTATGACGACTATAAATTAGCCAAGGATTCAGAACAAGGAGCATTACAATTAGTACTAAATGTGTCTGGAAGATTTGTCATGGGTACAGCAATTAGTTGGACAGTTACAAATGCTTTAGGTGAAGTTGTCGATGGTGTTGATGTAAAAATTACTAAACCAGATTCAGTTAGTTTAATCGTTACGACGGATGCAAGTGGGGTATTTAGTTGGACTCCAGATATGATTGGCTTGTGGAAAGTTCAAGGTGGGCTTGATAATTACGAATCAACTAAACTAAATGAAATAGAAATCTTTCAAGATAAAACTTATTTAATAGTTGTAAAAGTAAATGGAGAACAAAAAGGGGAATACAAAAAAAATGATAGAATAAATTTCGAACTTCGTGATGTTAATAATTCCCTAATTCCATTAACAATTGATTCAACATTTGCAGGATTACCTTTAAGATTTATTTCAGGAATATCAGATACAATCACATTTGAGGGAACAAGTGCATTAACAATTCCAGCAGTTGAAGGGTACATAGAACAAACAATTACCTTAACAGAAAAAACAACAAACTGGACAAATATATTGTGGGGGATAGGGATAGCAATCGGAGTGATAGTAATTCTTTTTTTGATTGGAGCAGTAATTAAGAAGAAGAGGGGAATGGGAAGTGGAAAACCACCACAGCAAATGGAAATCCAAATGGGTCGTCCAGGAGAGAAATAATGGGAATTTTTGATTTTCTATCAGGTATTTTTAAAGAGAAACCAAAATATCTTCATTACAAATTAGACCAACAATCTGTAAAGACAAATCAGATAATAAAAGGATTATCTAATCAAGTAGCAGAGTTACATGGAGACTTAGCTAGAGAAAGGGCAGACAAGGCTGAAAGACAAGAATTAGAGGTTCAAGAACAAAAAGAAGAAAGTGTCAAACAATACTTACAAGAAGATAAACAAAGATTAAGTCAACAAAATCAACAAAAATTTTTCTCATTAAAATCTTTTTTTAAACAATATTTCAAAAATGAGAAGTTTAGAGATAATTTATATATCACAACTTTTGATAGGTCAGAAAATTTAGGAAGATTTGGAGATTTTGGTTTTTCAGGAAATTCTTTCGTGATATTAAATGATAAAAATCAAAAAGTTTTGGGTACAAGAGAAGTAAAAGATTTATTTCAAAGTGTTTCTGCTTTGTCAAATGATATTTCGTCATATAAAATTCCAGTTAATTTAGATAGTGAAGGTGCTTGGATTGAGAATTTAATGTTATGGGAATCCCCAGAAATAATTAGAGAAGGAGATAAGATTAGATATTCAAGAGTAAGGAAGAAACCATTGTATGAATTATTAAAAGAAAAGGATGCTAAAATACAAATAAAAGACATAGAGATTTTAGAATTAGAAATGATAGGCTCAAAACTACAAGATAAAATTGATGATTTAGAAAGAGCAAATAAAATGAATCAAATAAGTTCTGAAGGAGCAAGAGCAGAAAAAGTCAAAATGGCAGAAAAACTTACAAATGTCGAAAAGATATTTTTAGAAACAGAAACCGAGTTGACTAAACTTAGGCAAATGAATGTAGTACAAGAAGAGGAACTTTCTTCTATTGAAAATATTTTAGTAAAGATGAGAGAGAAGGTTGAAGGAAAAGCAGTCCAAACAGCAGTTGACAAGGCATTAGAAACAGTCTTACACATAAAAAGTACTTTAGCTGTGGATGAACCAGAAAAAGTAGGAACTGAAGATAGTCCTAAATAGCTGGGTTGGTTTGAAGGAGAAATGTCCAATAGATTTGGAGAGGTTACATCGATATGCAAGAGAATTTGAATCAAGAGTTTCAATAAATGTGAGAATAGATAACCTGAATAAATCAAAAGCAATTTTACTTGATGCAAGAGGGGATTTAGATAATATGTTTTCTTCTCTAATGCAATTATTATATGATACAACTATTTTAAAAGAGAAAGAAGATAAAATTTTATTTCATTGGTTAGCTGAGGATTTTGCAAGGTATCTAAAAAGTTTAGATGAAAAAGAAAATGATTTAGTAATAAAATTTGATGAACCAAACCAAGAAAGTCGTTTAGGAGTATCAAGATTATCTTCATATAAGAAAATGTTAAAGATAGCATCTGATTCAGTAATTTACGAATGTCTGTTTAAGGCAAGTGATGAGTACAATAATTTACCTGGAGAGGAAAACAAAGAAATTAGAACTTTTTTTTATATTTTATTTCAAATATTACAAGTTACTTTATCTGTGTTTGGTGGAAGAGAAAGACAAAAAGGTCTTTCAAGAAAAAGTGTATTAAGTTCACCAGCAACTGATTGGAGAACATTAATGAGTGAAAAAGGTCAAGGAATGATTGGTGAAGGATATACTGAAGATATCGACGAGAAAGATATAAATTTTCTTAAAGATTTGAAGGATTTAAATAGTGAAGACGAAGAGGAGGAAGAAGATGAAATTGAGCGAGTTATTTAGAAAAAAACAAGAATTAAACTACCCTTATTCATTTTATATCATAAAATTTTCAGATGCTGCATTTGAAATGGGAGTTAGAGATAATTCAAATAAAATAATTGAGGTGTATTCTTATGATTCTCTAGGAAATTTACAAATTAAAAAATATAGATATTCTCCAGAAAGAGTATATGCAATTAGACAAATATATGGAATTCCAGGATACGACAAAACAGGAGAAGAATTAACATTCCCAATTGTTGGTAAAATAGAAATGGGGGTTGTTAAGTTCAAATCGAGATGATGGAAAAGAAAATTGAAAAAACAAATGGAAGTAAAACATTTAGAAGCATAAAGGAGATGTATAAAGATGATAGTATGGTTGTAGAACTAACCAAGAGCAGAGATATTCTTATTTATGATAAAGTATTAAATATAAAATTATTAAAAAGATTATTAAACAAATCTCAAAAGTATTTTAAGATAAACAAGGAGAAGATTTATATTTTTGTTTTTTTAGATTGTGAGACATTGCAATATCATTCTAATTTCCTTTTTTCTGGTAGGTGTTTTGGCATTGGTGAAAAAGGAGTAAGTGAAGGAGTAAGTGTGATAACAATTAAATTGGGGGTGAGAGATATTTCAAAGAAACCAATAAGAATGGCTATCTTCGAGATGATTTGGAATGAGTTATGGCATTCTACTGGAGAAAAAGGACCAAGATTTCCACCTAAGAAAGTAATGAAGGAAGTATTTTTTGAAGATAAGTGTAGTGTTGGGTTAAAAGAGGAACATTGTTGTGAAAAAATAAAATGAACAATAGATTATTATTATTTAAACGAGGATGCACTGGATGTTTACAGTACTTAAAAGTTTTACCAAAAATTAATTTAAGATTACCATTAGATAAAAGAATAAAAATGATAAACTGTTCTGAATTTGAAGAATTTGGATTAAAAACACATCCAATCATGGATAGGTTTAATAGTAAAGATTTTCAGTCTTATCCTCTTCTCTATCTTGATGGAATTTTAGTAGTTGGAGTTGCTTGGTCAGAACAATTAAACATTTTTTTGGAAACATATCTAAAGGGGGATTTTTTGTACTAATGGAAATAGAAGAAATAAACGAAATAATGGAAGATACCTGTTGGGAGAGTTTGGCTTTTTGCTGTGACTTAGGTAAATCTTGTCCAGAAAGAGATATGGTTATGGAAGACATTGGAATATCTAAAGAAGACTTCAAAAATTTAAAACAAAACTTTAATAAAGATTTGTATAATCTTATAAGTTGTAAGGAGGTTAAAAAATGAATTTTAAAAACCCAAAATTTACTTGTAAACAAGACCCAAATACAAAATTGTTAGTATGTCGAAGTTTTGCAAAGGAGAAAGATGGAACAGAAGTTCAATTGGCAAGTTTAAGTGCAACAGTTGATGGAGAATGTAATCCCGTAATCACAGATATACACGAAGATTATCCAGGAGAATTTGAAGCATTGGAGAAAAAAGTAATAAACAGATTAGTTGGGAAATGTAAAAAATCTCCCCAAGATTTTTAAAATGATTGGATGGATTATTGGAATCGTCGTCGTTATAATAGTGCTATTGATTATACTAAAAATGACAAATAAAAAAGAAACTTATGTTGGGAGTTTAGAGTCAAACGAATCAAGAATTAAACAAGCACTTATTAAATGTTGTTGGCATAAGACATAAATGGAAGACAAAATAATTAAAGAAGATATTGGATTAGTGGATGAGATTTTAGAACTTTGCAAAAATTTGGTGTCGGTGGAATCACATTCATTTTCTT
>SDBU01008755.1_pt1 | contig 11449 bp, 8 predicted proteins | sample 2277071 | NCBI WGS metagenome assembly SDBU01 (sample SAMN10397929, study PRJNA504765) | marine sediment metagenome | isolation source: marine sediment core GS08_GC12, 126 cmbsf | place: Arctic Ocean: Gakkel Ridge, Loki's castle | collected 2008 | reverse complement strand
TGTTAAAACAAGCTGAACAAGAAATTGAACGCACCCAAGAGGCATTGAATCGTTTATCCTGCATAAAAGTCAGAGAAAATGACCAAAAGCGTATTTGTGAACTCAAAGCGCGATTTTTAAAATTGCTCAAAGAATACGAAGCTTTCAAAAACTAAAAAAGGGGCATTGCCAATGCATAAAACACGAATTGCGGTTCTATTTCTGAGTCTTATCCTTATACTTACTGTAGTGGTAAAGCTGGTTCTCCCAGCACCTTATATTGGGTCTGATGTCGCATTTACTAACGATAAAGCACTTATACAACAGATGGTGGCAGAGGCCGATGGACAGCGTTGGTTTCAGATTATTCGGGAATTGGTGGAGAATGAGGACATCGAAAAACCAGGAGTTTTTTTCCATAGTCGATATGCTCTGCGTGTTCGGGATGCGGAGGTGTTCGATGGCAAACCGCCGCCGGATGATGCGTGCGACAATGCAGCAGAATATATCGCGGCGAAATTTCGAAGTTTTGGACTAAACGTCGAAATTGATTTATTCGAACACACGCGTTTCTTACTAAAAGGCGGTAAGCAGGGAAAATATGTCATGCGAAATGTCATAGCAACACTGCCAGGTATCGGCCCTAATAAACATCGAACCTATTTGATGACCGCGCATTACGACAGCATCGCGTCTAAGGACAAGGATTGGGAGCAGAACTGGCGTTCGATGCCCGCGCCTGGAGCGTCGGATAATGCCTCTGGCATGGCGGAGATTTTGGAAACAGCGCGCATTTTGAGTCAGCAGAATTTTGATTTCACTATCAAATTCATCGCATTTGGCGGGGAGGAGTTGGGATTATTCGGCAGCAAGCATTATGCAAAGCGTGCGCAAGAACAAGGTGAGGACATCGCTGGAGTATTGAATTTTGACCAGTTGGGGCACGATGATGACAATATTTTGGATATTCATGCAGTCGGCAATGCGAATTCCGAGTGGCTGGTAAACGCATTTCAGACCGCTTCTAAGCTGTACGGTATCGACATAGATTTTCAAAAAGTTATTGACCCGAAATTCGTCTATAGCGACCATGCGCCGTTTTGGGAAGAGGGCTACAGCGCGGTTATGCTCAGTGAGGAATCGTCCATGGAGAGTCCGGATTGGCCGAAGTTTACTCATAGCGCACAGGATAATCTCGATAAAATTAACATTCAATTAGGAGAACGGGCTATTCAATTGGCTGTGGCGACACTGGCGGAACTCGCTGACCCCATAGTATTGCCTGAAACTTCCGAGTTGAATCCCGATGTCGCGGTGGAATCAGATAGATTCATCCTCTCTAGCTCTCAACTGGCTAAAGGAGATACAGTGACCCTTTCGGCGAACGTCCGCAATATAGGCATGAAAGATGTCGATGACATCGAATTTTGGTTTACGGTTATTAATCCTAAAGGTGAAACCCGTGTATTCTTCGAACAAGTATTCAATTTAGCTGTTGACGATATGAGGACATTACACGCAACCTTCCGCGTGGATGACTGGGGCATCTACACCTTCCGCGCTATCATCAATCCGAATGTGACATTTTTTGAACCAAACTTTGAAAATAATGTGCAGCAACAGCATTTAAAAGTCACCATATCACCGCTGTATTTATCCGACATTCGCGCTCGACCTCCCCTCTTTAGCCGCGACAAGGATATGAACCTGCGGGTAAGTTATCAATTAAGCAAAGATGCACAAGTTACCGCAAATATTTATACACTCGCCGGTGAGCTTGTATATCTTCGAGAATACGCAATTGGGACTGAAGGTGGCAAATTGGGCGTAAATGACGTTTTTAAATGGGATGGTCGGAATACTTTGGGTGAACGTGTCGCGCCTGGGGTGTACTTCTGCAATATCACAGCAACTGATGAGGACGGAAACATCAGAAGAGGAGCGCAGAAGATAGCGGTGTTGAGGTAATAAACATTATGTGAATTACGAATTACGAGTTACGAATTGGGAAAAGCTTACATCCCCTGCATTCGCGGCATCCAAAATGTAAAGTTTATTCGTCAAAACTACCTATGCGAAGTTAGTAAATATCTATAGATAAAAAAAGGAGATTAATATGTCTACAATCAGTGCAGAACAGCAGAAACGATTGCAACAAATCGAACAAAAACGTGCCACTTATCCGAACAGAGTTATCATGCTTTTCAAAGATGTTATGCGTGAAAGAATAGAAGAAACTGCTAAAATTGCCTCATTTAACATATTCCGTGGCGATTTACATTATCACAGTACGTACAGCGACGGCATCGCAACGGTTCATGAGACGAAGGAATGGGTTGACCGTGCGGGGTTGGATTTTTTCTTTGTGACTGACCATGGGACGGTCGACCAAAAAGAGGATTGTAAAGAGTATGAAAATCTCTGGTGGGGGCAAGAGCCCGGCACGCAATACCATCATCTCGGAATTCTCGGACTCGATAGAACATACGAGGTGACGCGAGATTTGGCAGCAGACTATCACAAAATCAAGGAACTCGGAGGCTTCCCTTTCATTCCTCATCCAACTGGTTGGTTTCCGACGACGAGATATGACGAGGAACGAATGGAGGCGCTCAATATACTTGGCGATGAGTTTGCAATTGAAATCATCAATGGCGCAAACCAGATCTTTGACTGTTTTGACATCACAGACGAGATGTCTATTAAGTTATGGGACGAGCATTTATGTCAAGGCAAACGCGTCACGGGATTGGGTTGTACAGACGCCCACCTGGCACAGGCAATCGGAGATGTATGGACGGCTGTATTTTGCTCATCGCTAACGAAAGAAAATGTTCTCGACGCCTTATGGAAGGGACATTGTTTTGTATCAGACGCTCCGCTGGTGAATATAACACTAAATGGCGCGCAAATGGGCGATGTAGTACACATGCAAGCCCCTTGCACGACTGCGCTACGCTATGAATGCGCAGATAGCCGCGGTTTGTCCCACATACGTGTTATTAAAAACGGTAAATGTATCGAAGAGATTTTCCCTGATGGCAAAGTAAAAGCTGATGGTGTCATAGAGGATAGATTCGAGGGTGGCAAGTCCTATTATCGCTTGGAATGTTTTGCTATCGACCAACGGAGAGCATACACTAATCCGATATATGTTTGGGAATCTTAAGAACCAGAAAGCCGGAAAGCCGGACAACCGGAAAGCCGGCAAAAGATTTTCGTTTTCCGCACGAAACGCAACGGTAATAAGACCAGACAATATGCTGTTTGGTGAACGTTGATGTATGCTCGCTCTGCTGATTGCTTCGTGCCTCGCAAACGACTGGCGCTTTGCTGGTCTTACGGAACTACCGTTCCAGAGAGAAAACAAAGATTAAAAACTAAGACTAATTATTGGTTTTTCTTTGTGTTTAGTCTTTTGCTGGTTGTCCGGCTTTCCGGTTGTCTGGTTGTCCGGATTGAGTGCGTTAGCTCTCCCACAACCGAGTGAAAAGTTCCGCCAGTCTACACTACTCTGAACTACCGCTTCGCCCGTTCACTTTGTTCACGGCAGACGCACTTACTTCTTCCGGCGTTGGAAGATACTTTTCTTTCGCATTTTTATAAATCTTCTCAATCTGCCCAAGGCTTAATCTCGCGCCCGGAGCAACTTGTTTAATCTCCCCCAGAATTTGATGAAAATTGCCTGATTCAACTCGTTGAACCAACTCCACACCAGTGTAGATGCCAATAGCCGCAAAGTTTTCTTTAAGAATAGGTCCGACTCCGCTTATCAAAGAGATTGAATCTTCTTCTTGATTCATCTGCCTAACTTTTTCCGGAAGTCGAAAGTTAATTTCTATCGGCAAATTTCCTTGCTCATCAGGCTTTTCAGTGATAACGCAGTTAAATTTCAGTCCCCTTTTGAGGTATGGAAGGATTGGATTTTCAGCTACCTCCCTATTCAAGTATCCGACGACTTCATCTTCAGAATTTAGCATCGCTACCGCCGTTTTATCGTACATATCCGCTAACCTTCGGTAGATATAAACATCATCACCTACAGATGCAGTCCCATGAAATTTATCCGTCTCCACGATATTTGTTTCTATTGTTGTTACCACTTGTTCCTCCATTATATCTCCTCCTTTAAAGTTATGGTTCAGCGGATTTTTCTCGCGCGAATATGGTTATTTACTACTGCAGATGTTCAAGTCTTTGGCATAGCTGTTGCGCTTATGTGTACTTGACGATATCCGATAAAATTCTTGTTGCAGATGATGATTTCGATATGTTAGAATTGGTGGAACTCAATCTAACGGCAGATGGCTTTGAAGTAATATCCTCTGGTAGTGGAATGGAAGCATTGGCAAAAGTGAAGTAGTACAAGCCGGATTTGAATCTCCTGAATTCGATAATGCCATAGATGGCTACGATGTAATGAACAGGCTGAAAGCCGACAGGATGCTCTCAAAATACTGGATCCTGTTGACAGCGCTTGTGCAGATTGACGACAAAATCAAAGATTTAAACGCTAGTGCTGATAATTACGTTACAAAACTAATAGAAAACTACCCAAAAAAGGAGATACAGCAGTTATGAAAACAAAACAGATGTACGCAATTATCCTGTCTATCTTCATTCTCTTTTCTTTTCTAAACCACTGCAAGAAAGCTTTCGCCTTTATCAAGCGGGAATACACCCTAAAAGAAGTGCTTGATGAATCTACCAACATCATTTCTGGTAGAGTGAAATCCGCAGATAAAAAGAAAATGCGTGCTATCATTGAAGTTCAGGAGAATCTAAAAGGCAAAAGCGAGTTTAGACATATTAAGATGAATATCGCGGTTGGGCAGACCCAAGGAAAATTGACCTCACCACAGATGCTGATGGAAAAATTGGAAGAGGGATTGCCTATCATTGTCTTCTATCAAAAGAAGGGAAGAAATATTGCCGCGCTTGGTTACGTCTCAAGAACATGGTTTCAGCTTTTTGCCACTGACCTACCAAATAGAGATAAGGTCTGGTGGAAACACACTCATATTGAAGCGTACATGCACCGTACTTTCAGCGGAAGTACTGAGTCTCTTAAGGAGGTTGTAAAAGACACACTTATCGGGAAAATGTGGGCCGGAGCAAGTCCGAATGCAGTGAAAACGCTGGTACTGACCGGGAATGGCTCCAAGCCTATTTTAGGGCAGGCAGCCTCTGGGACTATTACTGCAACTCCCGAATTTCTGGCTCTGAAAAAGTTCAGCAAGGTAGACTGGTACAATGTCGCTTATCAGGAAACAAAAGATAGAAAACTGCCCGGCCTGGAAAAGGCACAAATCCTTTGGATAGGACAGCGAGAAATTGGAAACGACGGCTATCATCTGAGCAAAAAAACAGAATATAGAATCAAGCGTTTCGTTGAAAAAGGCGGAGTGGTTATCCTCTCAAGTCAGGATAGTGACGCCGGAAGACCATGCGGAAATGGGTGGAGCCCGGAGCCGATTTGGGGGGTAGACGGACAAAGGAGAAGTGATTTTCAAATTGTCAATCCATCGGCCGGGAACTTGTTCCAAAAACGGCTTGCAGGGTTAAAACAGAAATCTTCGCGTCTCCGTACCTCTGCGGTTCCTTTTTTACCACAGAGACTTGGAGCGAAGCAGAGAGATGAATCGGTGGTTCACAGAGACACGCAGAGAAAAATACGCAAAAACAGCATCATAAATACTGGTTCTCGTTTCATAACTTTCCAAGACGTATTCCAAAAGCCAAATGTCGTCAAATCGGGACAGATTGTTATGGATGATACGTGGACAAAGTGGAGCAAAAAATACACAGTATTAGCAAGTACTAATTCTGGTAAAGACATAGCCTTGGCAATGCTCAGATATGGACGAGGCATGTACCTGATTACAGCATTGCAAAATGCAACTGAACAAGATGTAAAAACAAATATGCCACTGATGGAGAATTTAATCTACTTTGCCATAAATCAGTTAAAATCACAGACGGGCGAGGTATTTGTTAAAGTCCTTGCACTTACTGGAAACAATAGCAATGTTGAATTCCCAGCACTGGAGAAATTTGATAGAGTGGGTGAGCGAAAGATAATGTACATGCAGACAAAAGACAAAAAATTATCAAAACTGGACGAGGCTGATATACTCTGGATAGGACAGGGAGAAATATCCGAGGAAAAATACTTGCTTGACAAAAGCGCAGAGAAAAAGATTAAGGATTTTGTTAAAAAGGGTGGAGTAGCTATAGTCGTTGGGCAAGATAGCGACCAAGAACGTCCGTGCGAGATAGGTTGGATTACCAAGCGAATCCTAGGAGTTGAAAGAAACCCAAGAACCGATTTTCAACCAACTGAAAAAGCCGATAATCTATTCAGCAGCCCGAACGCAGTGAAATCCGGGCAGATACATATTGATGACACATGGACAGACTGGGATAAAGCATTTAACATTCTAGCTACCACTAATTCTAGACAAGACATAGTCGTGGCAACGCTAAATTGGGGACGAGGCATGTATATCGTAACAGGAATTCAAAACGAGACTCAAGAAGATGTAAAAGCAAATTTACCACTGATGGAAAATCTGATACATTTTGCCGTGAAATGACTGAAAAGTCAATAAATGCTAATAGATTACTCTTTTTCCGCGAATTCTACTTTCGTTTCCTCGTCTATACTAGGGATGTTTCACCGGTAGCTTCACGCGCGCTAATTCCGGGTCGAGAATACGAATATCGGCATCCTCCCGTTGTATTCTTAGCCAGGCATCCCGTTTCTCTGCGATTTGCTGTGCGATAAGATTTGCTTTTATGTCATCAAGTACCTCTTTAAATACACGTTGCCGCGCGGGTTTCTTTTCTATGATTTGTATGATGAAAAATCCGAGTGCTGTTTCAATGGGTTGACTTAATTCATTAACCTTTAGGCGAGCAGTCGCGCCTTGTAGAGCTGGGATAAGTTCCTTGACGGCGGAATCAGATTCCTGGACGATGACAATTTTGTCATTCTGAGCGTATATTTTTTTTAATCCCGCGAAATCCTCTCCGGAACGAAGCTGCGACCATATTTTTTCTGCAACCACACGCGCCTGCGTGCGCTGTTCCTCGCCGTTCGTCAAGCGTGATAACACCCGAACCTGCCGCATGTGGACTCGTTCCGGCTCGAAGAAATCTTTTTTGTGTTGCTCGTAATAAGTCATTGCGTCATTATCAGGTACAGGGCGCACTGTGTTTCTGAATTCGCGTTCTATCATACTCGTGACCATAATGTATTGTTTACGGTCTTCGATGATGTCGTCAATTTCCATGCTGCTTTTTTCGAGCCATTTGAGGAATAACTGCTCGGACGGAAATTTGCCTATCAATTTCGCGACCTCTGCGCGGACATCATCAGAAGTAACTGCCCATTCTTTGTCATACCCATATTTGCGCGCGCGTTGCAGCATCAACTTGCGGTTGATTAACTCTTCTAAAACCTTACGGCGATTTTCCAATGATGTATCTGAAGAACCAATGAAATGCAATTCATTTTCCAATGCACTGAGCGTGATTGGTTCACCATTGGCTGCCGCGATGACAAAATCGACAACTTCCGCCCTCGCCGGTGCGCACGTTATTAAAAATAAAATGATGCAAATTTTTTTAATCATTGTGATTTTTTAGTAGTGTCCCTAGACTGTTGACCTTTTTACTCCAATTTTAGAAGAAACGTTCATGCCTATAAACCAGGACAAAAGGGCAAGGGGGCAAGAGGGCAAAAACGTTTCACGTTTCACATTTTACGCTTTACGTTTCCACCGACTATTCTTAATGCGCATGGGTGCTTTTCCTACATCCGCGCCATTGACAATCACCTTCCCACCGGCTCCCGCACCTCGCATCTCGGCTCGTCGTCGCATTTTTTTACGACGATATATTTCTGCCATTGTTCATCCGTTGGAATGGATGATAGGTCTGTTTCTGCTTCAAAGAATAGATGGGTACCCCTGCTTTCGGGGCGGCGGCGAGCAGCTTCGAGGATAAGCATGCCGATGTCTAGGGCATTCAATGTTTCCAACGCGTACGCCCAGCCTTCCTGGTCAACACGAAGTCCTTGAGATTGCACGTCTTTTAATTCCTGCAAACCAGCGCGCGGTCCCTCTTCAGTGCGGACAACGCTGGCATAAGTCGCGAGAATATCTTGCACGCGTTCTCGTACTTCTGTCGCAGGCGAGCTGTTTGTTGAATCGAGTTTTGCGGTCACGGTGTTTATTGCGGCAGTAATCTGTTCCACTGTCAACTGATGCTTGCTTTCATTCGCGGCTTCTGCGGCTGCTTCACCTGCAATTTTTCCGAAGACCTGCGAATCCATCAGCGAATTGCCTCCCGGACGCATGGCGCCGTGTTGTCCACCCGCGACTTCGCCAGCCGCGTACAAGCCCTTTACTGTCGTATCTCCGCGCCGACGGATTTTGACACCGCCTTGAAAATGTTGCGTTGCCGGTGCGATTTCGACAGTATCGCCGGCTACAACATCAACGCCATGTTCTTTCAACCATTCCACTGCTTGAGGGTTGATACCCAACAATCTGGCAAGCGGACTGTCGGCGAGTTTTTGGTCGGCTACGCCAAGCCCTTTGACATTTTGATACCACTGCGGAATTTCTTTGTCTAACTGGGAGAAATCCAAATCCTCGGGGTTGGCGCGATAGTCGAGGTACACAGATTGCCCACGCCGATTTTCGCGCCATACAGCGATATCCAAAATATGCGACGGTACTTCCGCAGAAGCTGGCCAGGTAGCGCCTTTGTTGAAGACGATATTATAAATGTCATTCAGCGGCGTGCCTGCGGGAAAATAATCGCGCAGAAATTCGCGCCCTTCGTCGTTTATCCATTTTGGAATAGCGCGCATCATACTTCCAGAGCAGGCAAGATGTGTTTTCACTGACGACAGCCCAATTTGGATAAATTCTAAATTGACCAATTCTGCTCCGGCACGATACGCCATTGCGTATCCGTCGCCGGTCATCCCCTCAGGAAATACACTAACGCGGAACGCCTGTCCTCCGCCGCCCGTGCCTAGTAAAATAGTTTTGGTGTCAAAAATGATAAATTCATCTTTTTGTTGCCATGCTCCAATTGCTCCGATAACGCCTCCGTCGTCTGACGATACAATGACATCTGCAATCATGCAATGGTCTATGATGTCGATGTCCATCGTCTGGACTTCAGCAACCAGCGCGGCTTCAATGTCATTTGCCGTGCGCGGGCCGGTATAACAGGCGCGAGCGTAAATGGAGCCGTCTGTTACAAACTGGTCGGCGCGTCCATCGGATAATTTAGCAAAAGGTACACCAAGAGCATCAAGATAAGCAAACGCTTCCCCCGAATTTTGCGCCAGCGTCTCCGCTAAGTCGTAATCCGATACACATCCGCCGAGGCGGTAGATGTCATCAGCATGATAACGCCAATTATCCGCGCCTCCCGGCTCAGTATACGGCAACGTTGCATGAAACGCCATCCGGTCAGAACATGCCAGCGCGGTACAGCCGCTATGCCCGAGCTTGCCTTTCGTAACCAACATCACGCGTCCGCGGCAATGTTCTCTGGCCGCAATTGCCGCCCGCAACGCCGCGCCGCCACCACCAATGATAAGTATATCGCATTTTTCTATTTGCATAAAAACTACCTTTCTAAATTATTTGGTACTGTCAAATTAAAAGAGACGAAAAATCACGAATTCCGAATAAACCAGTAATGTCCGGTTAGATAATTTGCATCCAATCGAAGAAAAGACATTCTATATTTGGGGTTCTGTTATGAATTGTCGCACACTTTTGTCAATCATTTTTAATCTTTCGGAGGATGCCAGCTAGCTTCAACCCATTTACGACGCGCTCTGATGGCGATATTATTGTTCATTTGTAGAGCTACTACTGTAGCTCTACCACAAGAGGTTTTTCCGATAATGCGGATGCCGTCAACACTCCACTTAAAATGGCGTTTCCATTTTTGTTTGCGTGGACTAAAAAGGCGCACGCGGCGTCTGGTAACCGGGTCGCGAGCGTGTGTTTGAGTACCTTTGAATTCATTGCAAGTTCTGCATGCAAGCCATAAATTTTCTTCGTCAGATGTTCCACCTGCGGCTTCCGGGATGATGTGGTCAATCTCCATTGGCATCCCTATAATCTCCTCAGTGCGCAGACAATACCCACACCGATGCCGAGCTTGTGCTTTAATTCGTCGGCGCAAAAGATTGGAGATACGTTTCTTTTTCATCATGTGCTCTGTTTTTGCAACTCTTCCGGCGTTGGTATCCGATGCCCCCGCCACTTAAGAAGTACAGCAGCATGGGCTTTTCTAAGCATAACTTTGTCGGCTTGAAATTGAAGTGATTCCAATTCCTTACCCTCACGCGGTGTCAAAGTACCCGATTGATTTTTATTCAACAACCGATGCAGTTTGCGTTGTTGTGTTGGGGGCACTTTGCTCAACATAACCTCCCATAATTCTTCGTCGTTCATCGTTTCCAGCGCTTCGATATCTTTTTGAAACTCAGGAGGCGTATCGTCCAACGGTGGCAAACTTGTTTCAACTATCCTTAATAATACTGTTTCTAACGGTTGCTTTATCGCTGATGCCGCACGCTCTAGCCGTGTGTAAATTTCATTTGGTAACTGTAGGGTTATTGTTTGCATTACTATCACCTCGCTCAATAAGTTCTTATCCGACAACTGCTCGGCGTAAGAAGGTAAAGAGACGCCCACCACCGAGATCCTTCACTTCGTTCTGGACAAGTTTGCCAATCCGACTTTAGCGAAAAACTTAGTATCATTGCCCTTAACCCCTTCCAAAATTAAACTGTGGCAACTATACCCTAGAGACGACAATTTGTCAAGGGGTAATTTTCAATTTGTCCGAAGTCCAATAAATTATGGAAATGGGGAAAACGGAAATTGGGTAATTGCCACTTTCAAAGATACCAGATTTCATGCTATAACGCAAGATTTTATTCTGAGCTTCGGAATAATTAAGACAACCCAAGCAATACAAGGATTTTCGCTTCTAACTTCGTGAATTTTACATACGCGCCACTTGAACAGGAGATATGTGACTCACAATGATGAAATAGGTAAAAAATGTCCATCAATTTTTTGCAAAGATTAGTAATTTTTGCTTGACTTTCATCCCAACATCTGATACTGTATTATAAAATTAGGTATTGTCAAATCAGAAATGAAAAGATTCCCGGAAACCCAGAAAACATGGGGCTTTCTAGGGGGGTAAAGGGGGGTACAACTTCTCTGAGTTTTCATTTCTTTGTACCCCTGGCTTTTCAGCAAATCTCAGCCGCTGATGTTTGACAATACCTAAAATTATTACAGGAGGAAGAAAATGGAAGAAAGTAATCAGAACCTTTTCAGCTTTGCTTCTGGTGTTTTTAGCAGTGCCTTGCATTGCCATGGCACTACAATGGCATATCGAAACTGTGGATAGCGAA
>SDBU01008754.1_pt1 | contig 11449 bp, 7 predicted proteins | sample 2277071 | NCBI WGS metagenome assembly SDBU01 (sample SAMN10397929, study PRJNA504765) | marine sediment metagenome | isolation source: marine sediment core GS08_GC12, 126 cmbsf | place: Arctic Ocean: Gakkel Ridge, Loki's castle | collected 2008 | reverse complement strand
ATTCAATACCGTCAGATAAACTCATGGGTATATAAAAATGGGTACTATTTTTTTTTATGCCTTATTATTTTTTCTATTATACTTTTCTTGGCATTTTCCAAGACAATTAAAAAGAAAATGCAAAGGAATAACTAAAAAAATTATAGTTCTAGCCTTTTTCTCTTACCAAACAAATCTTTTAATTCATTTAGAACTGTTAGTCTGGCATTTTCTTGGGGTCTGGCAGATTCCATATTTGGATTTGCTATTTCGATGGGAATTCCACTTTGTGCTACTTGGAATGCTCCTGACTCTATAGCTCGAAGACGTCTATCAATATCATTTAATTGGGTTGAAATGCTTTCAGATAACCGAATTACGGCATTTAGAGTTTCTTCTAAAGTCTTCCCAAGTCCATCCACCTTCCTCACGGTGGGATCTGTCAATGAATGTGTGGAGCTCATAAGATTTTTTATATATTTTGCAAATTGGGGTTCTCGAGAAATTAAGGAATAGATAGATGTTAAATAAATTTCTATTTCTAGATTATATACCTTCTTTTTTAAAAGCTCATTAATAATGTCTTTCAAAAGTTCTATATTTAAAAGAATTTTTGGATCTTTCTTTAAATCAGGATCAAACTTGTGTAAGAAAATTAAAATAAACGGAGATTCTTCTAATAGAATAACTGAATCTACAATCTTCTCAAAATAATCAAATGATTCATCAAATCTTTTAGGATCTTGCACGTCAATTACGTAAATAAGAAGATCTAACTGAAGGAAATACTGTTCTGGATTGGTTAAATATCTTTCCCTATACTCAATTTGGCCTCCAAGATCCCAAATAAACAAATTCAATTTTGAGTCTTCAAATTTCATTCGAACTACCCCTTTTGTAGGATGTGTTGAGATCATATCGCTCATTCCTAAACGCCCTCCGAACTTAGATAATAGAGAAGTCTTACCAGCAGCGTCCAATCCCGCTACTAAAACCTTCTGATTTATACCTTTAGGTTCGAACCCTTCCTTTTCTTCAAAGAGGCTATTTATTAGTTTGCTAATAGTAATTGCCTTTTTTAATTTAGTCTCTAGATCAGGGTATTTGACTTTAAGCTCTTCAATTTTCTCCTTTAGGTTTTCTGTTAGTTCTAAACTCTCTTCTGATTCTTCTATTTTTGTCAAAATTTCGAAAGGATCCTCTTTATTTAACTTTACGATTTCCTTTATCTTGGAAATTTCAAACAAATTTTTAATTATAGTTGATTCCTCCTTATCTATAAACTTAAAGGAGAGGATAGGAAGTTTTAAAATATCTTGAATCTTTTCTATTTTGTTAATCTTCGTTGATTTGAGGTCGAAAAATTTAGAAACTACATCTAGTATAGTAGAAATTTCTGAAGACATCGTATCCTCGTATTTTCTTTATTTATGATTTAATTTTAATTGTTAATATATTAAACTTTTAAGATACTAGATAAAAGGACTGAGATTTAATTTTTCATTAATTTTTAATAGGGGAGCACACTTAAATATATTTATAATTATGTTCTTCATACAAAAAAAGGAATAAAAATAGCATAAATCCAATAGCATCATAAATAATTATGCCAGCTCACTTTGAAGATAATGACTTTTTTGAGGAAAAAAGTGAAAGTGGACCGACTTGTTGCGATTCGCCTAAGATCTCAGAAGAATTTGGTTTTTATGTATGTTTAAACTGTGGATTTGTCTATTCACGTATTCTTGACGATAGTCCACGTAGGGCGTTTACTCAAGAAGAAATCCAAAAAAGAAAGAGTACTGAAAGAGTATACAGTCCTATTGGCCCGAGAACAATCATTAGAGGATCTAGAGATGCAAGAGGTACTTTATTAAGTCCAAAATATAAATCGAAGTTTAATAGATTAGCCAAAATACACAGATCATTAACAACTAGTTATGAACGAAATTTATGGATTGCATTACCAAATTTACAACGACTTCAAAAAAGATTAGCAATTCCAGATGCTGTAGCTGAAGATGCACTTCGAATTTATACACAAACTGTAAAGAAAAAGCTTACAATGGGACGGAGTATTGATACTTTATTGTCCGCGTCAATATTTGCTGCTTTAAGAGTTCATGGGATCCCAAGAACAGCAGAGGAAATATCAAAAGTAGCGCAGATCCCTAAAAAGAAGGTAATAAAAAGTTTCAGACTTATTTTAATGGAAGTTTTACCTAAATTAAATATGAAAGTTCAACACTTTTCAGCTGATCGTTACGTGGATAAATTCAATGAGGAACTAAAGCTATCAATGAAATGTCGTAATATCGCTGTCAAATTAATTGGAAGAGCCAAAGAGAGTGGTTTTAATTCTGCAGGAAAGGACCCAAAAGGAATAGCGGCGGCGGCAATTTACGTAGGCTCCAAAATATGCAATGAAAATCGCACACAGAGAGAAATAAGTAAACTAGCTAGAGTAACTGAAGTGACTCTCAGAATGCGTGTTAAAGATTTACAGAAATATGCCAACATGGTAGATTGAACATTTTCCGAATTTTTATAATTCGAACTCTATCAATTCTTTTTCTTCTTCAAATAAAGGTAAAATTTCCAATATCTTGTTAATTTTTAGCCGATCTCTATCGAGATTATTTAATTTTACATCAATGATGAAGAGGATTACCATTATGTAGTAAGTTTCTTTTACGTATTTTTTGTTAAGCCCTAAACCATCTAAAAATTCATTAATGTTTTTCTTAATTGATTTGATATGTTCTCCAACTTTTATTAAAACTAGCCCATGTAGAAGAATTAAAAGGGAACTAGTTTTAAAATCCTTTCTTTTAGCTATTCTCGTTGCTAAATCGTAATACATTACTGAAGCATCTTTAAAATTATGTGATCCCAATAATTTTAAAATATCACTATAGTATCTTTTTCTCATTGCATTTCTATTCTTTAGAATTATATCACGATCGCTTCTAATATCCACCATTAAAGATTTAATTTTACCATACTTTTGATCCATATCTATTTTTAATTTTGACAAATCTCCAAGTTCTTCTCTTGAAAGTCCAACTATATCTTGATCTACATCTACTTCTCGTTCCTTTCTATAATCTTTTCCCAAATAATCATAAAGCAAAATTAATTCTTCCTCAAACAGGGGAAGATTGTCAAAACCTCCTAACGCTTCTTTAATCTTCTCTTCATCATGAAATTCCTTCAAATCAATAATATAATTTATTAACAGTACTGGGTAAGTTTCTGAAAACAATTTCCCTAAGCTAGATAATTTCTTTTTAGTTTCAGTAAAGATTTTTTTAATTTCGTTAATTTTATCTTCTTTTATAAGTAATAAGCTAACCATTGCTAATGAAACCCCCGCTAAATTATAATCCTGTCTTTTGTTTAAGGAGTCAATACTTTTCTTATATAATTCCATAGCTTCCATATATTTCTGTTGTTCTATGTTACTTAAAGCCTCCTTAAAATAATTTCGCTTAAGAGCCTTTCTTTTCCTTAATTCTTTATCGTGTTCTAGCAAAGCTTCTCTTCCTCTAGTTTGTATGATTGAAAGACGTTCTTTTAAAACCTCAACTTTAAAAGTGTCCTCTGCTTTTTTAGAAGCCTTTGCACTCTTTTCTGCTTCTAGTTTTTCTATCCTTTTGTGAATTTCATTTCTAAATTCTTTATTTTCAATTCTATCAGTATAAGAATTAGCTGACGGTAAATCATCAAGATTAATGTAAATTTCTGCTATTTTCTTAAAAATATCATCAAATTCAATCTTAGATTTTTCTTTTTCGAAATAAGCTTCTGAAATATTTGAGACTTTTTTTAATAATCCTGTTGCCTTTTTTATTCCAATTATATTTTCTTCATTTTCTAAAATTATTAGAATTTCTTCTTTAATTATCTCTATGAATATTAAACTTATTTCTTTTGATTCTTCATAAAGCTCCTGATTTCTAAAGATTTTGTTAGAATTCTCTAAAATTGTTTCTTTTCTTTTATAATCATCACTTTTTTTAAGTTCTTTTAATTTTTGGGTGTATTTTGAGTAAATTCTTGATAAATATTTAGTCTTCATTTCATCTGCTAAGGTATTGAAAATTTTAAAAAATTCTTCAAAAATTATACCCTCCAATAACAAATCTAAAGATTTTGTTAATATTTGATTGCTAATCTCTTCTTTTCCAATATTCTTGAGATAAACAGCCTGAATTTTCAAATGAGTTGCTGCTTTTCTAATTTCATTATTTTTTGACAATTCTTTTGCTTCATTTATCTTTATCGTATTCATCTCGATGATAATATCTCTTTCAGCTTCAACATATTCCCTTATGATATCAATCCCAGTATTATTATAGTCAAGTATTTCGTTCTTTTTTAATTCTGTAAATTTATCATCAAAATCGTCTCTTATTTTTGCCAAATTTTGCCTTAATTGTCTGGAATTTAATTTATTTATTAAAACTGATGCCATTCCGAAATTTTTTTCTTCAAGTAATAATATAATTGACTTCTCTAAATGGGAATCTAAATTAATTTTTTCAACCTTATAAGACCCCCACATAATTTCAAGCTCATCATAAATATTTTTTGCAGCTAATATATTTTCATCTTGAACAAAATGCTTAAAAATATGAATTAGAATCTTTGTGAGTTGTGATGTTAGATCTTTCAATTCCTCAAAAAGTCCTTCTCGTTGATATTTATTTACCGTAATATACAATTGTTCTCTTGCTTGTTCAAAATTGTTAATTTCTATTAAGTAATCGGCGACAGCTTGAATTTTTTCGCATATCTCTTTTAATATTGATAGAACAAGTTTATGTCGTAAATTATCAAGGATTTTGAACGCATTTTCAACATTACATGCTGAAATCCAAGAATTAATTGCCAATTTAAAGGCATCGTTTGTCAATCTTGTATCTAGTGATTCAATACTTGACCATTGTGCGGTTGTTTCATACTTTCTAGCTGCTTTTTCATATTCTTTCCTATTAAAAAAAAGATTTCCCTCTCTTATCATGGCGTCAGCGTGTAAATTTTTAAAATTTATCGATTTTGTTTTATCACTTTTTTCTAAAATTTTGCTAGCTTCTAAATACAAATTAATTTTAGAATAAAGAAATGCTGCTTGTTCACAAATAATGAAATACTCCTCTTTATTGTAGATTTCTGCTATTATTGATGCCTTTTTAACTGCTTGGGCTGCATAGTAATAATTTTTATTATCGTAATAAATATTTGCCATCTGGATAAAAATAGGAAATCTCATCCATGCATTTTCAATATTTAACGGTGTATCCCCATTAATCATAGCTAAGCTTAATGATTGGAGTGCTTGATGAAAATCTTTAGGGAGGAGATTTATAAAAGCTTCCAAACTAGGATAATTAACCCAAACATTTTCAAGTAGCTCATTTACCGAAATTGGAAGTATCCCATTTTGATCATAAAATATTACAATTGTAGGAATATCTCGCTTTACAGAAAATATATCTGGAAGAATCATTCCAAAAAGCTCTAACTCACCCTCTACTTGTGGATTTAAAAAATAGATTATACCATCTACCATAGGGAGTAAATCATCTAAATCAGCTGAGATACTCGAAATGACGTCAATTTCTAAATCGCATACATCTTCTAGAACTCTAACTTCTTTATACCACTCTAAATAAGTTCCTTTATCTTCCCCTGATTCCTCAAATGCTCGTAAAGCATAAAATTGTATTACGTCAGGGTCTCCTAGAATTAAAATTTTAAAGATATAGCGCATAGAAGAAATTATTTTTTTTTTAATTAATTCTGTAATAAATCTTTATTCATTTTTTTTTATTATTTATTCTAAACCGGCCATCAAGAATTATTAAACATCTAAAATTAATAGTATAAAATTAATGAAATTATTTTAAAACTATTAAACTCTTTTAAATATAAATAATGTAGTTTACTTAGTTTTAACTTTTTTTAGAAGTAAATAGGGATTTAATATTGGATTACTTTGAAAGGAATTATCATATTGTTTCACAACGTATGATTCAACAGATGGAGAACTCAATTATTTTAGGGCGAAAACTTATTGATACCGAATTAGATACCGGTATATTGAATTTTCTTATAAAACCGATTGTTAAAGCTTTCTACGATTATTGGAGTTCGCATGATGTGCGCTCTGGGACGCTTAAACAAATAAAATTAACTTTGAATTCGGGAAAAGAGTTACTACAAATTGAAAATTCACCAGCAAATTTTGATAAGATTTTAAATAGATATCTTCAGTCTTATCTAGAGGCAGACCAAACTACGAGACAATGTAACAGAGATCATAAAAATTATGAGAGAATAACACAAGTAGCAAAAGAGACATTTATTAATTACTTAAAAGAAGTAGTTGTATTATTAAGTGTTAAAGAGGATGTAAAGGATTATATTGATTTAAGTAGGGTAGCCTTTAAGTCGAAAGAAATTGCTAAACAAAATTTGTTAAAACAATTGAATTTTACAGAAAGAGGAATTCGGATAGTTGAAGAAGATCCATCAATCCTAAAAGTTCCTGTAGGGAGAAAGATTATTTTGAAAGCATTAAGGCGTGGATTCGAAATAACTAAAAAAGAATTTATTAAAGCGCTCAATGACACATATAATGAAAAATAAGATTAAAGTATTAATTCTATAAATGATTTTCACAACTTAGTTTAGATGTTCCCCATTTTAAATATTTTAACTTGAATGACAATTTGTGTTAAAAACTATCGGAGTATGAAAATGGACCACATAGAAAGAAACTATAAAATCGTAGAGAAACGATTGATTGAGCAAATGGAAACTTCACTTAATTACGCACGGGATCTAATTGATTCAGAATTAGATGCAGGAGTCTTGAATATCATAATTAAACCAATTGTAAAGTCATTTTATGACCATTGGACAAAGGGAGCAAAAAAAGGCACAAAAGCACAAATAAGATTGGCTCTTGATTCAGCAAAAGAGTTAGTGAAAAATGGATCTGTTTCGAGGGAAAAATTTGATCAAATTATTGAAAAGAATTTTCCAACATATCTTGATAATGATCAGACTAATATTCAAACTAAACGAAGTCACAAAAATTACAAATTATTGAAAGATGGCACTAAGAAGAGTTTTATATCACAGGTTGAAGAATGTATCTTATTCTTGAAGGTAAAAGAAGAAGTAAAAGACTATAAAGAGTTATCTCGTCTCGCTTTTGGAGAAAAAGAAATTGCGTATCAAGCACTAAAACGCCAGCTCGATTTTAATGATGAAGGAATTAAAATTGTAGAAATGGATGACACAATATTAAAAGTCCCTGTAGGAAAAAATATTATTGTAAAGGTTTTACGTTCAGGGTTCGAACTCACAAAGAAAAATTTAATTGAAAATCTTGATACTATTTTTAATTAGTACCTCTCATAATTAGGTCTTGAAATTATTAAAAAAAAAAACAAGAAACTATTTTGACAGAAACTGCTCAAATTCAGGAGCATCACAATCTTTTACGAGTTATTTTCTTAAATTTATTAATTATCGCTTTTATAACAATATCTTACGTGTATATTTCTGAGCCAATTGGCTCAATTTCTACACCTTTTTTAAATAATCAAGAGTTTTCTCTTCAGTTTGGTATAACTTTATTAATCTTTTCTTTTTTTTCGGTATTAGCAGGATCAGTGAATGGATTTATCGCTGGATTTTTAGGAGAATTGCTTTTCCAATTGGCTTTTTATAATTCAATATTTCTTGATTGGTGTTTTATCGTTGCAATTCTGGGATTTCTATGCGGTCTTTATAAATATAAACCTCTAAAATACCACGAAGGGATAAAAGTTTACTTCACATTTATGTATTTTATCGTAATTTCATTTATTATCTCTGGATTAATCACTTTATTTCAATCAATGTTTTATGAAACCACTTATAGTATAGAAGATATAATTCTCAATTACGGCTTTAATTATTTTCTTAACTCTCTTATTTCAATCATATTTATAGTTCCTATCATTCTGGTTATATATGATAAAATACTTGCTAAAGATGAAAAAGATTTATATTATATGTGGTTAACACACCACCCCATCTCGGCAAGTGATCACACATTTTACCTTAAATTTGGTAGAACAAAAATTTATTTCTGTACTAGATGTTCAGGTGTAATTATCGGTGGATTAATGGCTTTATTTACTACGTATTTAACCCAAAAAATCTTAGGTATTGTGATTGATGCAAGAATTGCTCTACTATTAATTATCATCTTACCTTTACCAGTGTTTATTGATTGGGGAACACAAAGGCTACTTCTAAGAAAGTCTACTACTGAATCAAGATTACTTACCGGATTCATCGTTGGCTTGGCTTTCCATTTTATGAGCTTTACGTATGACTTATATTTTTATACAGTGCTAATTCTTATTGCTTATTTTTCAATATTCTTCTTGTTAGCTTATTTTGGACATAAAAAAGAGATGAGACTTTTAGAAGAAGAGTTGGATGAGCTTTCTTATGAAGAATCTCTATAAATTCACATTTGAACGATACAAAACATTATCTTTATTCATGGACTTAAAAATTAAAAAAAAAGGATTTACTTCTCTAATCTTTTTCATTTAATTTACTGTTGTATTCAACTACTTTCATTTTTAATTTTTTATCGCATATTTCGCAAACTGGTCGATCATCATATCCATTAATAAAAATTGGATAATGAGGGACTTCAATTTCTTGTTCAAGAATACAATCAACACACCAAGTGGCGTAATTTTGTTCCTCTACATACCCTTCAACATAATAACGTTTGTTTAAATCCATTGGCACGCTTTTATCCACTTTGATCTCGTCATAGACCCAACCAAGGTCCGTGAGATAAGGTTTTCCATTCTTTACCCCCTCGATTGTATACCCATGATCACCTCGTTCCACACCGTAATAATCAGTCATGGGCACCATTTTAAGAGAGAGCTCGAGAGCTTCGACGAATGCATCGAGTTCATCATGAGACAAGTCAAACGGGCTAAAATTGATGATTGAGAAAAACTCGGGCGGAAAGACTTTCTTGGCATCTTGTAGGTCCCAACCCCCGATAGATGTGCCGGTGGGGCCGTAATAAAACGTGGCGGGAAACATATACCCTTCAGGCGTTTTTACAAACATCCAAACATGAAACAAACTCTCATCCCCTCCGAACTTAATAGTGGGAAGGAGCGTCTTCAGAGAGGCACCATAAAAAAAGTCATATTCCGTATCTTCTAAATTGATATCGTTGATACTCTTTATCTCGTGAAGGTGTTCCATAGAATATTTTATAATTTTACGCCAAAATCCCGCAGAAGTAACCTTGCTGCTAAATTTAACTCGGGTATAGGATTCACGCGACTTTAGCTCCCAGTCTCGGAATACGAAAGTGTAGCCTTGAAAATGGATCACTCTGTTTTCTATATCAACTCTATCCTCTGTCGTATTTTCCATCAATTCAAGGAGTTTTTTTACTTCTGCCATTGTTATGAATAAATATGAACGTGTGTTAATTTAAATCTATGGACTAAGCTGAAAAAGAAAGTTAAAATGATAAAAAAAATAAAAAGGTCATTATATTTCTTAAATCTCTTAAAGAAAATTATCGATTTTTTTATTAGGATCACCAAGAAACTTCGCAATATTTAACTGTTTTGTTTTTAGAATATGTTCCGCATTGGCAGGATTACTTTTAATTAGCGCTAAGGTGAATCTAGCTTTATTATATAAATCGTACAGCGTCTCAAAAGCTTCATTCGATACACTTGGATTATGAGAAAGTGCTCGGTCTTTTAATTGGCGAATATATCCAAAATCACTCAACTGCTTTATACCTTTTGAAATATCTTTTACTTCGAAAAATGAAATGAATTCATCCATTGTATCAACTCTAATGTGCTGTGGGAAATAACTCGGTCCTAGTGCTTTGAGATATGGGTTAAAACTATCAATATAGGTCTTTGCTCGAGTCTTGTCATAAAGATGATGGTTAGTTAGAATAACAAGTGAGATACTTGTTGCAGATTGATAATTCTTAAGAAACTTAGCTTTTACAAACTGGTATCCATTTCCTTCATAACTATCGGTAAAATCAATATTAATTGTATCTATTTTCGATAAATCGAGTTGATACTTTTTCTTAAAGAGAGCACCGTATTTTGTCCTGAATTCACCATCGACTAGAATTGATAAATCAGCAACATGTTTTCCATCTTCAACTGTACTTTCATGCTTTATAGTGACTTTCTTGTCTAAAATTAAGGTGGTTAAGGCAGCTAATTCTTCAAGAGTATGCGTATATATCCCGACAACTTTGGAAGATATCTGGGAGAAAGTATCCTTATAATTATCTAAATGCTCTATTGTTTGTTTTACATAAAAGTCGTTTTGATTAAAATTATCACGATTAGTAAACAATTCTAAATACTTCGATATTTTCATCTCAGTCAATGCCATAGGATTATTGATATAGCGACGATAAAGAGTACGAAAATCTATAAATGGAGTCTTACTAGCAACAAATTTACTGGAATACTGTGATTTATAAAGAGTATAGCCGATTGAGCGAACTAAATCAAATTTATGTTCTATATAATCGATCCCTTCCTTTTCACTAATCTCAATATCTTCCTTGTTGATGTAAGGATATGGATTGCTGAATATAAATTCTTTAATTATCTCTGATGTTTTGAGTCTAAACGTTCTTAAAAATCTTTTACTATGATCTAGACCTACAGATTTAAGGTCCTCAAGAGTTATTTCTAGAATTTTGTAATTTACATCCAATAATTCTGCAAAAGACATCCTATCATTTTCCTCCGTGAATTTTCTAATCCCAACCCTCTTCATAAGCTTTCCAAACCTACCTATGGGTATTGTAAAACCTTTTGAACCAAACATATCTGGGTATTTCAACAAGCTTCTCAAATTCTCAAATAAAACAACTCGTTGAGGAATGCTATGTCCTTCAGTACTGCTGTCAAGTCGAATGGTTTTTAAATCCACAAGGATTAATCTCTCAATAGCCAAAGAAAACTTTTTATACTCGACCAGAGTAGTTAAATATTCATTATCTTCATTAAGAATATGTTGTCTAACAGCTATTAAGGTACCCTCGATCATCCTTTGAATGTTTTCACTAGAAAAAACTTTTTGACGCCCTGTTTCAATTTTTGATATATCTGTCTCAAATACTCCGAGATTATATTCTCTTTTAAGTCTTGGAGGTAAGGCTTTCTCTACGGATTTATATGCTCTGTATAATTGATTAATAGCATCTACAGAGATTTTAATAATTAACTCATTATTTTTTCTATTTTCTAAGAAAATTCTTTCATGAATTGCACTATCATGACCTACATTAATACCACTAAATTCCGAGTCTGGCATGAAACTAATCCCTGGTTTCTGTATCATACGATGTGTGAGGGCAATAGATGCGGCA
>SDBU01008753.1_pt1 | contig 11452 bp, 8 predicted proteins | sample 2277071 | NCBI WGS metagenome assembly SDBU01 (sample SAMN10397929, study PRJNA504765) | marine sediment metagenome | isolation source: marine sediment core GS08_GC12, 126 cmbsf | place: Arctic Ocean: Gakkel Ridge, Loki's castle | collected 2008 | reverse complement strand
ACACCAGACCGTGGCCCCCGACGACGACATGTTGCCGGAGTATCACTTTGACTATCGCCAAGCACGCCCCAATCGCTTTGCTACCGACATAGTTGAGGGGAGTCTGATTGTTGTGCTGGAACCAGACATCGCTCAAGTGTTCAAGACCCCCGAAAGCATCCAGGCGGTTTTGCGGGCAATTGCTGGGGTGTTGTCTCAACAATCGCCGGAGACGGTGAGCGGTTAATCACAACTCCACTGTGACGAAGAACTCCCCTATGTGTGGGCTGGCCTGCATGACCTGCTCCAGCGCATCACGGCCCAGCCTCATCAACCAACCGCCGGTGACGGATGGACATCTTCGACTCTTGCTTGCGGGGGAGTAATTACATTGCCCAACCTATCCACCAGACGTGGGAAGGAGGAAAGTGCGATGAAGCACAACCGAAGAACTACTAACCTCTTGGCTGTTGCCTTGCTCCTGCTCATGGCCTTGCTTTTGCTGGCTATGCCTCAAGTAGCCAGTGTGTCACTGGCGAGGCCTGACCCTGGGGTGACGCCGGTGGATCGAGTGACACCTAATTGGTTGCTGTACGACGACCTAAACTATGGGTTTGTAATACGTTACCCACCGGATTGGTTTCTCTATCCGACAAAGCGATCTGATGGTGGGGACGTTGCAACGATTTCTAATTACCCAATCAATGAGATTGTCAATAAGTCTATCACACGAAGGCGGGCTGGCTTTGCGAAAGTTGAAGTTGGTGTATTCTTGCATGACAAATTACCTACCCAGAGCCTAGAAGAGTGGGTACAACCTGCTGAGTGGATGTTACCGCCACTTGTACAGCAGAATGACTTGGTGGTCAATGGTATCCGCACTGTGCAGCAGATCTACCGGCGTGGAGAAACGCTTGTCCAGACTGCCTATATCCCAAGAGGGACAAAGGTTTATTTCGTGACAATGACGGCATCGGACTCAACCTTGCCCCCAGAGATGCCGGCAATCTTACAAAGCTTCGCGTTTGCTATCCACTACGACCGATCTCAAGAGATGGTGGAACACTTATACCCACAAGATGCTTATGGACTGCCAGAGGGTATTTCCCCTATGGCCCCTGGCGGGTTTCGATTGCCGTTCAATGGAAGCTACGCGGTCAGCAATGGCCCAGGAGAGGGATATCATAGTGGATCTGCTGAAGAAGCAATTGACTTCCCTATGAACACGGGAACTGCCGTCTATGCTACTGAGACGGGAAATGTTACCTTCGCTGACTGGGACTCCAGCGGCTACGGATGGAGCATAAAGCTTCACCACGATAATGGGATGGACAGTTGGTATGCACACCTCTCCGAGATATGGGTGTCGGTTGGCCAGCGTCCCGCAAAGGGGCAGCAGATTAGTAAGTCAGGAAGCTCAGGAGGCGGAAGTACAGGTCCTCACTTGCATTTCCATGTCAAGAGTGGTTCAAGCCCAGTCTGCATACGCGACCTGCCCGATATATGGTGGAACACCTGGTTTCCACCCGGCGATCCCAATTACTATAGTGGCTGTGCATGCTATCCACCCTGTGGCTCGCCGCCGGGTCAATGCTACCAGGGCGCAAGGAGACTGAGTTGTGATGGAGGCTCCGACACCACTCCTCCCACTATCGAGTTCACCAGCTATCCAGAGCTGAACAGGTGGTACAACACTGACCAGCTGATCTCTTGGAGAGTTACTGACGGTCTATCAGGTGTGAAAGGGTTCAGTCAGAACTGGGATAGTGTCCCAGGGGGAAGTGGACCTCAATTCCCAGGAGCTACAGAAGGTTATTTGATGCTCAGTTGGGCTGGGGAAGGGGCGCATACGGCCTGGGTTCGGGCATGGGATAACGCAGGCAACGAAACTAGCATGTCGATAGGAGCATTCGGGTACGATGTGACTCCACCTACTGTCGAGTTCACCAGCTATCCAGAGCGAAACAGGTGGTACAATACTGACCAGCGGATCTCTTGGAGAGTTACTGACGGTCTATCAGGTGTGAAAGGGTTCAGTCAGAACTGGGATAGTGTCCCAGGGGGAAGTGAGCCTCAATTCCCAGGAGCTACAGAAGGTTATTTGATGCTCAGTTGGGCTGGGGAAGGGGCGCATACGGCCTGGGTTCGGGCATGGGATAACATCGGCAACGAAACTCGTATGTCAATAGGAGAATTCTGGTACGATGTGACTCCTCCTGTCGTCTCGCTCACGTCTCCGGGAGCGAACTGGGCTTTCAGAGACAGTGTGCCGGCCACCGCTAATGTCAGCGATGATCGGAGTGGGATAAACTACGTTGACTTCTGGCTTCTGTACGACGGGGCTTGGCACACGATCAGGGATAGCGATGGTGGCGATGGTTGGAGTGCTACCTGGGACGTCTCTGGAGTAGCTGAACAGAGTGAAATGATGGTAGTAGCCTGGGCATATGACAAGGCAAGCAACGGTGCACAGTCAGGTGCAGCTACAGGGCTGATGATTGATAGGACTAACCCCTCAGGTAGCATTACATCTCCTTCATCGGGATCAGTCTTCAGAGACAGTCTCACAGCCACCAGTGATGCCAACGACGACCGCAGCGGGGTGAACAGAGTGGACTTCTATCTCTACTACGATGGCACTCAACATCCAAAGACCGACAACAACGGTAGCGATGGATGGAGCGTTACCTGGGACCTCTCCGGTGTCGCCGAGCAAAGTGGGATGTGGCTAGGCGCTTGGATATACGACAATGCAAGCAACAGCCATCATACCAACGTAGTCTCTGAACTGAGAATTGAGAGAACAACTCCTACCGCCACGCCGACCAACACCCCAACAGCCACACCTACACCGACGCCGACCGATACACCCACGCCCACACCGACGCCGACGAGCACGCCAACCAAGACGTCAACACTAACTCCCACGCCTACAGCGACCAAAACGGCCACGCCAACTCGAACAGCAACACCCACACAAACGCCGACGAGCACGCCGACACCGACTTCCACGCTAACCTTCTGGCAGATCGAGACCGTAGACAGCGCCGGGGAGATGGGCATGTACACCTCTCTGGCTCTGGACGCCTCCGGCTATCCCCACATTAGCTACTACGACGATACCAACGACGACTTGAAGTACGCCCACTGGGATGGAACTGCCTGGCAGATCGAGACTGTGGACAGTGCTGGCGATGTCGGCTTGTACACTTCTCTGGCTCTCAATGCATTAGGCTATCCTCACATCAGCTACTACGACGGCACCAACGATGACCTGAAATACGCCCGCTGGGATGGAACTGCCTGGCAGATCGAAACGGTGGACGCCGGCTGGATAGGGATAGGCAAGTACCCCTCTCTGGTCCTGGACGACCTGGACCGACCACACATCAGCTACGCGACTGGCCGCAGCGACTTTGGAGATCTGAGGTATGCCCATTGGGATGGAGCTGCCTGGCAGATCGAGACCGTGGACAGCAGCGACTGGCTCGGGAAGCTGGACCCCTCTCTGGCCTTGGATGCCTTGGACCGACCCCACATCAGCTACTTCGACAGCTACATGGGGAGCGCCAATTTGAAGTACGCTTACTGGGATGGCGCGGCCTGGCAGATTGAGACCGTAGAGCACTGCGTGTACTTCGCCCGGTACACGTCTCTGGTCCTGGATGCCTCGGACTACCCTCACATCAGCTACTACGGCGGCGTCCCCTACCAAGCGATCGGTTTGAAGTACGCCTACTGGGATGGAACTGCCTGGCAAATCGAGACCGTGGACAGTGCTGGCGATGTCGGCTTGTACACTTCTCTGGCTCTCGATGCCTTAGGCTATCCTCACATCAGCTACTACGACGATACCAACGACGACCTGAAGTACGCTCGCTGGGAGGGAACTGCCTGGCAGATCGAGACCGTGGACAGTGCTGGCGACGTCGGCTTGTACACTTCTCTGGCTCTCGATGCCTCAGACTATCCTCACATCAGCTACTACGACGACACCAACGACGATCTGAAGTACGCCTGGCAGGAAGCAGGCACTATCAGCAACGCCCGCATGAGCAATACTCCCTATGGGCCAGCCGTGACCCAGTTCGCCTCTGGGACAAGTGTGGTTTACGTTGTCTTCGACTACTCTGATATGCAGAATGAGAGGGTCAAGATAAAGGTCTATGACAATTTAGGCAATGTCCTGTTCGAACAGGTCGAAGCTTGCACAGGGTCTGGGACAAAGTCCATCGAGGTATTGGGTCCTGGGGGAGGGGCTTTCCCTGATGGCCGGTATGTCACCAACTTTTATAGAGGCCCTCCTATCAAAACTCTCATCTGGGACGTTGGTGAAGTGACAACTCCTACCCCCACTCCGACGAATACAGCCACACCCACCCCAACTAGCACGCCGACGGATACGCCAACGAGTACACTTACGCCCACCCCGACTGGCACGCCCACCTTTACTTCCACGAGTACTTCTACGCCCACGCCGACACCCACCGGCACTTCCACGCCAACGGCCACCCACACTCCGACGCCAACTGACACTCCCACCGCCACTCCAACGGACACTTCGACCCCAACACCAACACTTGTACCAACAGGCACACCGACCCCAACGCCGACCAGCACGTCTACTGCGACAGCGACGAATACACCAACCAGGACACCAACGGCTACGACGACTCCTTCAATCGAGCCTGACATCAGCATCGCTATTTCCCCCGCTGCAACCCAAGTTGCTGTGAACACCATCTTCACCGTGGACATTGCGATTGACTCAGGCACCCAGCAGGTGGACGGCGCGCAAGCCTTCGTCAACTTCGATCCCGACTTCTTGCAAGTGGTGGACGAGTACGGCAACCCAAGCAGCATTATCATCGGCGGCACCGCCTTCCAATACGAATTCTTGAATGCGGTGGACAACACGGCAGGAACCATCGGTTATGCAGCAGGTAGCGCATCCAGCTTCCCCTCCGGTGTCTTCACCCTGGCCACCATCCACTTCAAAGCCACGGCGGAAACGGAGAACACTGTCGTCGCTTTCAACCTCACCTCTCCCAGGAAGACCCGGATCACCTTCGGGGGCAGCAACCTGGCTTTCGCACCCTTGGATGGCAGCGTGGAAATTGCGTCTGGAGTGGAGATCGCAGGTTCGGTCACTCTGCAAGGGCGGCCCGATCCTCCAGACGCCTCATGGAGCGTCCCTTTGACCTTCCGGGTGTACGATCCGGGTGAGGCGACCCCCCGCTACGAGTTCCACCCCACCACCGACGACTGGGGCCGATTCACCATCGTGGACAGCATAGCGCCAGGAACCTACGATCTCCAGGTGAAGAACAGCCATACCTTGAGCAACAGGAGAGAGAATGTCACTCTGGTTTCAGGGCTTAATCTCGTCAACATGTGCACCCTCCTGGAGGGTGACGCTGACGACAACGACCTGGTGGACGTCAGTGACTTCTCCATGCTTGCAGCCTGTTTCTTCAAGCCCCTCGACTCCCAGCCCTTCTGCCCTAACACCGACTTCAACGAGGATGGCGTCGTTGACGTTGGCGACTTCTCCCTCCTCAATAGCAACTTCTTCGAGGAGGGGCCCATCATCGTCACCTGCAACGGTGGGGGAAGCGCACCCTCCGAAGCCAGGGGGATTCTCCAGGTCGCTGAACAAGAGGACATCGTTATCGCCATCTCCCCCTCTGTCACCAGGGTTCTCGCTAATACCATCTTCACTCTGGATATTGTGGTTCACTCAGGCACTCAGCAGGTGGACGGAGTGCAGGCTTTCGTCAACTTCGACCCCGACTCTCTGCAAGTAGTGGACGAGGATGGCAACCCAGGCAGCGCCATCATCGGCGGCACCGCCTTCCAATACGAGTTCTTGAATGAGGTGGACAACACGGCAGGAACCATCAACTACGCCGCAGGGAGCATGTCCAGCTTCCCCTCCGGCACCTTCATTCTGGCCACCACCCGTTTCAAAGCTACGAAGGGAACAGGGAATACCGCGGTGACCTTCAACCTCGCCTCTTCCAGAGAGACCAAGATCACCTTCGGCGGCAACAACCTGTCCTTCGATGTATTGGGGGGAAGCGTGATCACGGGCTATGAGAACTACCTGCCCCTCGTCATCAAGAAGTATTCATCTTGATGCTTGCCAGGAGCAAGGTTCTGTGCTATACTGAAGCCAACACCGATCCGGGAGATGAAATGATGAGATTAGAAGACTATTTTGACTTTCTATCGCCTGAAGACATTCGCTTGAAGGGGCACCGCATCGGCATTGACGACGTGCTTTACTACTACCTGGAAGGGTACACGCCGGAGGAGATTGCCGCTAACCTGCCCACCCTGAGTCTGGAGCAGATTCACGCCACGATCACCTACTATCTGCATAACCGGGCCAAGGTGGATGCCTATCTTTCGCGTCTGGCGACCTGGCGTGAACAGCGTTACCGCGAATGGGAAGCCGATCCCTCACCCGTCGTGCAACGGTTGCGCGCGCTCAGGTCCCAACGGGAAAGAAGGCAGGCAGCAGCCACATGAAGGTGCGTTTTCTGCTGGACGAGAACTTGTCCCCTCGGCTCAAAGCGGCCTTGCTGCGCTTGAATCCTGCTATTGACGTGGTGCGCGTGGGAGACCCGGGGGCGCCGCAATTGGGAACGCCTGACCCGGATATGCTGCGCTACCTGGAGTTATCACAGCGAATGTTGATCACCTTGAACCGAAAGAGTATGCCTGCCCACATTGAATCACACTGGGCGGCGGGTGGGCACCTGTGGGGACTGTTCTGGGTTCGTTCGAGGATACCGATAGGCCGTCTGGCGCAAGCGCTCTTCCTGGTCTGGGAAGCCAGCGAAGCCGAAGAGTGGATTGATTGGCTGGATTGGATTCCATTTTGACGTTCCTGTTGGAGTCTGGGGGAGGCAACTTGGCGCCCCGACATGCGTATAGTTAATGAGGTAAACCCTATGGAAACAGTAGCGATCCCTCAGATCACTGAACGCCTGCAAAAACTGCCGACTGACAAACTTACCGCCGTGTACAACTTCGTTTCCTATCTGCTCGAGCGAGAAACTGCACAGACATCGCCGGAGAGGTTTTCAGAGGCCTTTCAGACCATGCTGGCATCTGAGGCTGTTCTTCGACGCGACTGGGATCGCCCCGAGGAAGATGAAGCATGGGCAAGTTTGTGAAAGGTAATGTCGTCGTCACCCCGTTTCCTTTTTCGGATTTGAGCGCTGCCAAGAGACGACCGGCGTTAGTCATCGCCACGCTTACCGGAGATGACGTGATCTTGTGCCAGATCACCAGCAAGTCCGTGGCGGACAGCTATGCTATCCATATCACGAATATTGACTTTACGAGCGGGGGCTTGCCCCGAGACAGTAATATTCGTCCGAACCGTATTTTTACGGCTGACGCAAACATTGTCTTGTATCGTGCCGGCGTGCTGACCGCGAAGAAAGTCCAGGAAGTCGTGGCGAAGATCATCCAGATTATAAGCGCATAACAGTCAGCGCACCTCGAAAGGGCCACTTGCGCGATTCGTGCAGGTGGCTCTTTCTCTTGCCAAAAGGCCGAAATCTGCTATACTATTCGGGGCAGAACGAAGGTCATCACAGGAGGGAGTACATGGATATCCAAAATCTGCGCTGGTGGGGCTGGGGCACGCTGGATCAGTCCTTTGATTTGAAAGGCCGCACCGCCTTCTGGCCTGGGCTGGAGCGGATGCTGGAGTTGCCCAGGGAGCGGGAGCCACGCCCACCGGTCACGCTGGAGAAGGTTGACCTGCGGCCCACCCGGCTCAATGACCGGCGGCTGACCTGGCTGCGCAAGCTGCTGGGCGACGAGGCGGTCTTCACCGACCGACGCACCCGCGTCGAGCACGCCTACGGCAAGAGCTACCGCGACCTGGTCCGCGTGCGCGCCGGCTACGTTCCCCACCCGCCCGACGCCGTGGTCTACCCCACCGATGAGGGCCAGGTGGCCGCGCTGCTGGCCTGGGCCGCCGATAGCGACGTCGCCGTCATCCCCTTCGGCGGCGGCAGTTCGGTGCTGGGCGGCGTTGAGCCCCAGCCTAGTGACCGACTCTGCATCACCCTCGACCTGGCGCGACTGGATCACGTGCTTTCGGTGGACCCGGTCTCACGCACGGCCCGCATCCAGGCCGGCGCGACTGGCCCGGAAGTGGAGGCCCAACTGAACGCGCAAGGCTTCACCCTGGGCCACTTCCCCCAGTCCTTCGAGTTCTCCACCCTGGGGGGATGGATCGTCACCCGCGCCGCCGGGCAGAACTCCATCGGCTACGGCAAGATTGAGGACATGACCCAGGCCGTGCGGGTCGTCACCCCGGTCGGCGTCGTGGAGACCCGCGATACTCCCGCCACCGCCGCCGGCCCCAGCGTTCTCTGGCAAATGATCGGCTCGGAGGGAACCTACGGCGTGCTGACCGAGGCCACCATGCACCTGCATCCCCTGCCAGAAGTGCAGGACTACCGGGGGCTGCTCTTCCGCGCCCTCGACGACGGGCTGGCTGCCTTCCGCGACCTGATGCAGAGCGGCCTACACCCCGCCATCGTCCGCCTCTCCGACCCGTCCGAGACCGCCTCCTATGCCCTGATGTCCCACGAGCACCACGGCCTGCGCAAGCTGTTCGATAAGGCGATGGAGCGCTACCTGGGAATTCGCGGCTACGGTCTCGACGACAGTTGCCTGATGATCCTGGGCTTCGACGGCCGGCCCGACGACGTAGAGTATCGCCTGAATCTGGCGCTGGAGATCTGCCGCGACCATCGCGGGCTGCACCTGGGCCGCAGCCTCGGCCGCTCGTGGAAGCGCGACCGCTTCGCCCAACCCTACCTGCGCGATGACCTGCTGGGAAACGGCGTGCTGGTGGACACGCTGGAGACCGCCACCACCTGGTCGAATCTGATGCCGGTCTACCAGGCCATGACCGCCGCCATGAAAAACGCCATCGCGGCCACCGGCGGCGGCCCAGGCGTCGTGCTGACCCACGTCTCCCACGCCTACCCGCACGGCGCGTCGCTCTACTCCACCTTCCTGGGACGCCAGACCTCGCCCGACCCGCTGGAGAACCAGGAGCAGTGGCGTACCATCAAGCGCCAGACGACGGAGGCGATCCTGGCCGCCGGCGGCACGCTGACCCACCACCACGGCATAGGCCGCGACCACGCGCCCTGGCTGGAGAAGGAAATCGGCCCGCTGGCGATGCAGGCGCTGCACGCTCTCAAACAAACCCTTGATCCGGCCAACATCATGAATCCCGGCGTACTATTGACGCCCGACGTTTGACGTTTTTCACGTTTTACGCTTCACGTTTTACGCTTCACAAACTCAGGAGGTCAACCCTTGCTTGATCACAGTATCGCAAATTCCCGCCCCTTCTCCGCCGCCACCCGCGTCGAGAACCTGGACCGGATGGCCCAGGAGACCCTCGACCTGCTGATCATCGGCGGTGGTATCACCGGCGTGGCGGTGGCGCGCGATGCGGCGATGCGCGGCTTCCGCACGGCCCTGGTCGAGAAGGATGACTTCGGCAGCGGCACCAGCAGCCGCTCCTCGCGCCTGATCCACGGCGGCATCCGTTACCTGGAATACATGCAGTTGGGGCTGGTCTTCCAAAGCTGCAACGAACGGCGGACGATGCGCAGGATCGCTCCGCGGCTGGTGCGCCCGCTGCCCTTCCTCTACCCGCTCTATCGAGGGCAGAAGCCGGCCCCGTGGAAGATGCGCCTGGGCCTCACCGTTTACGATGCTATGGGGTTTTTCCGCAACGTGCAGAACCACCGCTGGTTGCAGCCGGACGAAGTGAAGCGGCGCGAGCCACTGGTGGCCGGCCGCGGCCTGCTGGGTGCGGCCCGCTTCTACGATGCCCGGGTTGATGACGCCCGCCTCACCCTGATCACGGCCAAAGCAGCCCACGCCCACGGCGCTCTGCTGGCCAACCACGCCCAGGTCGTCGGCCTGCTCCGGGCCGGGGAGCGCGTCGTCGGCGCTCAGGTGATGGACGAGAGGACCGGGCGCGAGATCGAGGTACGCGCTCGCGTGGTCATCAACGCCACCGGCGTTTGGGTGGACGAGGTGCGTGAGTTGGATGAGCACTTCAAGGGCCAGATGACTCGCCCTAGCAAGGGAATCCACCTGGTCATCCCCCGCGCCAGGCTCACCAGCCAGCACGCCGTGGCCTTCGACGTGCCGCGCGACGGACGCCACGTCTTTCTCATTCCCTGGGGCGACTTCGCCCTCATCGGCACCACTGATACCGACTACGACGGCCCGCTCGATGCCCCTGCCGCCACCCGCGAGGATGTGGAGTACCTGCTGGAGGCGGTACAGCACACCTTCCCTGGGGCTCAGATGAAGCCAGACGACGTCATCAGCACTTTCGCCGGTCTGCGTCCGCTGCTCTTCGCCGAGGGCGGGAGCTACGCTCTCTCGCGCGAGCACCAGATAGTGGAGAGTCCATCGGGGTTGATCACCGTCGGCGGCGGCAAGCTGACCACCCACCGGCTGATGGGCAAGCAACTGACCGACCGCGCCGAGAAGCGGCTGGCCGAGGAATTCGGCGTGCATCAGCAGCACGATTGCCGCACCAAAGAGCCGCTGAGCGGTGCGCAATTCGGCCAGGCGCCGGTGTCGGGCCAGGATGAGCAAGTGTCCCGCCACCTGATGGAGACCTACGGCCCCGATGCGGCCTGGATAGCGGGCTGCGCCGAAGGCAACCCCGCCCTGGGCGAGCGCATCGTGCCTGATCTGCCCTACCTGATGGCCGAGGTCGCCTACGCCGTGCAGCACGAGATGGCCCTCACCCTGGCCGATGCTCTCATCCGCCGCACCCACGTGATCTACGAGGTGCGCGATGGGGGTCTGGCCCGCGCTCCCGCCGTCGCCGACCTGATGGCGGAGCGGCTGGGCTGGGACGAGGCGGAGAGAGAGCGTCAGTTGGCCGAGTACGAGCGACAGGTGGTCCTCACCCAGGCCTGGCGGGGGGAGCGGCACTGGTAGATTGGCAGACTGGTTAGTTTGCATTACGGAGTTCGTTGGTGTATACTATGCACCAAAGAGGTTTGCGATGCGTTTACGATTTGAATGGAATAAGGAAAAAGCAGCTTCCAATGTCAAGAAGCACGGGATTAGCTTTTACGAAGCGCAAACAGTCTTTTATGACCGCCTGGCATACATCTTTGATGACGAAGTACACTCAGATGATGAGCCGCGCGAAATCATCATCGGACATTCAAGCAACAATCGTCTGTTGCTGGTCTGTTTCACAGAACGTGCCCCTGCGCTGATTCGCATTATTAGTGCGCGGCGGGCTACTAGAAGGGAGCGGAGAGATCATGAACAAAGCCGATATTCTTGAACACCAGACCGTGGCCCCCGACGACGACATGTTGCCGGAGTATCACTTTGACTATCGCCAAGCACGCCCCAATCGCTTTGCTACCGACATAGTTGAGGG
>SDBU01008752.1_pt1 | contig 11453 bp, 27 predicted proteins | sample 2277071 | NCBI WGS metagenome assembly SDBU01 (sample SAMN10397929, study PRJNA504765) | marine sediment metagenome | isolation source: marine sediment core GS08_GC12, 126 cmbsf | place: Arctic Ocean: Gakkel Ridge, Loki's castle | collected 2008 | reverse complement strand
ACAATCTACAATGAATTAAATCCATATGGAAAAAGAGATTTGAAAAGTTTAAAAAGCTTTTTTAGAGCTTCTGGTTTTATAATGTTTAAAGAACCAAATGTGATGATACGACGACCAAGATCCAAAGAAAATCCATATATTTTTGAAGAAGAAGTTCATGTATTGAGAAAATATAATCCAAATTATGGATATGATCGTGTATGTCAATGTGGCCATCCATATCATAGACACTTTGATACATACCAAAATATGGCTTGCTGTGGTTGTAAATATTGTGACTGTTTTGAGTTCATAGAAAAATGATACGCATAAGAATTGAATATGACAATATAAGTCCATTTTTAAGAACTATGTCAGGAATTTTATATGTTGAAAAAGTTGATACAACTTATCGTCTTCCTACAATTCCTATAATAGACATTTTTAAATGCAAAATCACAAAAACTGATAACACTATGGGATTTTGTGTAGATGCAAGCGAGAAAGGGATACCAACAAAAATATTTGAGTGTTTAAAACCAATAGTTGACACAATGCTTCAGTCATATTGGAAAGGTTTGGTTTTATCTAAAGATGACTATAAATGGGTTCAAATGAAAGGAGATGACTCATGGCAATGCTTAGACCAATTAGAGAAGGAAGTTGGCATTTATCTAGCACAACGGACTCAAGATGGAATAAACAAGGACGAGGTCTTGTTGGAGGACTAGTGATGCCAAGCGAAATAGAATCCGTAATGAAAGAATTAAAAAAACTTTATGGAGACCCGCCCGATGATCTTGTGTGGGGATATATGAAAGATTAATTATGAAAAAAATCTTAGCAATTGGTGGAAAAATCGTCAAGATGAAGGATTTATAAAAGAAAGAGAAATTCTATCAAAAGATGAATGGAAATTATTATAAAGGAGAAATACTATAGTGGGTCAAAATATGATGGCTTCTGAACATAAAACAACCAATAAAATTTATAGAATTAATTATGAATTAATATTCCGAAAAAGGAAGAAAGGTGAAAAGAATGAAATTCAACAAAAAAGACATAGAAAAAAATAAGTTTGTTCAATCATTGAAAAAATTTGCAAAAAGTAATATTATTGCCAAAATAATAATTGGAATAATATTATGGATTATTATACCGATTCCTGTTTATATTTATTTCTTTGTCAGGGGGTTAATAGATCCTTTTGGTTTCTGGCAAGAAATTGCTTTATTGGTTGCATTCTTTATAGGGATTGGATGGTTGCAAGGACTATTACTTTTCTTTGGTATAGTTTTAACTATTATGTTAATTTTTGAGGATTTTTAAGGGCGCGTGAAGGCGAGAGGCTAGCCGTCATCCTTACAAGGTGAAATACGCAGGTTCGACTCCTGCCGCGCCTACCAACTTTTAACGAAAGGATAAACAATGAATAATGAACCAACAGTATCAAATGAAGATGAAGATGACCCTAGAAAAGAAATAGAGGAAACTACTCCAGATACATGTAGTCCAGATACATGTGAATCAGATCAACATTATGATCCAGGAACCACTCCTCCACCTGAAATAAAAAATCAAGAAACATCTGTTGTTATGCCAGCATATAGATTTAAAGATTTATATGAAGCTCTGGGTGCTACAAAACAAATAGAAATTGTAAAAGAACGGCTCAAAGGAAAATCTTTTAATTATGAATTTAATTTAGATTACTTTTTAAAAAAAATAAGTGGTGGTGATTTAATAGATAACTATATAAAAAAAATAGGAGAAATTATTACAATTTCTCTAGATTCTCCAGCTATTGTTATATTAATCCATAACGATTTTATTCATAAAATGACTATAGATCTTTCTACTTATACTAATGTAATTGTTTCTACATATACAAATAATATAGATGGTATAGACGCTGAATATAAATATATAGAACAAAAATTTAAAAATATTCTAAGACCTACAATAGAAAGAGCTGAATTACAATGGGGAGCTATGTTAGACGGGAACGTAAAGTTTTTTAATTTAGAGGAAGATTTAGATGATATTTTTTATAATGAGGCATATCCATATATAAATATTGAAAAATTAAACAAAGAATTTAACAAATCAGATTCCCCAATACTTATATTTTTAGGTCCTCCAGGAACTGGAAAAACAAGACTGATAAGAAATATATTAAAATATAAAGCAACTCTAAATAAAAAATCAACGGTTGAATGTATTTTTACATCTGACCAAAAAATTATAGAAGATGGTTATATATTTACTAGATTTTTAACAGGTAATTATGATACGTTAATTCTTGAAGATATAGATTTTCACTTAACACCAAGAACTGATGGGAACACATCAATGTATCATCTATTGAATATTTCAAATGGAATAGCTTCTAATTACATGAAAAATAAAAAAATCATATTATCAACCAATTTGCCCAATGTAAGTAATATTGATGAAGCATTACTAAGGCCAGGAAGATGTTTTGATATTATCAAAACAAGACCATTAAATAAAGATGAATCATTAATTTTACTTAAACTTCTTAATAAGACAACAGAACTTAAAGATAAAAATTATCCGATAAGCGAATTATATAATATTGATCAAAAAACAAGAAAAATTACAATAGAACCAATAAAAGGAATAAGTAAAAAAGTTGGATTTTAAATCTTATGACAAACAAAAAATTCTATAAAACTGTATTGCTGCCTATTCAAGTTTCAGAGGGAGAATATTGCTGGGGGTATGGCAGAATATGTAACTATTTTGATAGTGAAGGTGGTCATCCTACTTGTAAATTTGATTTTGACGTAGATTATAATAAAGATGGCTATGTTAAGAAACCAAAAGAATGTAGTGAATTAAAAGAAAAATGAAAGGATTTAATCATGGGATGGTATGGAGATAGTAACATAACATGTCCAAATTGTAAAACAGATAATGCTGCTTGCATATTTAGAAATAATATGCGTGAAACTTATTATTTAGTATGTAATAATTGTGGTCTTCATCTATATGCAGAATACACAGCATGGATTGTAACAAATAGTTATATTGATAAGTCTGTGATTGGTAAGGATCTTGAAGATATGCTCATAGAAGATATAGTCGATCATGAAAGAAATGAGGATATCATAGTAAAAGGGTCTCATTTATAAAGTCATGACGAAAGGCGGGTATTGGGTCCCAGTAGATATAGAAGACGAAACGATAACATATTCATATGAACGACATGGAACAGTTAAGTTAAAAGGTACCCCATGGTTATATTGTAAATATTGTGGTTTAATATATATTAGAAACCCAATAACAAGGTGGTGTATCCGCATGGGGTGTAATAACGAATATCATAGAGATTATAAAAGGATGCTATATAAAACCACTAGGAGGAAATAAATCATGGGAAAGCAAAACTAAAAAATAGAAAATATTATATAATTGAAAATGGTAATTGTTACAGAGTTAAAAGAAAATTTGGACCATTTTACTTTTATATAAGAACACATTTTAAACGAATCGAATTTGATAACTTTGGAGATGTTGTTAGATACATAATCAAAAGGAAAAAATTAGATTCTAAAAAATAAGGGGGGTGTTCCTGTTACCGGGCTGTAAACTCGGTGTCATAAAAAATGTGGGTGGGAGACGAGAGGTTCAATTCCTTCACCCCTCACCACTTGAATTGTAGGAGGTTATATGAATGAGTTAGAAAAAGCAATTGAGAAGCGAAATAAGTTTTTACAAGAGAATCCTAATATGCAAGAATTTCAAAATGAGATTGATAAGATTATGGACAAAACTCCTGCTTATATGAGAAAAGAAGTTATTATAACTCTTATGATGTCTAAAATACAAGAGTTACGAGAACAATTAAAATTACTTTCAACGTATGAGAATGGATAATGAAAAATCCATGTAATAATTGCATAGTTAAATCATGTTGTACTCAAGTATGTAAAGATAAAGAAGATTATAGAGAGCATCTAGATATAATATTAGATGGTCTTCATCCACATGCTTTTTCAAAAAATGGGCATCAAAGGAGAAAAATTCCATATAATATATATATTCATTGGGAAAAGAAAATTAAATTACAAAAAATTAATCATGAAGAAATTAACAGAATTTTAGGTAGGATATTTTCAATTATGCAGAATCCATGTAAAACATGTCTACTAGTGAATAATTGTACTGCTATATGTGAAGATAAGGAAAACTTACAAACTCTGCTTAAACAAACGATACATACTTATCAAACTGAAATTAGATTCAATAATAATCCAACAACAGATTATGTAAGACGATATAATTTTTGGCAGAAATTAAAATTACAAAATGATGAAGATATGCTTCGTATTATATCAAGAGCTCAAAAACTCAAACAAGACAACCTCTAATAGTTCTTAGAACAAAAATAAAATGGAGATTAGTATTATGTTTAATACAAAAGGTAACACCATGAAAGAAGAAAAAACAGTATAATCATGCAAGACAAAGGAGTATAATCATGCAAGACAAGAGAGAGGAAACAGAGTGTATTAATGGTGATCCAACAGATGAAGCCATAGATACCGCCGAGATTAATAAAAACGGCGCTCGTGGGTGCGTTTGTTGTGGCGAAGAAGAGGAATGCCATATAGAATGGACCGATGACTAGATAGCACGGCCACCATATCCGTAGATATGTCGTGGACCTCCTTAATCAGTTTTTAGATATAACTTAAAATCAAAAAACTGAAAAAGGGAGAAGAATCATGACATACAAAGAATTAAAACACAAGATCAAAGAAGAACAAAAATCTTTAGCACAAAAAATCAGAATCTGTAAACCATTAAGGAAACCGAAAAATTGGGATTCAGCTTCTGAAAAAACCAAGCAGCTTTGCAGTGGAGGTTGGGGAAGATATAGTTGGGAGTTTAGACATAGACATATTATTTATTGTAAGATGTTTAATAAAACTCCTTATGGTATGATTGAACAACCAAGAGATCATAATCCCCCAAGTTCTTACCTTCTTAAGAAATTTAAAGAAGAGTGGGAGAGTCAGATTGATGACGAAGTTGTTTGTGATTGTGCGTAAGGATCTTTCAATATCACAAAGGGCCGTGCAAGCAGGTCATGCGGTTGCCGAATTCCTGCTTCGCGGTCCTTTGTTCCGTTGGAAAAATGGTACCTTAATATACTTGGGTGTTAAGGGACTAAAGCAACTAGAAAATATCAAACAAAAGTTTGAATGGGAAGATATTCCTTATATAGAGTTTAGGGAGCCAGATTTAAATAATGAAATAACAGCAATTGCTACTGAAGTTCTTAGCAAATATGTAGAAAGGTTAAACTTATTGTGAAAATATTTCTTGTTTTATCATGCATAACTTTATGGATTTTAAATATTTTTGATTGCATCAGTACTTATATATTATTGCAAAACGGAGGAATGGAATTTAACCCCTTTGTTAATTGGGTTATGAGTATTATCAGTCCAATCGAAACAATGTTGTTATTAAAAGTTCCATTCTTAGTTTTGCTGACGTATGTAGTATATCGTGCTTTAAAAAAGACATTAAACAAACGTGAAATAATTTACCTGAGATTTGCTTATATATTTCTTATTTCATTTTATTCATTTATTATGTATAGATATAATTTACCAGATCTTTTACAGATTGTGGATATATAATATAAGCCCATGTAGCTCAGTGGCAGAGCAGAGATCTCTAAAATCTTGGTCATTGGTTCAATTCCAATTATGGGCATCAAGATCTAAGTTATAGAAACCAAATAAAGGAGTTGAAATGAATAAAGAAGATGTAGAAATAGCAGAAGATTTATTTAATACAACGTCAATTATTTTAGCAGAAAAAGGGCAAATTTCTCCTATATACTTTATTATCAAAGATAATATGTTGAATCCTGTTGTAGGGTATCCTGATATTACAATTCAACATCTTGCAAATTTAACAGTGGATCTTGCTCATAATACTGATGCTGAAGCTGTTATTTTTATATGTGAACAATATATGGTTAAAATGGATAAAAATTCTAAGGAGTTAAAAGATTATTTAGATGGAAGCAAAAGACCATCAGAATCACCAAATGCAGAATCGTATTTAACTCTTACCTATATGACCAAATATGGAGTAACAGATTCTTTAATTGCAAAGATTCACATATCTACAAATGGTATTCGTTATATAAAAGAAAGTAATTGGATTAATAATACTGCAACAAACATGATAACCCCGTGGGCAGTATAATGAAAACTTTAGCGAAATATAGATGCTTGAAATGTGGATTTTTATGGGAAAGTAATCCTGGTCCCACTCAATGTCCAAAATGTCAACACTTATATGTTAAATGGAGAAACATAGAGCAAATGAGAAAAGAGTGGGGAAACGAATAATTTTGAAAGGTGAAATTCTATGGCAAAACTTGAGAATGTGATTATTGAATTTAAATGCAAACATTGTGATAAAATAACAGAAATGTCTGCACAGGATTTAATGGAAGCTGGAAGCGAAGGTGCTCCTTGTTGTGATTGCGCATTTGAAGAATATGATCTTAATGTTTTACGTGTATATATGATGTTTGATATGAGAGGTAAAAATGAATTTTTTAGCAATGACAGGTAATGAAAAAGTTAATAATTATCAATGGGAACGAGGATGTTCTGGAATACGTCATCATTGGGAAATGTCAATTTTGGATGGAAATGCCGTTCTTCATATTGAAGGTATTGACAAACAGTACTGGGGACATATTCAATTAGAAAATAGTTATATTCCAGATATTTCTTGTTTATACTCAACAAGGAAAGTTGGTCTCAATATATTTCCTACTCCAGAAGATTGTGCTAAACTTTTAGAAAATGAATGGAGAAATATTACTTTTAGTGAAGCAAAATTAACATTTTCTAATCAATACTAAAATGAAAGGAATGAAAAATGTCAATAATACTAAAGCGAATAAGAAAAAATCTTAAAAGTGCTATGACTACTGAAATAAAGATTAGAAAAAATAAAGCTTCTGGTGATTTTATAGTATCACAACTATTATTGCTTGATAAATGTCATAATCAGAAGGATGTATCAAGGGCAATCATAAGCATGTTTCCTGAAATTGGTGTAAAACCTACTAATGCAACTGATGATGATACAATCAAATTATTGAAAAAATATATCAGGAGTGAAAAAGAGAGACTGTTATATACTATTAAACATATAACTGAATCTGATGTTAATGGAATCAGTGCTTCAGATCTGAAAAAGTTAGTTAATAAAAAATCTCAAGAATTGGGTGATTCATTAAATTCACCACAAATTGACATTGCACAAAGTTATCTTCCAAAGCAAGCAACAGAGGAAGAAATTTCGGCGTGGATACATGAAAATATAGATTTTTCAATTTATAAAAATAAGATGCAAGCAATGGGTCCCATCACGGCACATTTTAAAGGGTGTGATGGAAACTTTGTGAAAAACCTTTTGATAAAATTATCATGAAATTTTCAGATAAAGATATATGTAGAGGTTGTGTATTTGGAAATGGTGAGTTTAACAGTCAATGCAAGATAAGATTAAGCGAAGTAGAAAATAAATGTCCATGTGTTGAATGTTTATTAAAATGTATATGTGAAAATTACTGTGATACTTATAAAGAATTAATAGATAAAATAATGGAATAATATGGGGGTGAAATGGCTTTGACATGTATGAAGAGACAGGAGATGCGCTTCGTGGGTTGGTTATGTCACCACGTTAAAAACATTACCCAATTAAACATAATTGCAGACGATTACTACGAAGATCTTGCCTTAGCGGCATAATCCGTTCCACCCTTTTATTCTCTCGGATTGGGATGGGGCGTCGACTAGAGAGATAGCTACATAGTGAATTTCCTCTTAGCTATGAGCAAAACAGTTGAGGATAGCCATAAACGCTCTTGCCTGTTGAGCAAAATTGGTGAAGTTTTAATCACAGGATATAAGCGTAGTATCAAATGTTGAACATGATATGGACCCGGACATCGAAGTTCGGCACCTCCACCACGATTTAGATGACCTCCACTTTTATTAAGAACAAACAATAAAAGTGGAGATCATATGACAAAAATTTGCCCTTATTGTAATGAATCTATAACTAGTAAACATGCTATCTATGCAAATCATATTCGTTGGTGTGAAAAAAATCCAAATTTTGATCAAGAAAAATTTAACAAGAATATAAGTATAGGAGTACAAAAAGGTCTTGATAAAAAATACGGAAAAGTAAAAAAATTCTTAGTAACATGTCAAATTTGCCAGAAAAAGTTTATTGTTAAAGAAAGAGAAAAACAATTTCCAAAAAAAGAAAAATATTATTGTAATAGAAGTTGTGCAAATACAAGAAAACATTCTATTAAAACAAAAGAAAAAATCAGAAAAATTTGTACACCCTTAAATAGAAGTCTATGGAAAAATCCAGAATTTATAAAAAAACAAATAAATAATAAAAATTGTATATTTGCTTCTAAAGGTGAAGTTGCTATACGAAAATATTTTCAGTGGAATTTTCCTAAACAACGGTGGACTTTTGGTGGTTGTTTAAGGCACATTGGATTTCCTTTAGTTAGAGATCTTTACTCAAATAAATTACAAGTTTGTATTGAATATGATGGTATATGGCATTTTGAGGATATTCATGGTCAATTGGAATATAAACAAAAACAAGATCTTGCTTTAGAAAATTGGTGTTTACAAAATAATTTTAAATTAATAAGAATAAAAGAAGAAGTCTTTCTACAAAATGAAAAATTTTGGATTAATCAATTAGTTAAAGAAGTTAATTCAGGAGTTGGAAAAATAGTAAAATTTTATTAACCTTAACAAAAAACAGGTGAAAAAATGAAAGAATCAGAAATGGAAAAAGGTACACATGTTACTATATCAGATGATGCTTCTTATACAAAAAAAACACATACAGTAAATGATGATATGATGTATATGCAAGGTAAAAAATATAAAATTGATAGTGTTATAGATACTACATTTGGAAAAGCTGGAGTAATTAATGGTTTTTACTGGCATCCAGGTGACTTAATTGAGGAAGTTGCAAAAAGGAAATCACATAGATTTCATTTTGATACTAAGGAATTAATAACATGAAAGAATCAGAAATGGAAAAAGGTATACATGTTACTATATCAAAAGATCCTGTTAATACATCTAGGACGCATACTATAAACGGAGCAATGAGAAGAATGGCAGACAAAACATATTGGTAAGGACAATCCTAATTGGAAAGGTAAAATTTATATTTGTCCTAAATGTTCTAATCCTATATGTAGAGGTTCAAAAATGTGCAGGAGTTGTTGGATAAAATATATGGTTGGTGATAAAAATCCAATATATGGTAGAACTTTTACCCAGAAAAAAATAAAATGCCCTTTTTGTGAAAAAGTGGGGGGTGAAGGTAACATGAAACGTTATCATTTTAATAATTGTAAGGAGAAAAAATAATGAATAAAGAAAACACAAATAAATTATGGGAAAAATATCCAATAATATTTGCCGGAAGATATTTATCATTACAAGAAAGTTTAATACCATTTGGATTTGAGCACGGTGACGGGTGGTATAATATAATTGACGAATTATGTGAAAACATTACTACACTAATTGGGAATAAAGATATTAAGGTTACTGCTGTACAAGTAAAAGAAAAATTTGGCGGACTACGATTTTATTATGATATTGAATCATCCAATACTTTTATGAGTAAGATTAATAGTATAGTTAGTACCTTCATGTTTAAGAAAAAGTGGGGAACACAATACTGGACATTTATACATTTCAAACAGAAATTTTATAAAACTACAGAAGAGAAAATTCGATATGCTACTCGAGATGCTGAAAGTAAATCATATGAAACTTGTGAATTATGTGGTGAACCAGGAAAAACCAGAGGAAAAGGATGGGTCACTACACAGTGTGATCAATGTTGGAGTAGACGTAACAAATAATAAATGATCCAGTGGACTAGAGGTCAAGGTCATCAGACTTTCACTCTGATGTGTATAAAGCACACGCGGGTTCGAATCCCGTCTGGATCTCCAATTATGGCCGAAAGAAGGTAAGCACATCTAGATTTTGTCACAGAAATCGTTTCCGAGTAAGCCACCATTTTAAATAAAGGATATTTTATGAAATTAGAAGATATAGAAAAAGGTATGTTAGTTACTATTAACAAAGATGTCCACCACACAAGAGAAGCTTTTGGATGGAGTAGACATATGAATGAGTATGTAGGTTCAGCACAAATAGTTAAAAATATTCAAAAGGATGGTGCTATTAATTTAACTATTTGTAATTCACAAGGATTTGACTTTAATTGGTCAGCAAAAGATCTCTCTTTAAGAGTAGTTCATCCTAAAAAATCAAAAATAGTTAATTTTAATATAAAGAATCTAGATTTATAAATCTAGGAAAGGAATAAGATGGATTTTATACTAGTCAAAGTTTTACGAAAAAATCAAAATGATAATATATCAGAACTCCAAAGAGTATATGGTAATACATATTTGTTAATTGAGCCGACGTTAAAGATGTCTATTACATTAGAAAACGGAACTGAATTTTGGATCGATCATATTGAACAGGATTTAAAAAATAATAGAGTAATTTTATACGATTATATAGATATTTGTCATAGAGAATTCTGGAATGATGATTTTTGGGATAAACATTTAGAAATCCTATATAAAGAAGGGTGGAGTCTTAAAGAGAATTTCTCCCCATGAATTTTACATATCCTTGTAGTATTTGCATTGTAAATGCTTGTTGTTCATTATATTGTACCAAATATTTTGCATTTGTAAATAAAATTGTAAAGAATTTTCCAGACAACATGACAAGAGAACAGATAAAGAAATATTATAGTTCAACTTCTAAAGAAACTAAAAATAAAATAAATAATTTTATTAGAACTGGAAGAGTATATTCCTTTTCAAAAAATTCTAGCTTTAGACCAAGATTTATACCTGTTAAAAAATATAGGCGTGCCGCTGCTGGTTCAGTGGTCTATGAAACTTTTTATGGAAACGTTAAAGGGGGTATTGAATAATGGAATTAGGAATTCAATTAGGAATAATAGGTATTCTATTAGCAATTATAGGTATTCTATTACATTTTGATGCAAGGCGGAAAGGCAAAATAAAAGATAAACAACTTCGAAGATTTCTGAATTCTTATCCTCCTCGTGGAAATTATGAATGAAAATCATTACGTGATAACAGATAGGGGAATATTGCCTGTCAAACCATTTGAATACACAAGTAACAAAAACACAAAATGGTTAAATTACAAACAAATAAGGAAAATGATAAAAGATGGATAAAATGGCAATCAAAATTGAGAGATTTGAAGAAAATCCGCTGCTGGTTCCAAATATGGCAATTAAGTGGATGAGTTTGAATGTTTTCAACTGTGGGGTTATAAAAG
>SDBU01008751.1_pt1 | contig 11453 bp, 14 predicted proteins | sample 2277071 | NCBI WGS metagenome assembly SDBU01 (sample SAMN10397929, study PRJNA504765) | marine sediment metagenome | isolation source: marine sediment core GS08_GC12, 126 cmbsf | place: Arctic Ocean: Gakkel Ridge, Loki's castle | collected 2008 | reverse complement strand
CGTACATGGTGTTATACGAAATTACACCCGTTGATGACGCGGCAAGTTCGATACACAACTGCCCTGTGTCAAGGTTAGTCAGTGTATTCCTGTGGATGTTTACATTAACAGGAACGGCGGCACCGCTATAAATAGGTGCTTTAGCAAACGTACTGAACACTGTATTATCTGTAATCGTACAGTCATCCAGCGTGACCGCTTCAAGATTCACGAATGTATCCTGAGCACCAGCCGTCGCGTTTGTGTTCCAAGACGTGCAATTCTTGACCGTCAGGCCTTCAGCTGCAGCATTAGGGACGATACCATCAATAAACTCATCGTCTGCGGACTCGCCTACCTCAAAAGCAACATTGTCAATCGTGCAGCCAAGACCAGAAGCACCTATTACGATACCTGCAACCGTCTCAGATGCACTCGGTCTTAACCGTATATTTCTAATCGTGATACCTGCGGCATTAAGTGTTAGCTCGGTAGCAGCAGAATCATAATCAAACAACGGCCTTGTATCACCTTCCCCCATACCGATAATGGTAAGTCCGGCAATGTTCATAACTTCAGCGGCGTTCATAGCCTGGTTGTGGCTCTCACCGATCAGGATAGTGTCACCAACCGCGGCAATAGCTTCAGCAGCGGCAAGAGTAGTCTTAGCAGTCTGCCAGGATGTACCTTCACCATTTGAACCGCCATCGTCACAATAGATAGTCTTACCGTAAGTGAAACCGTCTTTTGGGATCAAATGCGTTGGTGTCAAAAGAACGAAATCACCGGCAGTTAAGGCGGCAGTCCATGCAGCAGTAGTGAATACGCCACCCGTTGAAGTATAAGCTGTAATATCCCTTACCTCACCTGACGGCAAAGTACCAACAGTGCCACTTGTATCAAAGATACACAATAAAGACCAACCTTCGACAAAAGCAGAGTCACCGAATCCACCTAAAGCAACGGAATCGACCGTAGTAGTTGTAACATTTTCGTCACAAAGCCCGATCATACCGATACCTGCCAAGGCGTCAACGGCACTGGCAATAGCGGTTACTGTCGTTGCATTTAACTGAGTTGTACCGTCATCATATACAGGGGTTATCATACCGCTCTTATCGACAGCAGTTGATACGTAGTTCTCAAAAGGAGCCATTGATCCTGGATCGATAGCAGTTGCCTCGGCATCAGTAAATACCCGGTTGAACTCAATAACACCTGTCGCGGCAGAATCAAAATAGAAAGCCGCATCGCCGGAAGATAGATTTGTTATCACGTTGAAACCGTAATAGCCTACTGTATGTATCCTTCCGGTTGCATCTACGGCCCCAGTGGAGTAATCGCCGTAAATCTCATTACCGTAAAAAGAGAGATTATCAACTACTCCGGCGCTTATATCCAGCCAACTTACAGCCCCAGCGGTTGTTTCCGTGGCCTTGTTGTAGCGTATAATCAGGTCGTCGGCGGCCAAGGCTACCTGAATAGCATCTACGAACTCAAACGCATCAGTGGATCCGCTTGTAAATTCGCAATACTCAATTACAGAACCATCGCCGTCGTTTTCAACCTCGATTGCATGAACGACATCAGCAACACCAGGAGAAAAGACCAAGTTGCGTATTGTCACATTCAAAGCTGCTATAACCAATTCACCGGGCGACGTAGTGCCTGTATAGGTAAAGGTAGGCCGGTCAGAGCCGGTTCCTAATCCGATTACGGTAATACCTATAACGTCCAAGTCGGCAGAATTGATAGCAGTCCATGTTTCGGCATGGCTTGGTGCAACAAAGATAGTATCGCCGGCGTTATCAGTACAGAGCACTACAGCCTCATCAAGCGTTTCTAAAGCATTTAACCAGTTCGATCCGTCACCTGCATTAGTTACATTTGAATTGACGTAGAAGACACCGCCCGGCCCTACCCCTGCACCGCTGGCTGCAAGTAGAGCATCGGCTTCCTGCATCCATCGCCAACCGAGGTCTTTGGTTCCGCCATTTCTGAACCAGTCGCCGGTCGGCTTTCGATTAATATTGACACTTGTCGAGCCTCCAAAGCAGGTAACTCCATAACAGATAACTGCAATGAGGAGCAAGAATAAAATTTTCCTTTTCATAATATTTCCTTTCACTTAAAAAGGGTTAAATCAACTATTACAGATTAACTTGGTCTATATCTACTACTGCCGGTTCCGGCCCGTCACTGATACCAGCGAAAATCGTTCCTGTACTTGCACTCGAACCTACATTGTTGAAGTACAATCTTATAAACTGTTGATATTTGAAGATTGGCAGGGGTTGATTTATCATTAAACGCCCAACGGTTAGTTCTGTTGTGAGGAAATGCCACGTTGCTACCTGTAATTTGTTTGTCGCAAAACCTACGGCAGTATCCGTTTCCAAAAGAATCTCAAGGGATGTGCTCGTCGTAAAAGCAGCCCCAACCCTTAATATCAGATATGGGCTCTTCTTTCCACTGGCGATATCGATGGACGCCTTTCCTAAGTTGATTAGATTCGTAGATGCCTCATCGCCTGAATCGCCGACCGTCTGAAAGAAATCAGCAGAAGTACCTGCGGAGTAGGCATATGTGAACATATTTTCAATTTGAAACATTTCGTTTCTCCTAAAAGAATATTATTGTTATTGGTTTAACTGATTTTTGCCCCAGTGTTGGATATCGCATCAGTGTGCATTTCCCTTACAGGAATACCCCAGAAGCGAGTGACAGGATGTGCAAACGGGCCTTCGCCTTCATTTTCAGTGAAAAATCCATTCCCTTTTTCATTGGAGCGCTTCATCATTTGGGACTTGATCGTTCTGTTGCAATAGATAACCGCGTTACGTCCGCCTGCTTCGAGTTCATTGTAAGCGTCAATCAGAACATTCTCGTCGAAGCTGAAATCATCCACGCCGTCAATATTCGTAGTAGAGATATTGACAACCCTCTTAATCATCCTGGGGTCGTGAATGAATATCCCCGAATGAATCTTGAACCACGTGCGGTAAGCGGGGAGGAATTTCGTCGAATCGTTGGGATCTGCTACCAAGTCCATCGGGAAGGGTCTTGCTGTAATTGGTAAAGGTGAACCATCGTTCCTCGGATATATCAGGTTGACCATCTTTGACCCCCACTGGATAATCCAGATTGATGTCTTATTGGCCGTGGCCGAAGCATTACCACCTGCATTGTCAAAGGTGTAACTTGACGAAAGCGTATTGTAATCCGTGCGGTTGTTAAGGCCATTTATTGCGATTGGGTTCGTTGCCCTGCTACTGCTGAATATGCGGCCTACCCACTGATCGAAAACTCCGCTGATGTGAAGTCCATCTTCCTGTGCCCTCGCCCCGGCTGGGTTTGGCTGGTGCAATATCAAATCAGCATCAACAAGGGAAAGATCGGCCAACATCTCCGTAGGTTCGGTAACAACCTCAGTAATACCTGCGGTGGGTGCTACACCCTGACCATACATACGAACTGTACCGGTAGGCTTTACGGCGACGCGGCCATCTTCATAATACGTACCGTTGTTACATTCGATCCAGGTTGCATCTTCAAACTGGTTGGTCTTCGATATAACGTCAACCAACTCACGCATCGCACCTTTGGGATCTTCCCTTCTGATAAGTTCGGCAAGGGTAAGACTTGATGTAAGATTATTTGTTGCCATAATTATACTCCATAAAAAAATTAACATTTAATTTTTAAAACGGAGAGTAAACTGGCAACATACCAGGTTCTCCTGACACTTGCGCCTGTTTGGGCGGCAGTCGCTTTAACTGCTGAGCATCAGGTTCCCTTGCGGGAGTAAACTGAACTTATTAAGTTATAATCCTACTCTCAGGTAAAATCAAGTCTGTTTTTGATTCTATCTGAGATTTTAAAGCTAATAATACCTTTTCTTCATTTATTTGTATCATTAAATCAGGCTTCCAGTTTACAGGAAGGGCGTCAATATCCTTCCGACTGAACTTCAAACCACCTTTCCCGAAAACCGTCTGTTCGTTCTTACCTATTGTCCTGATTAGTATGTAAAGGCATTTCAATAGTTCTTCGGCTCCAAAATCCTGCTTGGCTATCATACAGCATTTTTTGTACTTCTTTTTCTTGCCGCAGGGACAAGGGTCATTTCGACCGGGCTCTTTTTTGTTTAGTTGTATCACTTGTTCGGGTCTCCCCATAACTCAGGAGATTCTGGATACATTCTTTTGTTTTTGGCATATTCACTCGTATCATCTTTTGCCGGGGTTTGTCCGCGAATCCACTCAGGCGTCATCATATCCTTGGCGATGTCAATCCATACCCTTAGCTGTCCTGTATCAAGACCGTTCTCCCGCCACAATTTAAGGTCCTCAGGCTTATCAAAGAGTCCTGATTTATTGAGCTGTTCAACTCTTTCCTTATCGCAATATTCCTTCATCGCCAAAAACGCACCGCGGAGACTCTTTGGTAAATCCTCGCCCATAAAGTCGTTTTGAAGGTCAAGGCTGTCTTTCTCGAATTGTGCATCGGCCGCGTCATCTTTTCCCGCGATTGCGCTGGCAAGTTCTTCTGACTGTGATTTGTAAAGATATTCGCTGAACTCTTTTAGAGCTGCGGGGCTGATGTTGTGCTTCAGTGCAAGCTCTTTAATACCCTTTTCAACGTCCTCGCTGTACTTGAGTTCGTCTGGTATGCCTTCCGGCTTTGTAATGTCATAAGCATCCACTGAATCGGGGGCGCCGAGTTCTTTAGCTAATATCTTGCGGAATTCGGCTTTTTCTTCGTCTTCTGCATCTTCGCCCGGCCGCTGTATGACATTTTCCTGCTTCTTATCAAAGGCGGATTTCGTGTGTGCATGGGCCTTAAATACGTCCCCGACTGTTTTCATATTGTCGTATAGCTTGGTATCTTCAAATCCTTCGCCGAGCAAAGCTGGTATCTCTGCCCTTATTTCGTCTGTCAACTCTGTATCAAAATTCATTACTTCGTCTGCCATTATTCTACTCCTTGTAGGTCGATATTCGGTTCTTCTTCGGTTATTTTTTCCTTAAAAGGAACTTGTGACTCCTGCGTTATTACAAGCAGTTCATCATTTACACCTGAACTCTTGCGGATATACTCGTACAGCTCGATCATAGCAACCTTAGCAACGGCACCTTCTGGTGTCTCTACCATCCAGTCATAAATATACCTGCGAATGCTCACCAATACCTTCCTACAGTCCTCTGTATCGTAGAAGGATTTATAGAAGGCTAATTGCTTCTGAGCCTTCTCGGTTGCGGTGAGGCCGATATTTTTTTCGTGCCAACTCATATCTTAGCAAGTCCTGGGGGAACAAAGCCGGGGATCATTATTGTTTCATCCCATTTATAAATCGGGTTGTCATCCTTATCGACCCTTCCGATTAACCTTAGCAGATAATCGCATCTTTCGATCTCGGCTTTCGTAATGCCTTTTCTCAGTCCGCTCGGTATCTTGACCGGTGGCTTATCTTTTGTCATGCCGCCTTTCTTTACATATCTGCGGATTTCCCTTTCGATTGCCATCTTGTTCTCTGGGGTAAGTTCTGAGGTTTCTTTGGTCTCGGCGTCGTCGAGGTGGCTTTCAAGTATCTCGTCTGTTCGTGGTAGTTCGCCCCTTACAGTCGGGTTCGCAGATTTTATACCCTTGGGGTCCTTTGCTTTCTTCAGGGCCTTTACTGTCTTTTCATGATCTTTCTTCAGTTTGTCATACTCCTGTTGTGAGACTGGGGCCTTTGTCGGGGGTGTGATTGTTGGGGGGCCTGCTGTTGGGACTTCATTTTTCTTCTTTGCCTTGTTCTTTGCCATTGTAATGCTCCTTTAAAAATTATTAACGTCTGCTATTGTCCATGGCGATTTTTTACCACCATCATATTTCTTTGCAAGACCGGCCTTAATAAGTTCCTCCGCCAGGTCTTTACCATCATACTCAACGTCCGCAACTACTCTGAAATACTTACCGCGCTTGATATTCTTCAATATTACTGTATCCGCGGTTGTCAATCTGTCGTAAACTATTGATTTAGCCAGATTTGCCAGTGCCTTAACTTCGGGCGGCGAACCTCTCATCTCCGGTGTGTCTATACCATTTACCCTTATCCCGATGTTATCTCCGAGTATGTCCGGCCATTGAGAGATATTGCAATAGAAGGTATCGCCATCATATACCCTTACGATCTCATCTACGAAGATATGGCCGTAAGACTGCTGTTGTTTGGCCGCGACTATAAAGATAAGCGAAACAAAAACAACTGAACACATTAATATGGTCTTTAGGGTTTTCATACTGCCTCCGCTATTGCCGCTAATGGGCTATTCGGTTCAACACTCTTACCAAGTCCTGGAACTGCCTTCGCTCCTTCTATGGCCGTTTCTCTTAATTGATCCTGTTGCCTTGCTTGCTCGATAGCTTGTAGTTCGACGGCTACTTCATCATCACTCTTGAAATATGTCTGCTTCATGCCTTGAGCTATGCCTGCATCTTCGATCAGTTCCATTTCGTTTATTTTTAAAAGAGATGCGGGCCAGACCTCACCTATTGCCTGGAGTAATGGTAGGGCCTGAACAATGCCACGTCCTTCAAGTATTGATCTCTGTAACTGAGACAAAGGCCCAACAAATTTAATATCTATCTCCCCACCTGCCAATAATAGATCGTCAGGCGGAGGCGGCATACGTCCGGCTCTTTCCTCAAATTTGAATTGTGTCTCTATTGCCGGTTCAAGAACTTCACTTTCATATCCGCCAACTATAGCCGACATCATAGTTACAGTCTCGCCCTTTATCAGATTAGCTTGGGTAGCGGTAATGTTTGTAAAGTCGCCTGAACTTAGTATCTCGAAGAACCTTATGAACATGAAATCGTCTTGCTGGGCATCGATCCTTGCAAGCTGGGCATCTGAAATAGGCCAGTTTAAATTATTCAGGACTGTTTTTACTTCTTCCTGGTTTGATGTGAAAGTTCTTCCTTTAGGTTTTAAATTGAGTTTACCTCTCAATGTGTCAGGTTGTATTGTAGGCGGCTCAACTACCATGTGAGCGGCTTCGAGATTCTTTTGTGCTAATTTATTACCCTGCAATGATGATGTCAGTGCGTCAGCTCCTATCGACGTTCCGTAAGGAACTCCATCTTCTCTACCTTGCCGCCACAAGTTCGGGAACCAGTCCATCCCTGATTCCAATAGCATTGACTTTTTCTTACCGAGTAGTATGTAGAATATAAGGTAAGGCTTATCGACTGCTCTCAGGCTGTTTGGCTTGGGCTTTATGTTCTTATACACGGCAAATAATACTTCATGCTCTGTGAATGGATTCCTGCTGCCTTCAGCTAATGCCTGCTGTTTTACTTCGGGCGGTAGCTTATCCTCGCCGAATTTCATTAGCATTTGTATGGCTGTCATTTTGAACTTACGTTGATAGATAGCCCCGTTGCCGTGTTGGTCATCTTCGAGATAACTCTCGCCTGGATGGACAGTGTGGTAAACCATGCGGCCTTTTACCAAATCTTCTTCAGGGATCATTATCCCCGTACCCATAGAGCTTGCATCTTTAGCGTGCCATACAACAGAACCGTAAAAGTTACTTCGTGCGAAACTCCACAATAGCTGTTCGGTTACTTCCTGATAGTATTGCTTAACCTCATCATTTCGCATTAATAACTGATTTGACGATGTGGCTTCAAGCCACGGAGTCGATCTTGATATCATATTACCGAGGAAGCCGAGTACGAACTTATTAAGTGCTAATGCCGGATTAGCATCGAATATCCTTGCTCCGTACTGCTGTCCCTTCTGAGCATTGCGGAGAAGATCATGTCTTCGCGGCAGATATATCTTGTTCTCTAACTCCCAAAGCGGCTCAAAGTCTCTCCGGGTCTTCTCCATTGCCCCTAAATTAGAGGTTATGACCTTTATCTTCTTTCCTGCGCTGTCAAATAGTGTGAAGTCAATCATTGTAGTTGCTCCTATATGCTTCTCTTGTATGTATCAATCACAACATCACGGAAAAATCCTCGCCGATTACTTATGCCTCTCCACCTTTTTAACATCCAGAAGAAATTCGATAGCCCATCAAATGACAGTATATTAAAGGCCATCCTATTTATTTCCCGTAAATTGCGTCTTGCTATCTTTACTTGCTTTTTCATTATGCTAACTTATCCTCTAATTCAGCCTTGAATGTGTCAACCGGGCCAAGATCACCAAATGTTACTCTTGATGCGGCCCTGCCCTTCTGTCGCCTGAGCCTTTCGTTTATGTCCTGCTTTGTCTTTTGAAGTTCCGGGCCTACTAATCTTGGCGCCGGTGGTGTGGGCTTAGGGGCGTCGATCTTGCCGCCTCCGCCACTGAGAAACTTGTATCTTGTGAATATATTGCCGAGTTTTGGATGTCTCATATCAGTCCACTTTCAAAAGATCAATATCTTCTGCTTTCTTTTCTAACTGCGGTTCATTTATATGTGTGCCGTTTTCTGTGCTTATCATCTCATTGCACCTGCTGCAAGCTACCTCATTTTTAAGTAACTGGCCTACCTCGTTAGTTTGCCCAGGTCCGGCCTGGTTCGGTTCACAACCTACCATAGCATTACAAAACGGGCATTTGACTACATATATCATTCCACACCTAATAAATCTAATTCCTTCTCCGGCCTGTGTATGCTTGGCTTGGCCCCGGTGTAACCGAGGATATCACCTTGTATTGTCATGTACCTGTAAGCCATTGCAAGATGCCTGAAGGCGTCCATCATGTGGCGATGCCATGTTTTAGCCGGCTGATCGTGATATACTGTTTCTTCGTCTGTTGATAGGGCTTGGTTCTTCTTCTTACCATATCCGGCTGCTGCCATTAGGAAAGTCTTACATTCGCTGTTAATCTCAAGCTGTCCCCAAATTGATCTACCTTGCTCGATACCATCATCAAAGGTATGTTTTACTACTGGGATTAAATGTAAGCCCAACTCTGAGGCTATATCTATCGTTGATCTGCCTGTCTGGAATCTTCCTGGAGAAGCCGCGGCAAGTTCAGGGCCAACGTAGTCACCGCCGTAAACGTAGGGTTTCGACTGAAATACCTTAGCCAGGTTTGGTATTCCTTGGCCTTCATTATCCCAGTAATCGTCTATGATTCTAATGCCGGTCTTTAGGAACTGTATGAAAAGTGTAGCTGTGTACATATCCCCGGTGTCGCTAAAGGTGTAAACTTTCGCGGCCTCATTCCACCTGTAAGCCCCAACTCTCTTTTCCCTGTGTGCCTTTGCAAGATACCGACCGTAATATGTGCCTTCTTTGAATGTCGGGAATAATCCTAAAACCCTGTATCTTGTCCCGTCACCATTTTCGCCGTATTTCTTTACGATCCGGTTTACAAACTCTCTCGTTGCCAAGCCGGGGATAACTCTTTTGCCTTGTTTATAATTGGGCGTGTCCATCGCGGATACGGTGATAACATTCCAGCCTTGATCTGAAGTGTATGTTTTATTGCCCTCATTTTCTTCGGGATTGCTGGACCAGCAGGCTTTTGCAAACTCACATTCGGGATCTGTCGGGTTCCCTGCGGCTATAACTTTGCATTTTTCGTCAACGATAAGACTATCCATAGCAGTACGCCATATCTGTGATATTATCCCGCAAGCCTCGTCAAGGCATAGCAAAAACCATATATTATGCCAGCCTTGCATTTTCGTTGCGTGTTCTGTAGCTGAGTCCGGGCTTGTCGAGAATCCTATTGCGAAGTTCTTTTCCCATAGCTCCCTCTCTGAAGGCTCTAATCTGGCGAGTACGGCAGGCGTAGGCTTGTGATCCCACGATAATACGTGCATCTTACCGCCCAGAGGTATTTTAGCCCCTGCGTAAGCTGCGTGGATTTCCCGCCATAACTGATTTCTTACCTGATTATCACTTGGCGCGGTAGTGATTATGGTTGACGGTTGAAAGCAAGTCTTAAACCAGGGTACTATCCGGCCCAACGTAAATGTCTTCGAAACACTATGTCCAGCCCTTACAGCGGTAAATTGATGATCCCTGACCGATTCCGCCATTTCCTGCATCTTATCCCAAATATACTCCCTCGGCAGGGATAGAACATTCGCAAAGAAGCCGATAGGATCACCTTGGTACTTTATCAGGCTCTTGTATATGTCCGCCATGTATTCTTCGTCTGTCATTTGCCCCTCATCAATGCTGCAATATCTGCCAGATTAGTCACAGTTACGTCAAGATCGCCACTTATATTCGTTGGGAATAGTTTGTATCTCTTGCCCAGCAACTCAAGCGCCCTTATCTTGTCGGAGTCTTTTTTGCCTTCAAAGCCTATATTTTCAAGTTCTTCGATTATTTCCGCTGCTGTTTTTACGGCTGTTTTCTCTTGTTTTGCCAGTAAATCCTTGATTTTATCCTGAACATACACATTTTTACACATCAATCGAGTTGCTGCATTTCGTGCCGATTCATCCGAACTTGTTTGGTATTTGGCCGCTTTGTATGCTCTTGCTCTGTTAAAGTCCTTGACGTACTCTATACAGTATTTGTCCCAGCGGTCTTTGTTTTCCCTGCGCTTAGTCATTTAGTTTGCCTTTGTTGATACTTTGAGCATGCTTTCTTGTAGCACACATCAGGATAACGCGAAGCTACTTCATAAGTATATGTTACGGATGGTGGACTTTCGCGGCATTTAGCATTTATACAAAAGTCACAACTCTGGCATAATCTTCTTTTCCATACCTCGCCCGACATTTATCACCTAATAAAATAGGGCAGGTCACTATGGATGGTGTCCCGCCCTTTGTTAAAATCCCTTTTGTACCCAATTTCGTCCATGCTGATTTACAACGCTATACTGTTTATAGTGTTATGTCAAGAACTATTTATCTGTTTTTCCGGTTTTTCTTTCAGGGCTTGCTCAAGTGCTTCTATTGGAGTCAGTCCTCGTCCAATTATTCGCTCTCTTGGTTTTGCCATGTAATGTTCAATAACCTGCCATGCAATACTAAAATCATCGCCACCTGATGGGATATCTACACACCGCAAGTCCCAATCGTTTTCTTCAAGGGCTTTGTATTTATCAAGCTCGGCTTGGAGTTGCTTATTAGTATACTCTCTTTCCAGTTCATATTCCTGCATAGCGTCCCAAATTGATTTTGAGGCTATTTCCCAGAACTCCCTCCCTAACATTCCGCTCAGGGCGGTTCGGATACCCGGATCGGGAACCACTTCGGAATAATTATCCCGCTCCATTGGAAATATGTCTGCTGGGTAAGGATTGTCAGGCCACCAGTTAGGTTTATCCATCTTCATTCTCCTTTCGGAAATTCGTTATATTTAATACCATCCAGTAACCGCCCCGCTCGTTTTTTACCTAACGGAACTGGTCTTTCTTCTACATTCTCGGTTCCAAAATTGACATCCCATATCCTATTTTCATTTTCTGTCATTTGTTCAGGATAGACATATTTTCCCCACTGCTTAAAGAAGAAGGGCAC
>SDBU01008750.1_pt1 | contig 11453 bp, 4 predicted proteins | sample 2277071 | NCBI WGS metagenome assembly SDBU01 (sample SAMN10397929, study PRJNA504765) | marine sediment metagenome | isolation source: marine sediment core GS08_GC12, 126 cmbsf | place: Arctic Ocean: Gakkel Ridge, Loki's castle | collected 2008 | reverse complement strand
ATCAAACTCATCGACCCGCCAGTAGTAAGTCTTAGCCAATATAAGTGTGCCGGGAGTATAGGTTTCAGTTCCCAGAGGAAGACCCCCAGCGGCATTGTTGACATCGTCAAAATTGTCGCCGAAATAAACTGTGTGCAATTTCGCACCAAAACCTGCCGTCCAGCTAAGGTCTGCATCCGGGTCTACCTGCTCGGCAGCATCAGCCGGGTCGGGAAAGTATGCGGTCTTGGGAGGAATACTAAAGCTCCAGACAAGGCCCTTCCACGGACTGTTCGGCTCGGTGTCATTGACTTCGTCGATGCGCCAGTAATAAGTTGTTCCAGGCACGAGACCGTCCGGATAAGAAAATCCGGGAAAGCCGGCAACAAGAAACGTCGCGGACTGGTTGCCCCGGAACGTGCTCTCGGCGCCGTCGTTGACATCGTCGAAATTGTCGCCCAGATATACATCGTGTGAGACCGCAAAATCACCGGCAGACCACGACACACTGATCCACGTGTCCTCATGTAGGACACCATCTTTCGGATCCGGACGCCGGGCGCGCGGTTGGTCGCCTAATCCTATCACACTGTTTACCCAGTTGCCGATGAACTCAGCACAGGTCAAACCTCTGTCGTCTATCCAGGGACCAGAATCTTGGTTTATAAGAGCGAGGTAACCGCCGGTCTCGGTGTTGTGAATAACCACAGGGTCGGCCTGTGCTTCTCCTGGGTCATCTGTACCACCTGTAGATGCGAATATTGCAGCAACTTCCCAGGGGGCTTCAACAGCACTGAGAGCAACTGGTCTATCCGTCCCGGCAGGGTCATTGAGACTCGGTAGATATTCCCTTCCTGTCGGTGTCACCGTCAACGAAGTACCATCAGCGGATACGATAATACCAGAAGAAAGGTCAAGGATGTTCGCCGCACCATCTGGGCCGTTAGAAGGTTCTCGAACTCCATTTTCATACGAGACGTATGCGAACCAGTCGCCGACATTTATAATCATGTTTCCGCCATCGAGCCACTCTTCAGCACGCGAGCCATCCGGTTCAAGGTTTACGTATGGATAGAGGACACTCGGCAGGCATCCGTTAAGCCAGATAATGTCCATTTCACCATCATTCGTATTCTTATCTACCCATGCACCAAATTCATCAAACTGGGCGTCATCGAACTGCTGGATATCCTTGAACAGCTGTCCAGTTTCGGCAATTATCGTCTCAACGTCTGCGAACTGCTCAACACCATACCAGCCATCAACGTTCCATTGCCCGACGTAGAACGCAATGTCAGAAGCCATAGCAATCGTGCTAAATGCAAATGCGATTACGAAAACCAAAACTATATTTTTCATTTTCTTTCCTCCGAATATTAACTGAAAAATGATAGGAAATTTCGCTCCGGCCACACACCGAAGCATCAAGAAAAAGCTCATTCGAGAATTGCGAATCGAAATTCGGAAATTTCTTAGGGTTGCCATTACCTCCTTCCTTCAAAAGCCCTGTATAAATTATTAATTGAAAAAGAAAAGTTACCTCTCACCAAGCACAAAGTTCTTATTTAAGACTATATGTTTCATATAATAGCTCCTCCTCTATCGAAAAACTACAAGAATTGCGCCCGCTGGATAACCTTAAAGCCACAGATGTCCGACTGAGCAGGAACAAACTTCACTAACCTTATCTATACCAAATTATCCACCTTCCCGTCAAGGGAAATCTCTCAAATTTGCATCCCTTTTTAATAACTTCAAATAGAACGGGTAATTCATTCTTCGCAGAGCAGCGCAATCTCGAAATAATCAATTATCATTTAAATAAAAAAGGGCCTATGCCGAATCAATCGATATAGGCCCCGAAATAGTCCAGTTTCTTAGTTACTCACCGAGCCGCTGGTCTGCCAGGGGAGTATCATCCATAAAATCAAGCCTTCTTACGGCCCAGCAGCCGTCTGAGGAATCACGTGCGGCAACGACCTTTGGTCAAGGTCCAGCTCATCGGTAATCAGAATAGCATCGAGAAGTGTAGCATCATCACGACGTGCGATCTCCAGTGTGTGCTCCCCGGCCGACAACGTGAATTTTACAATCTCGTTGCCGTGACTGTTGCTGTGCACCTCATCCCAGTGCCAGTTGTCTCCTTTGTCTATCACATTAAACTTGACCCAGCCGGTACTCTGATAGGTCCCCGGGTCGTAGGCAGCGCCGGGGATGCGAACCCAGAATGAGTCAGCGCCTCCAATGACAATCACGTGAAGCAGGACTTTGTAGGTCCCCTCCGGAACAGTGAAATTGTAGGTGGCGACACCGTAAACGGGCGGGGCTTCAGTTTCGTCGCCGGAGCTTTCATCAGTCCCGATGTACTGACCACCCGATGCGAGCTGACTATCATAAATCTTCATGGGCAATGTAATACTGTCCGCAGCTTCTGCTTCAAACCATGTCTCCACAGGAGGCTCAGGTACCAGCCGATACAGCCTAATGTCGTCAAAGTACACCACGCCTGAGCCGCCGGCTGCTGGATTCGCCTCGTCACCAAAACCAATGGCAATCGTCGTGACATTGGCCAGGTCCACGCCAAACGATGCAAGATCGATATTCCACTCCTGCCACGATGCTCGCTTTATGTCAGCCGCGTCACCGTCATATACCACCTTAGAACCATTGAGCTTCACATACATCTGCTCAACGGCATTGTCAGGGTCGCCATAGAAGTTTAGTAACAATGCTTTAACACCGTTCTTTGTCCAATCCTGTGACGGGCCCAGCGTCCGCTCGGTTTGTGAGTACTTGAAGTTGTTGTCGTAAAATAGCGGCATCGACTGATTGCCGCCGTGGACAATCGTTTGCTCGGCAAAAGGAGGATTTTCACCACCAACGATAGAACCGTTTGTCGGGTCGTCGAGTCCATCTAACCACGCATTAAATATTCTGTTGCTCTGGGGATCATCGGGATTAAGGTCATTGTAGAGCTCAAAATTATCCACAATAAGATAATCGGGTGTCGCAAAGTTCCAGAGCTCACCTGCCAACGTCGTGGGGGTTTGGGCCTCATTGACCTCATCGACCTGCCAGTAGTAAGTTTCGCTCAGGTCAAGCGCCCCGGCATCATAGTTAGCTTCGGTCACTGAACCGGCATAAGCGGTACCTTCCAACACGGATTCCCTGTTGGTGCTGAGGTGCACATCGTGTGTGGCAGCTCCTCTTCCCGCTCTCCAGCTAAGCACCATATCCGGGCCCACACCTGTTGCGCCATCGGCTGGGCTGGGCTCTCTTGCCCAGACTGGTATGTAAGAGAAGCCAATCTCACTCAGGCCGTATTGGTCATATAGGGCACCTCCCCAGTTGCTGTTGGCGGTGATTCTGACGTACTTTGCCATCGCTCCGCCAAAATCGATTACAGTATTGTGTGCATAGCCGTCGGCGCCGGTCGCCTGGGCAAATTCATGCGCAGCTCCCAACGTCGTGTAGGCGATACCATCAGTCGAATATTCAATGGCAGCATTCTTGATGCCGAATCCGGCAAGAATAGACTCGCCGTTATAATTCCATACCCGCATCTCATGCAGTTTATAGACCTTGTCGAGCTCGTACCGGATCCAGCTCGGCTGGGGCGCACCGCCGGCGCTGAGCCACATGTCCGTTGTCTCCTTTGAATGCAGATCGCCATCGAGTCCCGAGCCGTTTGTGGTGTTCTCAGACCCTTTTCCCGTGTCGCTGCTGTCTGCTGTGGAGGTTACAGTTGAAGCCGGGATTGGATAGCCAAAAGGCTCTGCGGTAAATTGCCAGAGGCCGCCTTTGTGTATCGTAGTACCGTCGGCCTCAACCTCATCAATCCGCCAGTAGTAAGTTTTTCCAAAATCAAGGGTTGCTCCAACAGCATACTGGTTAGGGTCCTGTCGACCCTTGTAAACGTTATTGGGGTCAATTGTCGTATCGGCCTCGCTTACATCGTCAAAATTGGCCCCGAAGTACACATCATGTTTCTGTGCAGACGCTCCCGGTACCCAGCTAAGAACCACACCCTGTACCACATCCATCTGCTGCCCGTCGGTTGGATTCGGCTCAGCCGCCTCCACTCCTGCAATAGCGGTAATTTCACGAATCTCCTCCTCAGACAAAACCCTGTCATAGATGCGGACATCATCAATCAAACCGTTGAAAAACATTTTTGGGGCGCCGTCGCTCCTCTTGTAATGTGCGCCGATGGTTCCGTAATAAGCGGTAGCACCACCCTTTAGGATTCCCGAAGAAGCGACCGAGACATTCGTTCTGCCGTCGATGTACAGTTTGTACTCTGTCCCGTCATAGGCCCCGGCCACATGATGCCACGTACCATCGTCCACTGGCCAGGTTCCCATGGCCGCGGATACCGGGTCCGTGTTCATAACTTGAAACGCGACGTTGCCGTCTGAGCCACCGCGCAACCTCCAGGCGTACCCGAGAGCAACGATACTATAGGACGAGTCCACCGAGCTTGTCTTTATCCAGGCCATGACCGTCATTTCCGTCGCGACTATGCCCTGCCAGCTCCTTTCGCAGTACACATAGTCCCCATCGGCAGCCAGGCTCAGGACGTACGAACCTCTGTCATCATCCCAGATGATTTGTGCGTTACCTTTTGGCTCGCCTGTGATAGCGGCACTGGTGCCGGTGTTGCTGAAGTCGTTAGTGCCCTCAAACTCATAGTGCGCCACGGGCTCTTGACCGGCCCAGGTGTAACCGGCCAGGCCCAACACTAAAACTAAGGAAGTAAGAGACAATAATTTTTTAGACATAATAATCCTCCTTCAGAAACTACGTATGGTATGTTGGTTGAAATGTAACAATCTTAGCTATAAGGCATAAAATCCCCCTTGTACTTCTGTGCCTCGGACAATGCACAATAACTCCTCCTCTATTCTGATAACTATACAGATTCAACACCTCAGAAGACCAAATCTACTGATATTACCTATTATTTATACCATATTGGCTATCTACTCGTCAATGAGAATTTTTTGAATTACGCATCCCTTCCCAATAAATTCAAATGGAACAGACAATTCATTCTTCGCTGAGTAGTAAGTGCTTCGCGGAGCAGTGCAATCTTCCCTGGCTGGGCGCCTCGGCGACTGCAAAATAATCAATTAAAAGGGGCCTATACCGAATCAATCAGTATAGGCCCCGAACTAATACAACAACTAATCCCGATTCATCGGGATTCCCACTAAACTAAAGTGTGAATCTAATTAGCCTCACATCAATTTCCTAAATCAGGAGGTACTTAGTCGTCTTCATAGACAGAAACAAGGTCCAACCAGAATGGAACTTCAGAGCCGGCACACAAGAACTCAAGCTTTACATCGGTGTGCAAGACTTCTGAAGTATAGCTATACTCAGCCCATTCAGTCGTCAATTCAAAGTCTGTTGCTCCCCAGGCATCAACAGAGTTATCCGATGCTTTCATCTGTATGGTCAGGGGACGTGGTGCTTCAGCTTTGGCCCAGAAGCCGGCAGTATAGTTTTTATCAAGGTTGGCCGGGAAGGATATATTCACCAAAATGAAAAACCAGTTTTCAGCTCCTATCGGCTCAACCCTAAGGCTTCTTGCGCCATCAATGGACTCTGTATCGACGATCGTGGCGTTACTACCTGCACCCTCTGCTGGGTTCCAAGTACACCAGCTTACCCAATCCGGGTCGTCAAGGATAGGCTCATCCTCTTCAAAACTTGGATTTGGCAATAAGTTCACGGCGTCAGTTCTCAAACCGGCAAGGTAACGAACCTCAGCCTCAGACAAAGCCCTATTATAGATAAGGACATTGTCCATCATACCGGTCATTTCCCTCTGAACGTCCGTACCACCGTTATTCCATGCGCCTATAGTTGCGGCTCCGACATTGACGGCTGGTACCGCTTCACCTATCCTGGAACCCTCTTTCTCGCCGTTAAAGTACACAGCCACCTCATCAGGTGATACTGTCAATGCCAAGTGGGTCCAGGTATTTGGCTGAGCGATAGACGTACCTACAACGTCACCGCCGCCAAGACCATTGAGACCCACATTCACATTACCATAGTTCAATTTGAGGTGGACTCCGCCGCCCCAGCTATCGGTGTTTATACCGCCGGAAAATTGTAGTGGGACGACATCTACGGTTGGATAGACCATCATCGAGAAGGTGAACTCAGTAAGGCCGTCACCGATACCGGGGATTGCCACAGCGTCATCGTCACCGTCCAGGACCAAGAGACCGCCAAGAACATGGGCATCACCTAAGAATGTGCCATCGTTACCGTTGCCGGAACTATCAGTCGCGTCGGTCTCAAATTCGTAGGCCGCAGCCAGACCATCGGTGCCGGGATCAACTATCTCCCGAAAACCGGCAAGATAACGAACCTCGCCTGCAGACAGGACCCTGTTGTATATCGCGACCTCGTCAATGAGGCCAGTCAAGGTTTCGTTCCACTGATTGTTGCCGATACGAAACGGTCCAGTACCCGGATTCATGGCTGAACTGGTTATCCGCTCGGTCTCGGCTCCGTTGTAGTAAAATACCAGCCCTTCGCTTTGTCCGGGCTGGAAGGAGGCGGCTACATGCTGCCATATTCCGGCTTCAAGAGTGATGTTGGTGCTACTGTGATCCAGAATGCCAGGCGTAGTGAAGCGAAGACCTTCGCCATGGGCCTTGAATGCATACCCCGCGTCCAGGCCTACAAAGCCCTGCTCACTGCCGATCCCGGCCGGGTTGACCCAGCAGGTGATGGTAATCGCCTCGGTAATCACCAGATCAGGGGGAGTACCAATGTTCACCCAGTCGTCACCATCGAGATCCAGCGCCATGCCGTAGCCAGCCGGCCCTTCTACATAGTTTGGGTCGCCTTCCAGAATACCATCGTTACCATTGCCGGAACTATCATTCGCGTCGTTATCAAATGCGTAGTACGCAACCAGACCAGCGGTGCCGGGATCAACCGGAACCGTCTCTGGAAGAACGGCCTCAGGGGTCATGCTGAGACGTATCTCATCAAAGTTAACCGGCTGGTTGCCGGCTATACGTACTCTGGAGAACTCGATATTCCTGGTTGTATATTGGGCAAAAGCAGTTTTGTCAGTAAGGTACAATGGGTCCGTGTCGTTTATGGACTTGGCCCAGGCCGTCACGGTATCGTTGTCTCCGTCCGTGTTGAAGTCTATACGGGCAACAAAGATAATCTTCTCGGTTATGGGGATCTCCGTGAATCGATTGCCATCTCCCTTGGTATCAAGACCCCAGACTTTGTCGTCCGGACCAGCCTGCCACGGAACTCCCAGAAAGAGACTCTCGTCGGGTTCGTGGAAAGAGACACCACCCCACATATCAGCACCGGGTTGCTGGTCGGCCTGACCGATAAAGCTAATCCAGAGCTGGGTTTCATTATCACCCATGGGTTCCGGCAGGTTACGGAACGAGTCGGCACCCACAACGGTCGCTTTATTGCCCTTAACCAATAGAGGCGCAAAAGCCAAACCGGGAGCCGTTACTTGTTGACCACCATCCCAAGCGCCGTTCCAACCGCTGCCACCATCGTTACCGCTTAGGCCGTTGGCAGGGTAATCAAAGGGCTCATACGCAATCAGCTGTGAAGCGCTCACCGTAGTCTTGCCGGGATTCCTGCCATCAAAGTCCAGTTCGAATTTGCCATCGCCTCCGTAGGCGGTAATCAGGCCCGCGGCGATAAGGTCATTGACTTTCGCCGTTTCATCACCTTCTAACACTAATGTCCCTTCGGTGATATCGATCAGGCCGTTTTCGTTCACGCTGAGGCCGCCGGGCTTGGTGACGTTATAGGTACCGCCATTTAGGAATAGCTCCCCAAATGCTCCACTACCTGTGGGAACTACCGCCTCTCCGGCGCTGATTGTACCGCCAGTCATAGTCAGAGTACCTGCACCGCCGTCCCATCCAAGCTCGAATTCATTAGCAACAGTTACGGTGCCGCCGCTCATGTCCCAGATGCCAAAGGAATCGGCTCCGTCACCCCACCAAATCCATTCTGCTACCTCAAGGGTTCCACCGGTCATCGTCAACGTGGGCTCCCCAGGCGCTTCATTAAAGAGCCCTTTAGCCTTGGCATCGGTCCCGTCCTGAATGACCGGGCCGTTTGGTGCTCCTGCGGCCGGCACGTCTATCCTGACCTCGTCGGCCAGGGTAGGGACTCTACCCAGATCCCAGTTTTCCGGCGTGCTCCAGAGGTGGTCGGCACCAAGATCGGTCCACTGAATGTCTTCAGCGTTACTGACCGAACCCAGCACAAAAACAAAAGAAACCAAATAAATCAATTTCTTACACATAATAATCCTCCTTTAAAAAAGTTACAGTAATAACTCACTGTGCTTTGGCCACACACCAAAACACTCGTTGTCCTCAACAAGCACTTAAAATCCTTACACATGCAAAACGAAAATTTCTTACGGTTTGACACTACCTCCTTCCTTCCAAAGCCAAATATTGGCTGTTAACTTGAAATGTGAAAATCTTAACGGCTGACCACAGGGGTCTCCATTATTACTTTGTACCTTACATATTAAACCTCTCGCTAAGCTAATTCAACTAAAAAACACAAAAATCTTTACACGGTGAGAGAAAAAATCCACATATTAGCTCGATTCTCATTTATATAAGAATAGCCGTCTTCCCGTCAAGCGAAATCTTGAGATAAAATGGGATGTTCCTTGGACATCCCAAAGGAATATGAATATGTCATTGACCTGTTTCGGTTTTAATGTTACTCTATCCGCCGGTGTAATTAAGGAACCTAAATCATGGAATTATCCGGGTTAATGAAGTTAAGAATCGCTGCTGCGATTATCACGGGCGTGGTTTTGATAGGTATTTTAGCCTGGCCGCCGGCAACGCCATCCGGGCCGCTTAGTACTGTGCGTGCTGGTGATCTAAGTCTCGGCGGCGGACTAATTTTGGTGATTTTGGCATTTTTAGCCGGCTTTATTGCCTATTTTGTTTCCTGGCCCTACGGCCGAGAAATCGGCATTTTGGCGGCACCATCCGGCTTAGCAATCTGGGCTGTGCGCTCCGGCAGTATGACTGCTTTGTTACAGCTAAACCCAACTGTTGCACAGCGCCAGGCACTTTTTGCCACGTTTAAGTGGGATTCCATTTTCTGGCTGGTTATTGTCGCCGCTGGTTTCGCCGGTGTGCTTTTAGGGCAGAAAATACTGTCAAGCCCCAGGCCGGCTGAGAAACAGAAGAAATCTAACTCTAAGCCAGTTAAATACTTAAACGCAATAATTGCTCTGGTCGGCTCAGCTTTAATAGCTCATTTTTGTATCAGAATATTTGCTCAGGATGTTAAAGTATTCGATAGCAGCTTAGGCTCGCTTATGGCCCAGCCTTCTGTCGGACAGATCGTTTTTGCTGTATTTGTCTCGTTCGGACTCGCCGCTTTCGTAGTCAAGAAATTTCTCGATGTCAGCTATATCTGGCCGGCAATTGCCTGTGCTTTGGTAACTACCTTTGCTGCAAGTACTTATGCCAATCAAGAGGTGTTGCAATATCTGGTTCAGCGATGGCCGCCAACCTTTTTCTCTAACAGCGTTGTTTCTGTACTGCCTCTGCAGATGGTGGCTTTCGGGACATTAGGCTCGATTGCCGGCTATTGGATGGGGGTCCGCTATAGCTATTGGCGAAAACATGAAATCAAATAGCAAAATCTGCGACATTTGGCAAATTCAACACATCTTTTTTTAAGTCTTCCATTTTATATAACTATATATATTTTAAGCAGTTATATATATAGCGTCTTATAATAAATTTTCATTGCCCAAACAAAAACAAAAATGGTTATTTTCGGGCTCGAAATTAGCCGAAATATAGTTGTGTTAGAATTTGTCGGTTGGATGTAGTTTTTGTACTCATTAGTTTAGGAATAATGGCATATAAAAGGCTTTGACAAGCATCTGGACGAACACTTGAGCGGGATTTTCGTAGCATATATGATAGTAAGACCAGCCGACAAAAGGAGTTAGCAATGTTGGTTCTAAGCAGACAAAGAGATGAGTCGATTATGATCGGCGATGATGTCGAGATTATCATTGTCGATGTCCGGGGGGATAAGGTCCGTCTGGGTATCACGGCCCCGAAGGAGATACCGGTACATCGAAGAGAAATATACGACGCAATTCAACGTGAGAAACGCCAGAAAAAGGAGGCTCAGGAGAAACAGGAGAAGGAATCCCAGGCGTCTCAGCCCTCCAAGGAGTCCCACCAACAGCGAAGCGACAAGTAAGTAAAACAGCCCGCAATTTTTTCCAACAATCCTGCTGTCTGTGCTTTTCTTTACTTTCATTAAACAGCAATATCCACCACATTCTCATCCTGCAATAGCATGCTGATGCCGGTTCATGTTCTTTGGCAGACAGCAAACTCAGGATTGATAGCCAAGTGATTTGGGTATATAATCGGCGGAACAAAAAACACAAATTATAATCACCCTGTTTATGAGAAAGGTTTATTATGAGAGGATTGAAGTCGGGATATAAATGGTCGCTGGCAGTACTTGTTGCGACGTTGATGTTGGTCTGTGTCCAGACACGGGCGGCGAGTACTTCGACAAAGAGGATAGAGATTTATAAGCCAAATCCGGCGTACTGGCAGTATAAGGGTAAGCCCGTACTGTTGATAGGCGGTACTAAAGATGATAATCTGTTCCAGGTTCCGGATTTGAAAGAGCACCTGGATCTGCTCAAGGCGGTGGGCGGTAACTATGTGCGCAACACTATGTCCAGCCGGGACGAAGGTAATGTCTGGCAATTTAAGAAAGTCAACGGCAAATACGACCTGAACCAGTGGAACGCAGAATACTGGCGGAGGTTCGAGAACTTCCTTAAACTGACAAATCAGCGGGACATTATCGTGCAGATAGAGCTCTGGGCGACTTTCGATTATTATCGCGACAACTGGCAGGTCAATCCCTTCAACCCGAAGAACAACATCAACTACACCGCTGAGCAAACGGGGCTGCCCGAGCAAGTTAAAACCCACCCTACCCGAACGGAGAACAATTTTTTCTGGTCGGTTCCGGCTGAGCGCAACCAGAAGATCGTGCTCAAATATCAGCGGCGATTCGTTGACAAAATACTTTCCTATTCGCTGAGGTTCGGCAACGTACTTTACTGTATGGACAACGAAACGTCGGTAACGCCTGAGTGGGGCAAATACTGGTCGGAATACATCAAAGCCGGGGCCAAAACGGCTGGCGTTAAGGTTCAAACGACCGAGATGTGGGACAAGTGGGACCTGGCCCATCAACAGCACAATCCAACATTTGACCATCCGGAAACTTATTCGTTTGTGGACATCTCGCAGAACAACCACCAAAAAGGACAAGCGCACTGGGACAATGCGCAGCGTCAGCGGGCACGAATAGCTGACAACGTTCGCCCGCTGAACAATGTGAAAATCTACGGTGCCGATACCGGCAGATTCGGC
>SDBU01008749.1_pt1 | contig 11454 bp, 8 predicted proteins | sample 2277071 | NCBI WGS metagenome assembly SDBU01 (sample SAMN10397929, study PRJNA504765) | marine sediment metagenome | isolation source: marine sediment core GS08_GC12, 126 cmbsf | place: Arctic Ocean: Gakkel Ridge, Loki's castle | collected 2008 | reverse complement strand
TAAAATTTGCCAAATGGCAAAGATAGAATTGGCGGTGGGGCTGCTTTTACTGCTAAGCCTGTTGGGCTCGGTTTTCCCCACCAGCCCCACCGTTGCCAGCCCGGATGTAGTTAAATGGTCAAGGGTTAATATCCCCGCTGAGGGCATGGCAGGTAAATGGATGCTGGCTTCAGGCTCAGATGTCCAGCACCTGACTATGGCTATTGATGGCAGCCTCTATGCCTACACTAACCCCACAGGAACAAGCTACACACTATTTAAGTCCACCGATAGTGGCTATAGCTGGTCATATACGGGCACGGTTAAGGACAACATAGTTGATATAACCACTGCTCCCGATGATGCCAGTATTATCTACTACGCCAGCTCATCCAGTGTCTATCGGTCAACCGATGCCGGCAATACTTTCATCTTGCTACCACCAAATCCGGGTGGGGCTGGCACTAGTAACATAGAAATTACCTCCATCGATGTTGCCCCACTGGGTGGTAACTACATTATCGCCGTCGGCACCAGAGACACCGATAACTCAGAATACGGTGGTGTCTATATTCTGGATGAAGGTGTGTCGCTCACCTGGATAGACACCAACCTGGCTGGTTATGATGTCTATGCTGTAGCCTTCTCCCCAAACTATGCCGTTGAGCCCCAGCTCACCGCCGTGGTCACTGATGAGACCGATAGCTTGGTTACTGCTAAAATTGGTAGTGCCGGCTGGGGCGCTAACATAGGTGACGCCTGGCTGGATAAGGATAACTCGGGAATCCCCACCCCAGTGGCGGTAACTACTTCAGCAGCCGTTGCCTTCCCCAGCGACTATAGCATTGACTCTGGCAACCAGTTTATAGCTATTGATACCGGCAGCGGAAACGGCGATGTCTATATGATTATCAATATGTCGGCACCAAGCAGCTCAGTGGCCATTGACCTTAACATTGGCTCTACCTACGGCTTGAACAACATTGATGTTACCGGGCTGGCTGTTACCGGTAATACTTCTGCTGCTAATTTGCTGGCTGGTGCCGCCGGTAGCGCCCAGGTTTATTTTAGCACCGATGGCGGTATGAACTGTATAAGGAGCACCAAACAGCCAACGGGAGGGTCTAAAACCTATGTTGTTATGGCTGCTGACTTCGCTGCCAGCGGTAGGGCATACGTCGCTACCAGTGGCACCGAGAGTGCTTTCTCTTCTACTGCCGATGGCGGCATTACTTGGAATCAGATTGGCTTAATTGATACCACTGTTAGCACTATCCTCGACCCGGCACCATCCTCCAGCTATAGCCAGGATGATACCCTGTTTATGCTCACCTGGGGTGGCGAGCATAGCCTGTGGCGCAGTCTGAATGGCGGAGGAAGGTGGGAAAGGGTGCTTACCAGCACCTTGGCTAATATAGATAGTATTGACCTGGTTGAGCTTTCTCCCCAACATTATAGCAGTCAAGTAGTATTCATAGCTGGGACTAGTAACGGCAGTCCGGCAATATGGAAGTCAATAGATAACGGGCAAAACTTCGGTCCACCCCTAGTCACTCATGACCCTATCACTGGCGCTACATTCCCTATTAACACCTGGACAGCGGTTGACAATAATACCCTGTTTATCGGGAGCTATGACGGCAGTAACGGGTTGGTCTATGACACTACCAATGGTGGATTAAGCTACCTCACCAAGGCAGTGGCTGGCAGTCAATCACTAAACTCCATAGCCTTATCACCCAACTATGAGCAGGACAAGACTATTCTGGTAGGCAACACCAACGGCTGGGTCTACTGGTCTAATGATAATGGCACCTCGTTTGAGGCACTGCCGCCGGATGCTACTTCACCACCCCTCACTGGCAATATAACCGTTGCCTTTGACCCCCAATACAGTAACAACCGCACTGTCTATGCCGCCAGTAACACCGCAGATAAGGGTATCTACCGCTTTATCATCGGCACCAGAGCTAACTGGGAAAGCATAGATAGCACTCTGCCCACTGGTGGTATGGTCAGCCAACTGGTAGTGTCGGCTGATGGCACATTATATGCTACTAACTCCAAGGCTGATGGTGGTATGGAACGCTGCCTTAATCCGACATATTCGCTGGGTCCGACATTTGAAACAGTAACCCGTGGACTTGATAATGGTGCTACCCTAACTGGATTATGGCTATATGGCAATCAACTATGGTCAATTGATACCACTAATATCAGGCTGATGACCTTTACCGATAGCTTAACCCTGCCGGTTAGCCTGACCTCGCCACCTAACCAAGCAGCAGGCATGGGTATGATTATTAATTACACCATCAGAGATGTTAGCCTAGACTGGGGGGCATTATCGGGTGCTACCAGCTACCAGTGGCAACTTGACTATGACACTGACTTCTCTGCTGTTCTTTTTGAAGATAGCACCAAAGCAACCTTGGCTAGGTTGCCAGCACTTGAGCCAGCTACCACATACTACTGGCGAGTGAGAGCCACCAAGCCAGTGTTAAGCCCGTGGTCAGCTAAGTGGTCATTCACCGCCAGCCTGGGCACTGAGGCTATTGCCCCCAAGCTATCTAGCCCTGAAGCTGGTGCCACTGGACTGCCGGTAAAGTCTGTATTTCAGTGGAGCGCTATAGCCGGGGCAGACAGCTATGAGTTATTGGTGTCTACTGATGCTTCTTTCGCTAATCCCATAATCGTAAAGATTGGGGCTTATGCTCTACCTGCCACTGCCTGGCAGTGTGATATCAACCTAGACTACAACACCACCTACTACTGGAAGATCAGGGCTATTGGCTCTAATGCTCGCAGTGCCTGGAGCGCGGTTAGCGCCTTCACCACTGAGTCACCACCGGAGCCAGAGTCAGAGTCATCATCACTGCCAGAGCCTCCACCACCTCAGCCACCACCCCAACCGACTACCCCTGAGTGGGTAAAGTGGCTAATGTATTTGGGTATTGGCTTGCTTCTAACTATGCTGGCAATGCTAATCACAATGGTCATACTAACCATCAGGCTATGGAGGCTCTAGCTCGCTTCTAAAACCAAGTCATATTCTCCTTTGAGAGGAAGGGGATACAGGGGACAGGGTTACTAATAAATTTCAATAGTCAAGTAAAAAGACCTGAGTGCTAAGAGGCAGGCTTGACTTGGTAAGGGAAAGCTTAGGTTGGGAATCGGCCTGTTTTGCCCCTATTTCCTTAAGGAATCTTTCCACTGGCTCCAACTCCCAGCTTAGCGCCGGGGTTTTGTAATGCATAGGAACCACGGCTTTGGGCTCCAGTTGCCTAACCACCTCGGCAGCCATAGGAGCGTTAATAGTGGACATCCCACCTACTGGGAGCAGTAGCACATCCACATTGCCTATCTCCTCTACCTGCTCAGCAGTAAGCACATGACCCAGGTCACCAAGGTGACATACCGATACCTCATCTAACTCCATAACATAGACGGTATTTTTACCACTTTTTCTACCCCCCTCCCTATCATGGAAGGTAGCTATACCTACAATCAGGACACCACTGATTTCATACTCACCAGGTCCGGTAACCAGCCTTGGTTCACCACCAATATCTTGAACATAAGAATGACCTGGATGCTGATGACTTACAGTTACAATATTGGCGATAGGCTCACCCAATGAGTAGCCCAGGTTGAGTGAGTAAGGGTCAGTAATAACTATAACTCGACTACCCTTAATCTTGAAACAAGAGTGACCTAACCAGCTTATATCCATTATTTAGCCCTGCCTAAATATAACATAAGCGAGTTTGCTGGTCAACTGATAAACAATCCCCAAATTCCTCTTGACAAGCAGTAGCTAGAGGTGGTAAGTTAAATAATGATTAGCAGTCTCAGGCTTAGACTGCTAATTTGATGGCTTCTAGGAAAACGAGGATTTTTCTAGGTTACATTGGAGGTGGAGGTGTTATCGTCCAGAACAGGGACAATACTCAAGTCTATAGTGGGGCAATATATTGCCAGGGCAACCCCAGTACCATCACAGAGTATCATCAATGACTATGAGCTGGGGGTAAGTGCGGCTACTATCCGTAATGAGATGGCACGTCTAGAACAGGAGGGCTACATTTCCCGCCGTCACCCTTCAGCAGGAAGCATACCCTCAGATAAGGGCTACCGCTACTATGTGGAATCTCTAAACAGCATCGAGCTCCCTGTAGCTGAGCAGCGCTTGATAAGTCATCTCTTTCACCAGGTGGAGAGGGAACTGGAGGAGTGGCTAAGCCTAGCGGCATCCCTTATAGGCCAGTTGGTGCAAAATGTGGCTGTAATTACTATACCTAAACCGGTAGATTGCCGACTCAAGCATGTGGAGTTAGTTACCTTGCAAGACTCACTGGCACTGATTGTCCTTGTCCTTGGTGGAGCCAGGGTAAAGCAACAGCTAATAACCTTTGACCAGGTTATATCTCAACCGGGGCTAACGGCTATGGCTAACAAACTAAATGCTGCTTACTCCGGCTTGACCAGCCCACAGATTCTAGCTAAAGGCGTAAGGCTTTCCCCAACTGAACAGCAGCTAACCGATTGCCTGGTAAAGATAATGCAGGCTGAAGATGAGCAAGAGTATGAGGAGCCTTACCTCAACGGCTGGCACTTTATGCTTAATCAACCAGAATTTGCCGATGCCGGTAGGCTGCAAACTTTAATGGAATTAGTCGAGCATAGAAAGCTGCTGAGAGTTATTATTCCTCAAGGGCTAAATAGCCAAGGGGTGCAGATAATTATAGGTAAGGAGAATAAGGCAGAGGTTATTCACAACTACAGTGTGGTCATCAGCCAGTATGGTCTTCCTGAAGAAGCCGCTGGCACTATCGGTGTAGTTGGGCCTACCCGAATGCCCTATGCCCGCACCATTGCTGCTGTAGGCTATCTATCCTCAGTGCTGAGTAGACTGGTGGCTGAGCTATATGGAAAACAAACAACCCACCCGACTAAACTTGGATAGCACCAATTGAGAAGGAGTACATAATGGCAGCACAAGAATCAGAAGAAAGCGTAACCAACGAAGTAGAACCAGGAGTAGCTGAGGTAGAGGATATAGAGACATTAAAGCAGTCCCTAGCTGAGGAAAAGGCAAAGGCAGAAGCCTATCTGGCTAACTGGCAAAGAGCTCAGGCAGACTTTATTAACTATAAGCGGCGCAGTGAACAGGAAAAGGAGGAGATTAGCCAGTTTGCCAATACTATCCTCATGCTCAGCCTTTTACCTGTTCTTGATGATTTGGAACGAGCCCTTGCTTCTATTCCACCTCACCTAGCCAGACTTACCTGGGTAGATGGCATCAGGCTTATCGAGCGCAAGCTCCGGGCAAGCCTAGAGGCTCAAGGGCTGTCCCCAATTAAAGCACTAGGTGAACCATTTGACCCCAAGCTCCATGAATCGGCAATGCATGGTAAGGGGAAGGAGGGGATAGTTATTGAGGAATTGCAAAAGGGCTATAAGTTACATGATAGGGTTATTCGCCCAGCTATGGTAGTTGTGGGCAATGGAGAAGAGGAAGAGAAAAAGGAGGAATAAATAATGGCAAAGGTTATAGGTATTGATTTAGGCACAACCTTTTCTGCGGTGGCAGTGATGGAGGCAGGGGAGCCGGTAATTATTCCAAATGCTGAGGGTGGTCGCATCACCCCATCAGTAGTAGCTATAAGTAAGAATGGTGAGCGTCTAACCGGACAGGTAGCCAGGCGTCAGGCTATCACCAACTCTGATAACACTATCTTCAGCATCAAGCGCCTGATGGGGCGCAAGTTTGATGAGCCCAGCGTGGAGTACGATAGAAAGCTACTGCCGTTTAAGATAACCAAGGCAGCCAACGGTGATGCCTGGGTAGTGATGGGTAATAAGGAGTATAGCCCGCCTGAAATTTCGGCTATGCTTCTACAAAAACTCAAAACGGATGCCGAATCTTACCTCGGTGAGAAGGTTACTGAAGCTGTAATCACCGTGCCCGCCTATTTCAATGATAGTCAGCGGCAGGCAACCAAGGATGCCGGTAAGATAGCCGGGCTGGAGGTGCTGCGCATAGTTAATGAGCCAACAGCGGCATCCCTAGCCTACGGATTGGAGAAGAAGAAAGACGAGACTATTGCTGTCTATGACCTTGGTGGTGGCACCTTTGATATATGCATACTTGAACTGGGTGAAGGCACCTTCCAGGTCAAATCAACTAACGGCGATACCCACCTCGGTGGTGATGACTTCGACCAGAGGATTATGGACTGGTTATGCGATGAGTTCAAACGAGACCAGGGAATAGACCTGCGGCAGGATAAAATGGCGCTACAGCGGCTGAGGGAAGCTGCGGAAAAGGCTAAATGTGAGCTGTCCACCGTCCAGCAGACCGAGGTAAACCTCCCTTTCATCACCGCCGATGCCAGTGGACCCAAGCACCTTAATATCACCCTTACTCGGGCTAAACTGGAGCAACTGATAATGGACCTAGTAGAAAAAAGCCTGGGGCCTTGCCGCCAAGCACTGACTGATGCTGAAAAGACCCAAGCTCAGATTGATGAGGTAGTTCTGGTTGGTGGGCAGACGAGAACACCACTGGTCTATGAGAAGGTGAAACAATTCTTCGGTAAGGAACCCCACAAGGGAGTCAATCCTGATGAAGTAGTAGCTACAGGCGCTGCTATTCAGGCAGGGGTGCTCAAGGGAGAGGTCAAGGATGTTCTGCTTCTTGATGTTACCCCACTTACTCTGGGTATTGAGACCCTTGGCGGAGTGGCTACCCCCCTCATCCCCCGCAATACCACCATCCCTACCGCTAAGAGCCAGATTTTCAGCACTGCCGCTGACAATCAGCCCAGCGTCGAGATTCATGTCCTCCAGGGGGAGAGACCTATGGCACCTGATAATAGAACACTGGGACAGTTTATGCTTGATGGCATCCTGCCGACACCACGAGGGGTGCCCCAGATTGAGGTTAGCTTTGATATTGATGCCAATGGTATCCTTAGTGTTAAGGCTCACGATAAGGGCACCGGCAAAGAGCAGAAAATCACTATCACTGCTTCCAGCGGGCTGTCTAAGGAAGAGGTGGAGCGGATGCAGCGGGAAGGCGAAGCACACGCTACTGAGGATGCCAAACGCCGTGAGGAGGTAGAAACTCGCAACACGGCTGATACCCTGGCTTATACCGCCGAAAAAACCCTGCGGGAGCAGAAGGACAAGATACCCGCAGACCTGAATCAAGAGGTAGAAAGCAAGGTTCAAGCAGTTCGCTCGGCACTGCAGGGTACAGATATGAACGCCGTCCGCCGAGCAATGCAGGAGCTGTCTGATGCTATGCAAAAAATAGGTGCTGCCATATATAAAGAGCCACCACCCCCAGGTGGCGAGGCACCCCCGGGCAAAGAAGGGGAAGAAGGCACCGTGGAGGGTGAGTTCCATGAGGTTTAGGCATTAAAGAATATTTGCCGAATAGAGGGATAAGGTAAATGTCAGCGATACCAATTTATGAGGAAAAGTTAAATGTAAACTATCCGTTTATAGGTGGTATTTTGTTATTCGCATTAGCCGTTGGCCTAGTCCCGGGCATTATCCTTGGAGGGCTATGGTGGCTCATTGCACTATACACTGCATTGACCATTGGCATCATAGTTAGCTTCTTCCAGATGAAGGTAGAATTGTTCAAGAATAAGCTAATAATAAAACTCGGGCTTTTTTACCGTAAGGTTATTGAAGTGGAGAAGATACAAAATTGCTCTCCCCACAAAATGCTTCATCCTATGAAGACATATGGAGGATGGGGTATCAGAAAGGGGAAAGATGGAACCTTTGCCCTAACCCAGGCTTTTATAAGTGAAGGAGTAAAACTGGAAACTCCTGAGAAGACCTTTGTCATCTCGTCCAAAACGCCAGAAACCTTTTGTACTGCTATCAAATCAGTAAAGAGTTAAAGAGGGGCTTCGCCCCTCTTATATAAACTATTCCCCCCTCTCCATGATAGGAATACATATTCATATCATGGAGAGGGGGATTAAAGGGGTAGGCAGAAAATATTATGCCAGCAAAACGGGATTATTATGAAGTCATCGGGATAGCTAAAGATGCTACCGATGAGGAAATAAAGAGGGCTTTTCGTAAGCTAGCCTTTAAGTATCACCCCGACCACAACCATGATGACGGGGCTACGGAGAGATTTAAGGAGATAAACGAGGCCTACGAGATGCTCTCTGACCCTGATAAGCGTACTGCCTATGACCGCTTTGGGCATGGTGGTGCTGAGGGATTATTCGGTCGAGGCTTTGAGGAATTTGGTTTCAGTGGTTTTGGTGATATCTTTGATGCCTTCTTTGGTGGAGCAACTACTGCCACGCGTCAAGCACCACAGCGCGGTGCTGACCTGCACTACATGATTACTATCACCTTTGAGGAAGCAGCCTTTGGCTGTGAGAAGGAGATAAACATATTACGCACTGAGAACTGCTCCCTGTGCCACGGTGTTGGCTCTAGGCCAGGTAGCCAACCCAGCCGATGTCCCAACTGTAATGGCACCGGGCAGGTGCGCCGAGTCCAGCAAAGTATTTTTGGTCGCTTCACTAATACTACTATCTGCTCCCAATGCGGGGGTGAGGGCAGAATTATTACTGAGCCCTGCCCCCAGTGCCGGGGCACAGGCAAGGAGAAACGCAAGCGGAGCATCTTAGTCAAAATCCCGGCTGGGGTTGATGATGGCTCTCAAATACGCCTTAGCGGTGAGGGTGAAGCCGGAACAAGAGGCGGCTCTCCAGGTAACCTCTATGTTACCCTCTCAGCAAAGCCGCATGAATTTTTTATCCGAGATAATGATAATATCCTCTGTGAGCTGCCAATCAACATTGCTCAAGCTGCTCTCGGCACTGAGGTAGAGGTGCCTACCCTCAACGGTAAAACCAAGCTCAAAATCCCGGCTGGCAGTCAAACCGGCAAAGTGTTTCAGCTTAAAGCTCAAGGCATTCCCCACCTCAATAGAAGTGGGTGTGGTGACCAATTAGTTACCCTATTTGTAGTTACCCCCGATAAATTAACCGAAAAGCAGCATCAATTATTCCAGAAATTGGCTGACAGTTTGGGGCCGGCTAATATGCCATCTCACGAAGAATGGGAGAAGGGATGGTTAGATAGGCTCAGGAATGTCTTCCGTACCTGAGGAAAGAGAGCAGCTTCCACTTCCGACCGGCTAACTCATGCCTAGCCTCAGCCTCCATCAGCTCAGCTGCTGCTTGACGAAGATCAGCACCCTCATACAGCACCTGATAAATCTTTTCGGTGATAGGCATCTCCAACTCAAGCTGTTGGGCTAAAGCTCGAGCTGCAAGAGTAGTGGTTACCCCCTCAGCTACACCATCCATTGAGTCTGTTATCTCCTTTAGTGAGCGCCCCTTGGTTAATTCCACCCCGACATAGTGGTTACGACTTAACGGGCTGGCACAGGTAGTTATTAAATCACCCAAGCCAGCTAATCCAGAGAAAGTAATGGGGCTTGCCCCTAGGGTAACTCCAAGAGCCGTTATCTCAGTCAGACCGCGGGTAATAAGGGCTGCCTTAGCATTATCACCATAGCCTAGCCCATCAGCAATGCCAGCACCCAGAGCTATGATATTCTTTAATGACCCACCCAGCTCAACACCGATGACATCGCTATTGGTATAAACACAAAAACTGGGTGCTGTTAACAGCTTCTGAGCTTTTCTGGCTACCGCCTCATCCCAAGCAGCCACCACTGCAGCCGCTGGTAGGTTATGGAGAATCTCCCTGGAGAGATTAGGACCAGAAAGCACACAAATATTAGAGCGGAAATGAGTGTCTAGCTCCTCAGCAATTACCTGTGACATACGCTTGCCGCTATCAATCTCCAGACCTTTGGCAGCACTCACCACCAGCACTGACTTCTTAAGATGGTCAACTACTAGCTTTACATTCTGCCGCATAGTCTGCGATGGCACAGCCAGGATAATCGCTTCTACACTAGCTAAGGCTTCACCTAACGAGCTGGTAATGGATAGCTGAGGAGGAAAGGTTACACCAGGTAGCACGGCTGAATTGGGTCCAGCATTTCTTAGTTCACTGGCTTCTGGCTCAGTCCGTGCCCACAGCCTGACCTGTAGCCCCTTGCCAGCTAATACCATCCCCAGGGTTATCCCCCAGGTAGTAGTGCCAATGATGGCAATCTTAGGCATATCTTACCCCGGGCTCCCGGCTCGCCTTAGCGAGTGGGTTAAGCAGGTGGGGATAAATCCCCTGCCTTGACCTTGTCGCCCAGCTTACGCTCCTTGCCCGATATTAACCTGACAATATTACCCCGGTGCATAACAACAATTACTATCGTGCCAACTAAAGCGTAAACTAGATACTCAATGGGGAAACCGTTCATAATGGTGAGGGGCACTAATATAGTATAGGTGCCTACTGCTCCGGCGATAGAGCCCAGCGAGGCAAACCTGGTTAAGCCAGCCCCAATAATCAAAATCTCACCGCCGAATAGTGCTGCCGGTGGGCACAAGGCTATTAGTCCACCGAAGAAGGTGGCAACGCCCCTCCCCCCGTGAAATTTAAGAAATACCGGCCAAATATGTCCAGCTATAGCTGCTAGAGCCGCTAGAACCTGGGCGACCAGCCTCCCCAAACCAAAGTCACCTACCACCAGATACTCTCCACCAACTATCAACCCAGCAAATACTACCGCCAGCACTCCCTTTAATAAATCCAGGCTAGCTACCATAGCTGCCGCTTTGCCACCAGCCGTTCGCAACACATTAGTCGCCCCTGTCCTGCCACTACCATACTGCCTGACATCCACCTTAGCTTTTCGCCTGCCTATCAATACACCAAAGGGGATGGAACCCAAAAGATAGCCAAGAATTATTACAGCAACAAACTTGGCGATTATCATGGCTCACCTCTAGTTTTAAAGACTAAACGAAACGGGTTACCAACGAAGCCGAATGCCTGGCGCAGCTTATTCTCAAGGTAACGCTGATAGGAAAAATGTATTAGTTTAGCATCGTTGACAAAGAAAACAAAGGTGGGTGGGTTTACCTCAGCCTGAGTAGCATATAGAACCTTTAGCTGCTTACTACCACTTCGTGGCAGGTTGTGAGCAGCCACCGCCTGCTGAATCACATCATTAACCTGGGCAGTAGGTAGTCGCTTGAGCCTCTCCTGATATACCTGACAAGCCTGAGGCATAACCTTGTCTACCCCTTGCCCAAATTTAGCCGAAATATACAGCACAGGCGCATAAGGCATAAACTTGAGGTGGCTCCTGATGTATCTATTCCATTCAGTTATATTCTTATCCGCAATTAGGTCCCACTTATTAACCACCAACACAATCCCCTTAGCCGCTTGCTGAATATAACCTGCAATATGCATATCCTGAGCTGTAACCAGCTCAGTGGCATCAAGAACAAGCAAAGCTATATCAGCCCGGTCAATAGCCCGCAGGGCACGGATTACACTATATCGCTC
>SDBU01008748.1_pt1 | contig 11454 bp, 7 predicted proteins | sample 2277071 | NCBI WGS metagenome assembly SDBU01 (sample SAMN10397929, study PRJNA504765) | marine sediment metagenome | isolation source: marine sediment core GS08_GC12, 126 cmbsf | place: Arctic Ocean: Gakkel Ridge, Loki's castle | collected 2008 | reverse complement strand
CTCCACGTCGGCCTTGGCCAAGACTTTCAGTTCCCGCCGTATCGCGTCGGCGGCGGCGTCGGAGAAGTCCCGGCGGCGGAAGTCGCTGAAGACGTACAACTTCCGGTAGTGCTTCGACTCGGCGAGGGCACCTCCCGCCGCGGCCAGGGCCTCTGCCATGCCGCCACGGGTGTGGCTGCACTGCAGATTTCGCACCTGCCCGGCCAACGCCTTGGGGGCGTCGGCGATGCCCAGTTCCCGCCAGGGCTCCCCCAGGTCGCTGGTGCGATAGATCGCGACGGAGTTCTTCGACGACATTCGGGTCAGCAATGACGCGATGTCCTCGGTGGCCGTGGAGAAGGCGCCGCCGGCGGCCATGGAGGCGCTGTCGTCGATGACGAACGCGTGGTCGGTGGTTCGCTCGGAGCCGACCCACAACTGCGGGCGCGTGGTGTAGGGCCCGGCGATGGCCAGGACGATCAGCAGGATCAGCAGGCAGCGCAGCGCCAGCAGGATCAATTCCTCGATCCGCAGGCGCCGGCGGTTGCGCTTCTGGCTGTCCAGCAGGAAGCGCATGGCCGCCCACTCCACCCGCCGGAAGCGCCGCCGGTTGAGCAGGTGAATGACGATCGGGCCGGTCGCAAGCAGCGATCCCGGCCAGGCCATCCAAGGCGTGATGAACGTTAGTGCCAGCAAGACAGAACCTTGGATTGGCGACTGACGACTGACACCTGACAATTGTGGACTGACAATCTACTCATCTTTTCGATGACGCTTTCTTGGCGGCGGCGGCCTTGGCGGCCAGGAAACTCGACAGGGCGGCGCCGAGGTTGTCGGCGGTGCTGACGAGCTTGTAGTCAATCTGCTGGGCCACGCAGCGGCGCTGGAGGTCGCTGCAGAACGTCTGTATCGCCTGGAGGTAGCCCTCGCGCAGCGCCCGCGGCTGCACGGTCAATCGGCCGGCGTCTTCCAATCCGTCGAACAGCGTGTTGCCCTGGAAGGGGAACGTCAGTTCGTCCTCGTCCAGCACATGCAGCACCATCACCTCGTGGTGGCGGTGGCGGAAGTGCTGCAGGCCGCGGATCAGCCCGTCGATGTCCACGAACAGGTCGCTGATCAGGCAGATCATGCCCCGCCGATCGATCTCCTCGGCGAGGTTGTGGCAGATCAGTTCGATGGAGGTCTTCTCCGTCGTCTCGGCCGTGTCGAGGGCGTGCACCAGTATCTTAATGTGGTTGGCCTTGGCCGAGGGGGGCACGACGGTCCGCAGTTCCCGGTCGAAGGTGGCCAGGCCCACGGCGTCCTGCTGGTTCAACAGCAGCAGGCTCAAGCTGGCCGCGGCGCAGGCGGCGTAGCGGTACTTGGTGAGCCCCGAGCGGGAACGGCCCGCGTACCGCATCGATTCGCTCACGTCGACCAGGAAGGTGGCCTTGAGGTTGGTCTCCTCTTCGTACTGCTTGATGTAGTAGCGATCGGTCTTGGAATAGACTTTCCAGTCGATGTGCTTGATGTCGTCGCCGGGCACGTACTCCCGGTGCTGGGCGAACTCCACCGCGAAGCCGTGGTACGGGCTGCGGTGCCTGCCGCTGAGGAAGCCCTGCATCACCAGCCGGGCCATGAGGTCCAGTCGTTGAATCCGCCCCAGAACCTTGGGGTCGAGGTAGTCGGTCATCTCAGTCATGGTGGTCCGTTCGCGCGGCCGGGGGGATGCGGTCGCCCCGAGCCGGCGCCTCCGCGGGAGAGGTCAACCCTCTTTGAGCAATCCGCTGGTCCGCTCGTCGATGGCCACGACGCCCGCCTCGGGGCCGAGGGTCTCGATCAGGCGCTGAATGATCGTATCGGTGGTGACCCCCTCGGCATCGGCGTTGAAGTTGGTGATCATCCGGTGCCGCATCACCGGCCCGGCCACCGCCTGGATGTCTTCGGTGCTGACGTGGTACCGCCCGTGCAGCACGGCGCGGGCCTTGCCGCCGAGGATCAGATACTGGCACGCCCGCGGCCCGGCCCCCCAACTGAGGTAGTCGCGAACGAAGTCCGGCACGTCCGGCTCGGTCACCCGCGTGGCCCGCACCAGTTGCATCGCGTAGTGGACCACGTGGTCGGCCACCGGCACGCGGCGAACGATCTTCTGCAGCGCCACCACCGTCGGCCCGTCCAGCAGCGGCGTCAGCTCCACTTCCTCCCCGGCGGTGGTCAGGCGGATGATGTCGTACTCCTCGTCCCAGGTGGGGTAGTCCACGAAGATCTTGAACATGAACCGGTCCTGCTGGGCCTCGGGCAGCGGGTAGGTGCCTTCCTGCTCGATGGGGTTCTGCGTCGCCAGCACGAAGAACGGATCGGCCATGGGAAAGCGGTTGCCGCCGATGGAGACCTGCCGCTCCTGCATCGACTCCAGCAGCGCGGCCTGGGTCTTGGGCGGCGTCCGGTTGATCTCGTCGGCCAGGATGATGTTCGCGAAGATCGGGCCCTCCAGGAACTTGAACGACCGCGCCCCGGTGGCCTTGTCCTCCTGGATCACCTCGGTGCCGGTGATGTCCGACGGCATCAGGTCGGGGGTGAACTGAATTCGGGAGAAGCCCAGTTGCAGGCTCCGGGCGAGGCTGGAGACCATCAGCGTCTTGGCCAGCCCGGGCACGCCTTCGAGAATTGCGTGGCCCCGCGCGAAGATGCACATCAGCAGCTGCTCCAGCACGTCGTCCTGGCCGACGATGGCCTTGGCGAGCTCGGCGCGGACCTGCTGGTAACTCTCGTTGAGCCTCTTCACGGCCTCGATGTCGTCCGGGGCGATGTCGTGGGATTGCGGGTCGGTCAAGGTGATCTCCTCGTTGGTGTGGCCGCCGATGGGCCTAGCGCTGGTAGATCGGCAGGTAGCCGTAAGGCAACTGCAGGATAATGCACGCCAATGCCGTGCCGTAGGTGGTGTCCACCGAGTCGCCCATCCAACTGCCGTCCTTGTTCTGTCGGCCGTCGGCGAGCAGGCGGTCGCGGATGCCGGGGTAGTAGTTGTCGTAGTCTTTGCCGCCGCGATAGTACATCGCCTGGGCCATGTAAAAGTGGGTGTAGTAGAAGTGCGAGATCGATGAGGACCCGGGCTTGACGTTCTCGGTGCAGTATTTCACGAGCTTCTCGACGGCCTCGGCCTCTTCGCCCCCGCCGGTGGTGCGGTCGCGCACGCCGGCGGCGTAGAAGCACGCGATGGCGGCGGCGGAGATCGCCGGGCGGCTGCGCCCGCCGTTGCGGCTGCTGTAGCTGTAGCAGATCCCCCCGTCGGTCATCTGGCAGGCCTTCAGGTATGCCACGGCCTTTTTGATGGTCTCGCGGGGGACCTTGATGCCGACGTTTCGGCAGGCGCGGAGGGCCTGCAGTTGCGTGACGGTGACGCTGCCTTCGTCGCCGGAGTTGGGGGTGTAGGTCCAGCCGCCCTGGTTGCTCTGGCCGCCCACGGTGAGCTTGACGGCCTTGTCGAGCGTCTTCTTGATCGCCCGGGCGTATTCGCTGGAAGAGTCCACACCGTAGCATTGGGCCAGAAACAGCATCCCGAAGCCGTGCCCGTACATCGGGCGATGCTCGTTGGAGAGGATGCCGTTGGGGTTCCCCTTGCCGGCGCGGAGGATGTAGAGCATCGCCTTCTTCACGTTTCGGGCGTGCGGGCCTTCCTCCGGCACCGAGCCGCCGGCCATCAGTGCCAGGCCGGCCAGGGAACTCATCGCCACGGGATACTGGCTGGGCCAACTGCCGTTGGGCCGCTGGGTGGCGGCGAGGTACTGCAGCCCTCGCTCCACCGCCGCGATGCTCTCGTTGGTGACGTACTTCGGCTTCACCGGGCTTGGTGGGGCCGCCATGACGCGGCCGAGCAGGCCCATGATGACCGTGGCGGCCAGCATCACGGTGGGCGCGCGGTGGGTTCGCTGTGTCATTGGGCTCTCCTGCTGTCCAGCAAAACGATCCCCTCGCCGCTCGCCACGAGTATGCGGTCGCCCACGATCACAGGCGGGGTGACTCTCGCGTGGCGGACGACGACGTCGTTGTCGGCCCTAACCACGGCGGCGGCGGCGGCGGCGGCCAAGGCGGCGTCGGTGATTCTCCGTCCGGTAGCCCTGTTCAGCAGATAGTAGCGGAAGCCGTGGCGGGCCGCCAGGGGCTTGTACAGTATGGCCAGGTACCCCTCGCCGACGGCGGGGGCGTACAGCGCACAGGGCACGTTGTGCCCGTCGTGGGTGGGCGTCGGTTCCCACAGGATCGTGCCGGCGTGGGCGTCGGCCAGCAAGACCGATGGCATGCTCGTGCCGGCGTAACCGTTCCCCCCGGCTCGCCGGCCGCGAGGGTCGGCCCCGCAGGAGAGGATCACCTTGTCGCCGACGAAGTCGGCCCCGATGGGAAAGTGCATGCCGCCCGCCTGGCCGATGGTGATCCGCCGTCGGCCGCCCCCTGTGGCGACCAGGCGGAACTCCACCTCCGCTCCGTCCGCGGCGGGGGCGATCGCGATGCGAGTGTTGCTGAGGCCCAACAGAATCGGGCGAACGCCGGCTATCTGCACGCTCCACAGCAGGCTTTCGGGGGTGTTCCGCCGCGGATCGTGGGCCGACAGCGTGTTGCCGTTGAGGGTCACCAGCACGCCGTCATCGGTCAGCGCCGCGTCGCAAAAGTTCTGGCCTTTGCCGCGGGCCTCGAATCGCAGCTTACCGCTGCGGATATCGTAGCACCTCGCCAGGCGCATGGCGGGGTTCACGCAGACAAGGTAGCCGCTGCCGGCGCTGAGGTTGAACTGTCCCCGGTTATCGTTGCCCCCGGCGGTCCAGTCTTTGACGGCCACACCGTCGGGGCCGATCTTGAGGCACTGCAGCACCCCGTCGGCGCCGCCGAGCACCACCCGGTCGCCGTGACAGGCGATCACGGTAGCGGCTTTCACACCCAGGGGGGCCAGGGCGTTTCGCTGCTGCAGGCGCCCGGTGGCGGTATCGAGCACAAACAGGGCCTCCCCGTCGCACACCGCCACGCGTCGGCCGTCGTCAAGAACGTGCCCGACGGGGTCGGGGCGTGTCTCCGAAGGTGCCGCCCGGGGCGCGGGGGCTCCTCTCTCGGTCGGCAGGGGGGTGACCCATTGGCGGGCCTTGCCGATGGCGGGGTCGTCGTTTCGCGTGTCCAGGCAGATCAGCCCGCCGGCGCTGTACAGCAAAACGCGCGAGCCGATTCGCACGGCCCGCCCCTCGGCGTCGCGGAGGATGCGGGCGGTGACGTCGGGGATCTGGTACACCCGGCGCAGCGGCGGCGTTAGCCTGCCCTGCGGCTCGGCCGGCGGCTCGGCCGGCGGCTCGTTGGCCCGCCCGGCCGCCTCGGCCATCTTATCGAGCAGGTTCTGAACGGGGCCGTCGAAGTCGCCGAACTTCGCCCGGCGAGTCTTCTCGGCCGCGGTGAAGCTGTAGGCGCACAAGCTGTGGGCGATCGCCGGGTTGGTCTGCAACTGGATGACGGCTTGGCCGGCCTTGGCGTTGAGCGCCCACGGGCTGTCGGGGAATTCGTCCACCAGCTCGCCGAGCACCGCGAGGGCCTCGCCCAATTGGCCGGTGCGCTCTCGATTGTCGCCGGCGTCGGTGGCGTACAGGGCCTCGGCGGTCGCCAGCAGGATCTCACCGGTCCACTTGCTGTGCCGGTATCGCCGCCGGGCCTCCTGCAGGGGCTTCACCTCCCCGGCGGCGCGGCCACGGTCCAGGGCGGTCTTGGCTTCGGCGTCGAAGGCCGCGTAGACTCCCTGGCCGTGCAGTTCGATCAGCCGGGCGACGTGGCGGTGGCCCAGCACGTAGCCGGTTTCCCCGGGTAGCTCCTCGTTCCACCGGTGGTCCGCCGCCGCACCGATGGCCACGTCCCGCAGGTGGTCTTCGCCGTGCCGAATCGCAAGGTCCTGGGCCAGTCGGGCGGCCTCGACCGGCCGGCCGGCGCCCTCGTGATAGCGGATCATCCGGATGAGCATCTCCCCCCGGGTGACCGGCGTGTCCGCCTCCGTCGTGGCCAGGCCGAGCAGTCGGCCGATCTCGGCGCTGTCGGTGGCGAGGTTGGCCATACGCAGGTACGTCTGGCGAAGGGGGGTGCGAACCCGTGCGTCCAGGCTCTGCCCTTCCAGGGAACTGGCGCCGACCGCCGAGCGCGAGTACGCCCGCGCCGCCTGCAGGTCCGCCAGCGCCGCCGAAAGGCGCTCGCTCGCCTGGGCGCCGCGCTGCTGGCTGGCTCCCAGCGCCAACCGGCCCCGCTCCAACTGGAGTTGGGCCTTGGTCAGCCCGGTAGCCCCGGTGAGTTTCTCGGTGAGCCTGCGTTGGGCGCGGTCGAACCCGATGTACACCGACACCGAGCCGGCATAGGCGGCCACCAGCTTCTCATCGATGCTGAGCAGGTTGCCCAGCAGGGGGGGGTCGTCCGCGCCGTTCAACGGCTGGGGGGCCTCCAGCGTGTAGTGGTCGTCGGCCCCCAGGGTCACCCGCACCAGGTGCCCCGGGCCCGAAGCGATGATCGCCGAGGTCGTCACCGCCGGTCGGCCGAAGGTACCGGTGATGGCTTCCCCGCTCTTCGGCCAGACGGCCCGCCCGTCGTCGGTGCTCATGACCACCATCCCGGGCCCGCTGAGCAGCATTCGTTTTCGGTTGATCGAGGTCAGCGTCCCCTGTCCGCGGGCGCTCGCTTGCCAAAGGAGCGTGCCGTCCTGGGCGTCCAGGGCGATCACCTCGGCGCTGTCGGTGGGCAGGGCCAGGACCTTCTCGCCCAGCGCGATCAACGGGTTGGGGGTCGGCATGGTCCTGACGGCTCCCAGGATGCTGCCGGCGGAGGTCCCCCCACCGGCTGCCAACAGGGGGGCGAACCCGGTGCTGCGGTAGACCCCGCTGGCCGTCACCGTTCCCCGGCCGTATTGGTAGGTCCACAGGTGCCGTCCGTCGTCGGCCGAGTAGGCGGCGATGAGCCCGGCGTTGGTGGTCACGAAGACCCGCCCTTTCGCCACCGACGGCGGGCTGCCGCGCTGGAGGAGTGTCTGCGGCCTTCCATAACGACTCGTGGTCGTCATCGGGGCTTGCCCGATGCACGCTTGCCACAGGCTTCGGCCCGTCGAGGCCTCCAGGCAGAGCAGCCAGTACTGCTCGCGGTAGGTGGCCACGGCGTACAGTCGGCCGTCGTGGAAGGTCGGCGCGCACAGGAACTTGGCGTTGCCCAGCAGTTCGTCCTCGTCGCGCCGCTGCTGGCTCGACCACACCATGTCCCGCAGCCCGGTGGACAGCCGCAGGGCCGCCAGCGTCGACGGGGCGCTCACTTGTCCCCTGCTGGTCAGAGTGCTCGAGTAGAAGCCGCCGACGAGGAACACCAGGTCATCGCCGGCCGTCAGGGTGTACCGCCCCAGATCCATCGGCATCGGCTGCCCGGAACTGCTGCGGCCGCTGTAGTAGACACGGTTGGACGGCCCGCTCTTGAACATGGGCAGGCTCTTGTTCTCGCAGAGCCGCTCTCCGGTGAGCAGGTCGAAGGCGGTGACTCCCTCGTGGGTGCGAATCAGGACCTTCCCGGCCACGGAGATCGGGTGGGTGATGGGGAGTATCGTCCGGCCCGGCTTGCCCTTGGGTCCTTTCGAGACGACCAGCCGGCCCTGGACTAACTTGGCGTCGTCCTTGTTGCCGACCTGTCGGAGCATGCCGATAAGCTCCGGCGTCCGCGTGATGTCCAACTCGCGGTGGGGAACGGTCCAGTGCGGCTTGGCCGCGATGTCGCAGTCGGGCATCACCGCCAGAGCGTCGGGCGAGCCGGCAAAGCAGGGCCAGTCGCGGCCGGCGGTCGGGGTGGCGGCCAGCCACGTCGGCGGCGGCAGTTTGCAGGCGGCCGTCACGAAGGCCAGCAGGTTCTGTCGGCGGCCGGCCAGCACCGCCTCGGCGTCAGGGTACGATTCCCTCAGGTCCGTCACCCGGCGGTCCCGCTCGCTCGGCACGCCCGCCAGGTGCAACGCCACGGCCGCCTTGACCAGCAGCACGTCCCGCCGGATCGACAGGGGACTTGCCCGGTGCAGCAGTCGCTGCCAGTTGTTCGCCGCCTCGGCGAAGCGCCCCTCGTCGAACTGCAGTTGTGCCTGCAGGTCCACCGCGCGGTCGCCTGAGGAGGTGTGGTAGTAATGCGCCACGATCCGCACCAGCAACGGGCGGTCCAACTGGTCGCGGGCGCGCTCGAACAGTTGCTGGGCGGGCGGGTCGTACAGCCCGCGATAGACGCTCATGCCGTGGTCCGTCAGCGAGCCGATGCGGCTGGTGGCGGCCCACGAAACCGGCACGAAGAGGCGGTCGCCGGCCTGATGCAGAATGTGCTGGCCCCGGATCACCAGGTCCTGGTACGCCCGGATCGCCTCGGCCGTGCTGCCCTGCTTGAGCAGTTCGTCGGCTCGGGCGATCAGCTCCTGGTATTCTTCGTTCACGTCCACCAGCGGCAGCAGTTGGGCCTCCGCGCCGGCGGCGCGCACCGCTAGCCCGCCGGCAACGAGCGCCGTCGCCAGCAGTGCCACGCCGATCCGCGTCATCGCGGCCGGAGATGGCCTCTTCCTCTGCGCCAACACCATTGGCACCTCTCCAGTCCGACGCTGCCAGGACTTCTGCTGGATCCTTGTATGGGGGGTGAACGCCGGCCTCACGGCTACACTCCCAGCCCCACACCTGATGATAAGGCCCAGGGTCGCCCAAGTCTAGTGTTTACACCGCCCTGTCCCGCCGGCCGGCTACCGTTATGACGCTCCGGCAGGGCTGTTGGTTCCCGAAATCCAGGCGGGGGCCCGATCGCGGACCTGCCTGCCGGCCGGGTGCGGATTCCGGGCGGCACACGCTCTTCAATACGTTAATCGGCAATATGGTGCCCGCCCCTTGCCTCCTCCGGTGCCGGCCGATAGCATGGAATCCATGGCGGACGCCGCGGGCCAGGCCGGTGTGGCTGTTCTTGGTCACTCCAAGACAGACGCCCGCCATTACGCCCAGGCCGAGCGGGTGGGGGCTCTGCTGGCCGGCAACGGGTACATCGTGATCAACGGCGGCTACGGCGGGACCATGGAAGCCGGTGCCAAGGGGGCCGTCGAGGCCGGTGGCGAGGTGGTGGGCGTCACTTGTACGGCATGGGACGCGGCGCCGAACCGCTACAGCACGCGGCACGTGCGGACGGGCGACCTGCACGAGCGGCTGGCGGCGCTGCTGGAGCTGGGTGACGCGGGGTACGTGGTCTTGCCCGGCGGCACCGGCACGCTGGTGGAACTGGCGAGTTGCTGGGAATGGATGAACAAACGGCTGATGGCGGCCCGGCCCCTGGTGTGCGTGGGGGCCTTCTGGCGACCGGTGGTGGACGTTGTCCGGTCGGCCCAGCCCCGCTCGGCCGAGACGGTGCACTTTATCGCTGACGTCCGGGGCCTCGGGGAGTACTTTCCCCCTCGCCGAACGACCGCCCCGCGACGGGGAGAATCGCAGTGAGAGCATGCTGGCTTCTTGGCGGCTGTGTGTTGCTGGCGACGCTGTCGTCATGCACCCGCCTGCGCTCCTTCGCCCGCGGTTGGAACGAACCGCCCCCTCGGACGCCCCTGCGGCCGATGTCGCCGGAAGCGGCCGGGGAGGTGACCCCGCCGCCGCCGGCGAGCCCCCCCCCGACGACGGGCGGGCTGATCGAGTCGCGCCAGCCGCGCGTGCTGGGACCGATCAACCCGGGCACCCGGCGTTTTAGCCCCGTGCTGGCGACTCCGACGTCCCCCTCGGCCCCCGACGAGCTTCCCGAGGGCACGATGATCATCGATCGCCGGGGGCGACTGGAGCGCGACGAGGCCACCGGGCGATGGCGGCTGGCCTTCGCGCCGGCCGACGATCGGGCGGCACTACCGCCCATGGAAGTGTTGCCGGGGCCGTTTCTGGCCGAAATGGAGAGTATCGTCACCCAGATGAACCCGCGCCCGGTGACCTTCCACGTTACCGCCGAGATCACCCGGTACCGTGGGCGGGCCTACGTGATGATCCGTAAGGCCCTGGCCGAACACGAGCCGATCGACGCGCCGACAGCGCCGTGACCGCTTATCGCCGCCGGGGATGTGGAGATGCCCGAATGAGAAAGGCCTTTGCCCTGACAGCCGTGCTGGCCGTGGCGGGTGTGGCCCTGTCGCTCTCGGCGGCCGACCCGGCGCCGGCGCCGGCGTCGCGGCCGGCGGCGTCGACTCGCCCGGCGTCGCGCCCGGCCGACGTCCGCGATGAAGCCACCGCCGACGCGGTGATCCGGGAGCTGCTTCGAGACCGCCCGAAGATCCCCGTGGTGCCGTCGACGGGAACCACCCCTCCGACATCTCAGCCGATCACCGTGGTGGCGCCCAAGTCGGTGATGCGGCCGCTGCCGATGCCGCCGGGGGCGATGATCGTCGACCGCGTCGGGCGGTTGGTCAAGGCGCCCGGCGAGGCGTGGTGGAGCTTCCACTTCGAGAGCGAAAAGAACGTGCTGTACGAAGCCCCCGTTCGCATCCTGCCCAATCGGCTGCTGGAAGAGATGGAAGATCTCTCCGGCGGCGGCACCCGGCCCGGCGTGAAGTTCCGCGTCAGCGGGGAGGTGACCGAGTACCGCGGGCAACGTTACCTGCTGCTTCGAAGGATGCTGCTGAAACGCGACTTCTTGTCGCGATGAGACTCCCAGAACCGGTGCCCGAATGGATCTGTTGAACCCCTGGGCCTTGGCGGGCGCCGTGGCTGTGGCCGTGGCGGCGGCGATCGCGCTGTTTCGGCCAGGCCGGGAAATCGTGATTGTCTCAACCCTCCGCCTGTGGCAGCGGGCGCTCGAGGTTACCGAGCGCGGCGCACGGCGAAAGCACACCGTCACGGCCTCGTGGCTGCTGCTGCTGGGCGGCGCCCTGGCGGCCGTGGGGGCGATGGCGGACCTCACGTGGCGCCGCCGCCAGCCCAGCCGCCGCGTGACGCTCTCGCTGACCCCCTGTGCCGAACTGGCCAACCCGCCGGGGCCCGACCGGCTCCGCGCGGCCGCCAAGCAGTTGCTCGCCCGGCTGGACCCAGCCGACCGCGTGCAGTTGGTGCTGCCGGCGCGGCTGGGAGGCACCTCGCCGCCGCTCACTCGCGATGAGGCCGCCGCGCGGATCGCGGCGCTGAAGATGCCGCTGGTCAAGGCGGCGGAGCTGACGATGCCCCCGCACGATCCGGACACCCAGCACGTCTACCGTATCGCCCCGGCCACGCTTCCGGGGGCGACCGGTCCGAAGATCACCAACCTGCTGCTGGGGACGACCACGCCGGCGGTGACGCTCGATGCCGTCGCGGCCGAGCGGCTGGCCGACGGAACCGATCAGCTCCTGGTGGCCGTGCAGGCGCACGGTTCGCCCGTCGAGGCGGCCCTGCAGGTGACTTTCGACGGTGCCGCCGAGCCGCCGCAAACGATCGAGCTGGCCGCCGGGCAGCGGAAGGCTATCCCCGTGACCGTCCCCGCCGGGACGAAGAC
>SDBU01008747.1_pt1 | contig 11455 bp, 12 predicted proteins | sample 2277071 | NCBI WGS metagenome assembly SDBU01 (sample SAMN10397929, study PRJNA504765) | marine sediment metagenome | isolation source: marine sediment core GS08_GC12, 126 cmbsf | place: Arctic Ocean: Gakkel Ridge, Loki's castle | collected 2008 | reverse complement strand
CTCCCACCAATCGGCATACTGGCTGCAGCCTTCATCAGGACTGCTGACAGTCACTGAAAAGTTATATGTCCCCGGCTCTCCGCTCACGCTTATTGATACGACAGCAGCTTGGGAGGCAGGAATGGGATTTTTCACTTCAGGGGTATTTGTCGGATCCAAATCGACCGCTTCAGTCAGGGTCACAGGTGTATCTGCTGCATCCACCGCGACCTCTTCCGTTGGTCTAAGAATGGTATTGGTTGGATCTGGTTTCTCTACAATGGTTGGGGCTTTCAAAGTTACTTCCGATGCTGCTGGAGAGCAAGCGCCGAGGGACAAAATTCCTAGCAGGCTTACAAAGAGCCCATATTTCCTGATGGTTGCCATGTTTAGATCTTTATCTATTTGTTGGGATACCCAACTTCATCATTTAAGACACCGCGAAAGGTCTTGCGCTTACCATTCGTGCAAAAGAAAGTTGTCAAGGCCAGGGTGAACTGCAGGATATTTATGACGATGGGATTAAAGCTCCTGTGCAAGGATTTCCATCAAAAATTCCGGATGCTTAAGATTGGAAAAACCCCACGGCTGATATAAGCCATGGGCGTCTTTCGTAGCCAGCATCCAGCGGCGCAGTCCCTGAAGTTCAGGATACCCGAGGATACAATCAACCAGCCATTTTCCTAAGCCACGCCGTCGATATTGTTCAGCGATAAAAACATCCGCCAGGTAGGCAAAAGTTGCATAATCCGAGATCACACGCCCAAACCCAACCTGGGCTGTCTGGTGGTAAACGCCAAAACACAGGGAATTCTCGACTGATTTATGAAAAACCTGAAATGGGATACCCCGCGCCCAATAGGCATCATTGGCCAGGTAATTATGAATCCAGGGTAAATCTAAGCTGGATGGATCAGTGCTGATGACGTAATCCTCCCGGATAAATTCACGGGGTTGAAGAGGCATCGCCAATCCACTCTACGATCGTGGTTTCGCCCTGACCAACCCCCACACACAGAGTCGCCAGACCATAATACGGTCGCTTCTCATTGGGTGCCCGGCGACGCATCTCATGCAGCAAGGTGGTCAAGATGCGCGCTCCCGAACACCCCAGGGGGTGACCTAAGGCGATCGCCCCACCATTGACATTGGTGATTTCCTGTGCCAACCCCAATTCTCTCATCACCGCCAAAGACTGCACTGCAAAGGCTTCGTTCAGTTCGATTAACCGAATATCCTTGAGAGACAATCCTGCCCGAGACAATGCCTTGCGGGTGGCGGGGACGGGGCCCATACCCATCGTGCGGGGGTTAACACCGGCTGCAGCGGAGGCGAGGATGCGCGCCATGGGTTTTAGATTTAACTCTACGGCTTTTTCCGAGCTGATTAACAATACCGCAGCCGCGCCGTCATTCAAGCCGGACGAGTTACCGGCAGTGACCGTGCCATTCTTGCGAAATGCGGGGCGCAAACGAGCCAGCGCTTCGAGGCTGGTATCACGGCGCGGGCGCTCGTCAGTCGTCACCACAACCGGGTCCCCCTTGCGTTGGGGGACTGATACCGGCACGATCTCCGCTTTGAATACCCCAGAATCGATGGCTGCGATGGCGCGCTGGTTGCTCTGCAAGGCAAAAGCATCTTGGTCCTCACGCGAGACGGTGGTGATATCATAGATATTTTCGGCGGTTTCACCCATTGATTCTGTACGGTACATCTCAACCATCTTCGGATTGGGGTAGCGCCAGCCTAAAGTCGTATCCCAGGCAGTCTGGTTGCCGAAGCCAAATGCCTTCTCGGCTTTGGGCAAGGAATACGGCGCCCGCGACATCACTTCAACACCGCCAGCAATAAACACATCTCCTTCGCCTACTCGGATAGCACGAGCAGCCTGGTTGACTGCATTGAGCCCTGAAGCACACAGCCGGTTGAAGGTCACTGCTGCAACTTCGACCGGGAATCCGGCCAGCAAAGTTGACATGCGGGCCACGTTGCGGTTGTCCTCCCCAGCCTGATTGGCACAGCCCAGATAAACCTCCTCGACTATGGCGGGGTCAACACCAGTGCGTTCAATTATCGCTTCCAATACCACCGCGGCCAGGTCGTCAGGGCGCACAGCGGATAATGCACCCCCGAGGACACCGATGGGAGTGCGAACAGCGTCGATAATCACAGCTTCAGGCATAAGACTTCTCCAGTTGGTTGGCGAATTTTTGATGGAATGATCTTCCATTGAACATTACGCCAGGTGTTCTTACCAGTGAAATATTTGAGCACAGCTACCAGATTCTACCATCCCATCCATGATGTCCAACCCGTGAACTGCTGCACCAGGTTGGAAAATTAGAGGAAAACAACTTAAGAGTTCAGACATATCGTATACTTGATGCTTGTGTTATTTTCGACGGGATGAGAAAATTACTGAAAGTGTAAATCCTTTATTTCTTGAGAATTTATAATGGGCGAAAACAAGAAAGCTGTAGATGTACTGAATAAAGATGACCTGATCGTGATCAGCGGAGCGGGTGGCTTTATCGGTGGTTCCCTAGCCAGGTATTTTCATGATCAAGGTTTCACACGCATCCGGGCCATCGATAAAAAACCGTTAATGGAATGGTACCAGCAAGTCCCAGGTGTTGAGTCGCTCTCCTTGGACCTGAGTGAGCGCGACAACTGCCGCAGAGCGGCGGAAGGCGCGGTCGAGGTTTACAACCTGGCGGCGGATATGGGCGGGATGGGTTTCATCGAGAATTACCGGGTGGAATGTTTGCGCAGCATCCTGATCAATACGCATATGCTCGAGGCTGCATATCAGGCTGGAGCGGAGCGCTACCTCTTTTCCTCCTCAGCCTGTGCTTACAACATCGAGTTGCAGCAAGATCCAAACGTGAGAGCCTTGAAAGAATCAGATGCTTATCCTGCCTTCCCGGAGAGAGGCTACGGCTGGGAAAAACTGGTGTCGGAGATCTTCTGCCAGGAATATTGGGCTGAACGAGAATTGAAAACCTTTATCCCCCGCTTCCACAATGTATTTGGCCCGCACGGCACCTGGGATGGCGGACGTGAAAAAGCCCCGGCGGCACTCTGTCGCAAAGTGATCGCCGCCGTGGATTCCGGTGATTACCGGATCGAGATTTGGGGCGATGGCAGCCAAACGCGCAGTTTTATGTACATTGCGGACTGTCTCAACGGTATCGACCAAATCATGCATTGTGAGGAGCTGATCGCCACCCCTATCAACCTCGGTTCGAGTGAGCTGATCTCGATCAACGACCTGGTGAGCATGATCGAGCAGATCGCCGGTATTGAATTGGAACGCAGTTACAAGCTGGATGCGCCGCGCGGTGTCGCCGGTCGCAACAGCGATAACACCATGATCGAGCAGATACTGGATTGGGAGCCAAATATTCCGCTGCGAGAAGGGATGCAGGGTACCTATGCCTGGATCGAGGGGCAGTACCAAGACCGCAAAGCTGGAAAGAAGACGATCAGCTGATCCTGAAAAAATGCGATAAGGAAGGCGTGCATTTTTGCGAATGTTAATGTACTGCAGCGAACACCAGCAATTTTGATTCCCCCGAACAGTGCATAGCCTATCAGGGCCAGCGGTGCTGTATAGAGGCCGATCTGGACTGGGATACCGGCAACCGTGGATTAGCCCATCGACTTGGGAATAAGCAAGACTGCCGAGCTCACCGCAGCGGTGAGCTCGGCAGTCTGGAATTTACCCCTTTCATATTTTGGCAACCAGACCGCGATCGGAAAGCATCGTCCTAGCGTGCTGGGAGCCTTGGGTACGGGTGTGGACTGCGGGTTCCAATTGATCGCATACCATTGTTCAACCTGTATACTGGCCTGTGTCGATGTCCGGTCAAATATTTTACGATTCCAAGTCAATAACCAGAACATAGATTTCTCAAATTGTCGTTAATATATTTTATTCTTCACTGATCCCAGGTGGCTTTCCCTGGGTCCTTTGTTCCCGGTTCACCTGGACTCGTTGGTAAACGGCGTCGCTGATGATCAAGCCCCCGCCGACCAGCGCCCAGATGGTTGCTGTCCAGTAGACGATGGGGCCCTGCTCCAATGGTGATATGACCAGCAGCGCACCTAGAACGATCTCGAAGATGGCTAATATTTTTGCTGCTGTCGTACGTTTGATTGTAATTACCCGGCCGATCCTGAACTCACCAAAAAGATGCAGCACGCCAGTCAATAAGATGACTGCGCCAAGTAATTCAACGAACACAACTTCCTCCACCCAACTCCTGGTGATACTTCTGCTGATGACCAGCAAACCGGCCAATATACCGGCCAGGCCGAGCACCAGTGACGTCTTTTTCCCCAGCACCCGATCCGGTTGATCCCCAAGTACAGCATGCGTATGGCGAAGGAGGATGATTCCGCTGGTTAACCAGAAAAAACCCATGAAGTTGACCAACACAGCTCTGGTTTTTTCAGGGTTGAAGATGAGGACCAATCCAAGCGCTATCGCGAATACCCCTCTGAGCAGCGCGATCCAGAAACCGATGCTTCGACCACGGCTATGATCGTCTTGTTTTTCATCACCCATGGCTAATTTCTCCAAAGTTACTTTGACACGTTAGCAGGTGTGGACGAGCCGGGGCCGGCTTTCAAACTCTTCCTTCTGGTTGGCATCTCGGGTACCGGAGCAGTTTCAGCGCCGGCAGCATCTCTTTTGTCCAAAGCGGCGATGTGTTTGCCGTACCAATCCGCTAACGGGGCCGCGCTGATGCCGTGCGCCAGCACACTCAAAAATACCGTGATCATGGCCACGGTGTAGATGGTTTCTTTGCCGGCCACGTTTTCTGTTTCTAGAACCGTAAGCACGTACAGTATTGAAGCAATGCCTCGCGGCCCGAACCAACCCAGGAACAGCACTGTCACCGGGCGCAGTTTCGCCCCGATTAGGCTGATGGCCACTGGCAGCATGCGCACCAGGGTCAAGCTCAGCACGGCATAAAGCACGACGGTAAGGTTGATCCGCTCCAGGGCGGGGAGCAGCATCACCATGCCGAAGATCATATAGGTCAGCAGCATCAGCAGCGTGTTCTCCACCTCGGCGAAATCATCCACGCGCTTCATCTGTTGAGCGCTGATCACGTTGCCTGAAGTAATCCCGAAGACAAAGGCCGCGATGAAGCCGTTGCCGCCGACCAGTTCGGCAGCCCAAAAGGCCAGTAAGACCAGTGCCAGCCAGCTGATCTTCTCCAGCCTGCCTGACATCCAGCCGCTTTTCCGTCCCCAGCCAATATAGCGAGCCCCCAGGTAGCCCAGCACCACACCTGCCAGGATCCCAAACACGATTTGAGACACTGCCAACTCGATAAAGTAGCCTGTACCAACTTGTGTCTCGCTGGAGACTGCCAAAGAGATGGCCAGGATGAGAAAGGGCATGGCAAAACCATCGTTCAAGCCGCTCTCGATGTTAAGTGCCTGGCGGATACGCACCGGTACCTTAGGATTTTCCACCACACTCTGTCCCAGACTGGCATCTGTGGGCGCCAGGATCACGGCCAGGATGGCTGCTTCCCAGAATCCCAATTGACCAAACATGGCGGCCGCCAGGACAGCACCCAAGAGCATCGTTAGGGGAAGGCCAATCCCCAGCAGGCGCAGCGGCAGGGTGTAAGAGGATAAGACGCTCTTAAGGTTTATGCGGGAGGCATCCGTCGCCAGCACCAGCACCAGCGTGAGTTGGGCGTTGATCTCCACCAGCGGGTCATCGAGTGATAACCCGATCAGGTCTCTGATAACCAAACCGACGAATAGCCCAAAAAGCACGTAAAGCATCGGCAGGGTGATGATAGTATTTCGAATTCGTCCTGAAACTCCTGCAATCAGCAAGATACCAACAAGCACGACTAGCAAACCGATGGCTTCCATCACAACTCCGTTATTATTCTGCCTATTTAACGTCAGTTCGGGCGCAGAATCCAGTGCTTTAAAGTGTCATTCCGAACTCCCAACGGGGGTGAGGAATCCCTATAGAGATGCGTTGTTAAGGAACATTATAGGGATTTCTCGTCGCTTCGCTCCTCGAAATGACAAGCTTCTCAGAGTGATCCATGCTTATCCCGAACTCAGGTTATTTAGGTTTGACTACTTGTTGTTTTAGCATCAGCATAGAATTTTTACCCAATTCGAAATATTCGCCTCAATGGGCCATCTGATCGATACAAACGGTCAGCGCCAGAATCACGATATCATCCTGCCCGGGCTCGACCTCAACGCCATAGGTATCCCTTATCCGGAACCACTTCTTTGAGACCTCAGCCACCTTGTCGCGCCCTTCACCGATGGTGTACTCGTGGTCCAGGATGTTGCCTTTCACTTCCAGGTCCGGCCCATTCTTAATTTTGGCTGTAAAGCGGTCACGAACCGGCGAGATGATGGCTTTCTTAACCATCGCCACCTGTTTGCCGTCTGACCCTTCGACCTCCATACTGTCCTTAACCCGCAGCATACGCTCCTGGATCTTGCAGATAACGTTACCGTGAGCATCTTCAAAGTTCAACGTATTGCGCACTCTCAGCGCTTTACCGTCCACTTTGAAGGCTTTACCTCCATGCTCGTCCTCGATCCAGAAATCATCGCCGATCGAGACCAGCTTCTCGCGCATCTGGTAGCGGTTGGTCCCGCCCCCGCTGCCAGAACCCCGGCTCTCTCTTCGTTCTTGTCGTCTTCGTCGTCCCATGATTGCCTTCCTTTAATTTTCCACTATCCGTTTGTCGATATGAGTGCTTGACCTAAATGTTTGTCACTCTGGAGTGCAGCGAAGAGTCTCCCTTTCTAAATTGGAGATTCTTCACTCCTCCCGCATCCAGTGCGGGACAGGCACTTCTTCTGCGCTCAGGATGCAGCTGCGCTCTGTTCAGAATGACGAGTCAAGATTTGATGATTGACAGACTACTAGTAGTCCGTCAATCGTGAATCTTAGGATAGAGACGTTTTAGTTTGATACGAGCATCGGCGGTAGAAAACCGCCAATCGACCTTAACAAAATTAGAATTGCGCTCGTTCACCCAGGCCTGAACTTCTTGATTCAGAGTCTCTTCATTGGGTATGCGGCGGTTGATGCATTGTCGGGACAAGACACTCAGTTCGATTTCAGCCATATTCAGCCAACTGCCATGCTTGGGTGTGAAGTGAAACTCGAAGCGATTGACCAACCTTCTGGCTTCATCAGGCTCAAAGGCCAGATAGAAAGCGGCAGGCGTATGGGTGTTGAGATTATCGAGTACCACGATGATCTTCTCCGCTTCAGGATAGATTTCATCCGAGAGTTCACGCATGGCTTCAGCCCAATCCAGACGGGTACGGGTATCTGTCACCTTGACTTGTCTTTGCCCGCGAAAAGGCTCGAAGAACATGAACAGGTTGGCGACACCCTGGCGCTGGTACTCATAATCGACCCGTTCTGGTTGTCCTGGTTGAGCAGGTATCGGGTCTCTAACGTCGGAGAGCAGTTGCTTGGGTACTTCATCCATGCAAACTAATGGGCGTTTCGGGTTTGCTGGCTGGGTGTAGAGCGCCAGGGTGTCTTCCATGCGGCAGACAAAGGAAGCATTAGCTTTTGGTGGAATACACCATTGCTCTTTCAACCAAGGTTTGAGCTTGTTTTTTTGAGCGTCTGTCGAATGGTCTCGTGAGAAATATTCTCCACGATCTCCAAACGGATGATCCGATCTTTCAGCAGACGCAGACTCCAACGCTCATAACCCTCCGGCGGTTTACTGCAGGCCAGTGCGATCAGGTGTGCTTCGCCTTCACCGTCCAGACGCCGTTCGTACACCCGCTCCGGTTTCTTACGCAGAATGGCCCGTTCCAGTCCGCCTTCATCGTACTTCTTGCGCACGTTATACACCGTCAGCGATGACACATCGTAGGCTTCGCAGATCGCTTGGTACTTCCATTTGGGACCACCTTCGCTGCTGTCTGACTTGAGCAGGATGTAAGCTCTCCGGATTTGTCGGGCTGAGGCTTCACCACACGATATCAGCTCCTTTAGTTGTGAACGTTCAGTTTCTGTGAGTTTTATAATATATTTTTGATTCATTTCCTCACTCTCCTTGATCGTTTTCCTTATTTGTTGATCAAGGAGCAAGAATTGTGCCATCTTTATCTTTTATGATGGACGGTCTACTAGTTTGAATACATTACCGTAGGAAAATAGGATTTCTGAATCGATCCGATAAATACCTCCTTTCTGCATTGGCATCTAATTTATTGGTATGACCAAGGCAAATCCTAGAGAGCGGGTAAATTATTAGACTGGCTGCGCTTCGCCCGGTGCGCCGTCCGCCGCTTTGGGTTGCTCGTAGGGTGCCCAGTCCGGGACTGAGTCCCGGATGTCGATATTTATCGTGCCTTTGAATTTCTTCGTCATTTCTAAATCTCCTTTTATTCATCTATAGTTCTTGTAGATTTTCTCACCAATTTGAATGGGTTTTTGCCCGCAGCATTGGCCTCCAAACCGGTTAATTTCGCCAGAGACCTCCTTTTATTTCACCTTAACCAACCCGGGCATCTCCCAGGTCTGGTCGCTGATCTGTTTCACCATCAGGCTATAGCCCATGGCCAGCATGCTGGTCAGGATGAAGGTCAGTGCAGATATTTGAGCGATAACACCTATGATTTCAATCATCGGATGCTTCCTGGCCAATGCGTTGCTGGTAAGCTTCAACCGCCTGTTCCAGGCTTAAAAACCTCCTCTCGTGACCTAACGTCGCCCCAGCGGCGCCCGCTCGACTACATGGAACGGCGTTTCGTTCAAGGCCGCCAGCCACAGCGAAACACCTGCTTCGCTCAGTTGCTCTTCAAATTCCGTCAGCGACATGAGCGCCGTGTATTCGATATCGGGAATGGCGTCTTCAGCAATTGCAGCCCCGCCAACAGGACGCTGGCCCCCGACCGCCAGCCCTCACTGATCAATCCATCGCCAGCTTGAGATCCACCTTTTCCTGGGGCGTGAGATCGGCCCCATCGCCAAAGTCAAAGCGCACGGTGTGAAGCGTGCCGGTAAACCAGTAAGGCTGTTTATCGGTGTACGACTTGTCGACGGGGGTGAGAGCGTCGACGCCAACGTCGAGGCTCTCGAGACTGAACCGGCCGCGCACCTGCTTCTCCACGCTTCCCTGACCGACGGGTTTGTCGCCAATAAAGAGAGTGACCGTGGCCGGTCCACCCGGGATCTGGGTCTCGTTGAGGAACTCACACCGGAGCACCACGGAACCGGTGGGGACTTTGCGGTCAGAAACGACTTCGTAACGTTCCATGTCAAACCAGTTGTAATGATATACGAGCTTGCCGTCGGCGCGAATGTAAAGGGTCCATCCGGCCGTGTCTCCGCCAAGGCATACAAGCACACCCTCGGCGCCACCTTCGGGGATCTCGGCGTCGACGGTGATGGTGTGGGTGACGTTGTGGGTCTTGGGCGCGCTGCCCTCAGGGAGGCGGATCATCCCCGGGTAGAAGGTGACGCTGTCGCGGCCGTAGAAATAGCTAGGCCGCAGCGTGACATCGGCGCGCTCGATGAAGCGGTCGTCGAGGGGCAGCACGTTGTACTTGGCCGCCTCGGCCATGAACAGGTCTTGGAGCTCACGAAGCTTCTCCGGGTGCTTGCCAGCGAGATCGACGGCCTGACTGAAGTCCTCGGCGATGTGATACAGCTCCCACGTGTCCTCGGCGAAGTCGGCCGAGCCGATGTTCACCCAGGGCAGGCGGCCGTGGCGACAGCTGGCCATCCAGCCATCGTGATACAGGCCGCGGTTTCCGAACATCTCGAAATACTGAGTATAGCGCCTGGTTGGAGCGCCGGCGCTCTCTGCCGGGAACGAGTACGCCATGCTGATACCCTCGATCTCCTTCTGCGGCACGCCGTTGACCATCGTCGGCTCGGAGATGCCGACTACTTCGAGGATTGTCGGCGCCACGTCGATGACGTGATGGAACTGAGTTCGCACGGTCCCGGTATCGCTGATCCGGCTTGGCCAGGAGATGATCGTGCCGTTGCGGGTACCCCCAAAGTGGGACGCAATCTGCTTGGTCCACTGGAACGGCGTGTCGCCCGCCCATGCCCAGCCCACCGGGTAGTGGGGTGACGTTCCCGGAAGGCCGATCTCATCGATGCGAGGTAACAGATCGTCGATTTCCGGGAGAAACCCGTTGAGCCCCATCATCTCGTTGAGCTGACCGGTGAGGGTTCCCTCGGCGCTCGAGCCGTTGTCGCCGATGATATAGATCACGAGCGTGTTCTCGAGCTCACCCATCTCCTCAAGCGCGTCAACCATGCGACCAACCTGATGGTCGGTGTGGGAGAGGAAGTCGGCGTAGTTCTCAGCGAAACGGGCGAAGAGACCTTTCTCATCGTCGGTGCTGTCGTCCCAGGCAGGAATCTCGTCCGGACGTTCAGTAAGTCCGGTGCCTTCGGGGATGACGCCCATCTCAAGCTGACGTTCCCAGGTCTGGCGGCGATACTCGTCCCAGCCCATGTCGAACTTACCCTCATTCCGGCCCCGCCAATCGAGCGGCGGCTGATGTGGCGCATGGGCTGACCCCGGTGACCAGTAGGTGAAGAGGGGGCGGTCAGGCGCGATGGCCTTCTGTCGCCGCATCCAGTCGATGCAGTCGTCGGCCATGTCGCGGTCGATGTGGTATCCGTTCTCGATTGAGTCCGGGACCGGAACAGCCCGGGTGCCACGGGTCAGCGCCGGTTTGAACTGATCGGTCTCACCGCCGATGAACCCGTAGAAGTAATCGAATCCCTGATTGGTGGGCCAGTTATTAAAAGGGCCGGCCTCGCTGGTCTGGTTGTCGGGCACGTTGTGGTTCTTGCCCCACCAGCCCGTGGCGTACCCGTTCTGGCTCAACAGCTCGGCGATCGTGGCACAGCTCTTGGGGATGATCCCGTCGTAGCCCGGAAAACCGGTCCCCAGTTCACCGATCATCCCGGTGTGCACGGTGTGATGATTGCGACCGGTGAGCAAGGCTGCCCGAGTGGGTGAGCACAACGCCGTCGTGTGGAACTGGTTGTATAGCAGGCCGTCGCCGGCCAGTCGCTCCGCAGTAGGCATCTCCACCAGCCCACCGAAGACACTCGGCCAACCGTATCCTACGTCGTCAAGCAAGACGAGCAGGATGTTGGGAGCCCCCTGGGGCGCTTCCAGAATCGGCGAAAAGTCTGGCTCCGAGTCCTTAAAGGTCGTCCCGATCTTGGCGTTCGGGAAACGCCACTCGGGCTTGGGGTAGACATTAATGTCAACTCGGCTGGGGAATTCTTTATCTTTTTTGGTTGTCATTTCAAATGCTCCTTAAACTTATTCTATTCGTTCCGGCTGCGTGAGATGGTTATTGCGCCATCTCCTGCAAACCAGACGCGAGTTCACTTTGGCTTTCCGCTATTGCCGGGCCATCGCCACCCGAAGAACGTCTTCGGGGGTGATGAGATGGTCAAGAT
>SDBU01008746.1_pt1 | contig 11455 bp, 11 predicted proteins | sample 2277071 | NCBI WGS metagenome assembly SDBU01 (sample SAMN10397929, study PRJNA504765) | marine sediment metagenome | isolation source: marine sediment core GS08_GC12, 126 cmbsf | place: Arctic Ocean: Gakkel Ridge, Loki's castle | collected 2008 | reverse complement strand
AAATAAACCCTTCTTCGGAGAATATCGCCTCCGCCATCTATAATGAACTCAAGCCCAAGCTGACTGGCGCCCCGGTTTCCCTCTCCTGCGTGGAGGTATGGGAATCCCCCCAGAGCGGGGTAGCCTATAGCCCGGACTAATCACGCTGGTCGGGCGGCAACAGATTGGGGATGGTATCCGTAACAGGGTAGTGCACATTGCACTTGGGGCAATACAGGGAGCCGCTGACTATTTCTTTCTCATTCTCCTCCTCCACACTAAGCTCCAACTCCCCCTTGCACAGCGGACAGGCAAGAATATTTATCAATTCTTTTTTCATAGCTTAATTATAACATTTTCTAATCGTTGCTTGCTGGTTGTATAATTGTTAGCAACATACACGGTAGCTCCCCGAATGTTATCAGTAAGGTGAATTATTGTGATGATAAAGAACAGGGATGCACTCTCTACGACCAAATTAAGAAAACAAGCCCTGGACATTATTGACGCCGCTATTGACGCCGTTCTCCCGTCGAATTTTATGAAGTCGGTGCTGGGGTATGATGCGGCGAGCCGAGTTCTTACTGTCAACGGTGACCCATATCGTCTATCTAAAGGCAGGGTATTTGTTATCGGTGGGGGCAAGGCATCTGGTCTTATGGCAGAAACATTGGAGAATATAATCCGTCCTGAAAATATATTTGCCGGCGTGGTTAACTGTAAAAGCGGACATTATAAAACACATAAAACCAGAATAATACCAGCTGGCCATCCTCTCCCGGACCAGAGAGGTATTAGTGGCGTAAAAGAGATGCTGGCCTTAAGAGACCGCTATTCCATAGATGAGAATGATTTAGTGCTCTGTCTGATTTCCGGTGGTGGTTCGGCTCTAATGCCGTATCCTGTTGCTGGAGTGAGCCTGGAGGATAAACAGAGAATCACAGAGCTGTTATTGAGCTCCGGAGCCGAAATAGGTGAAATTAATGCGGTAAGAAAGCATTTATCCCGGACTAAAGGAGGCCAGCTAGGTCATTTTTATGCACCGGCAACCGTTGTTTCCCTGATATTATCCGATGTCATCGGCAATGACCTGGCGGTCATCGCCTCCGGCCCCACCTTCCCCGACCCCACCACCTTTTCCGATGCCGGTGAAGTATTGGAACGATACCACCTGCGGGACAGGAGCCCCAAAGGTGTTACCGATTTCTTAAGAAAAGGCTGCCGGGGTGAGGTAGCCGAGACCCCCAAGACCTTGGATAACTGTCATCACTACATCATTGGCGATAACCGGCGGGCACTTAAAGCTATGTTAGCCCGAGCCAATGAGATGGGACTTACCCCCTATATTGTTACTAGCCAACAAAAGGGTGATACCACTGCCGTTGCCCGGTCCAGGGCAGGTGAGATACTAAAGGCAGGGTATGCCGGCTATAATGCCATCCTGATTGGTGGTGAAACAACCCCGAAGCTGCCTGCCTCGGCGGGAAAGGGGGGCAGAAATCAGCACTATGCTGCGGTGTCTATGCTGGCAATGAGGGACTACCCCGGCGAATGGGTAGTTGCCAGTGTCGGCACGGACGGCTCGGACTTCCTGCCCGATGTCGCTGGTGCTATCGTGGACAACCGCTCTTTAGATAACGCTAAAGCCAGAGGAATAGATGTGAAGTCCTATGTTGACCGGTATGACAGCAATACATTGTTGGATAAGATTGACAGCTCGCTGATAATAACCGGTGACACGGGAACCAATGTGGGCGATGTTATGGTATACCGGTTAGGTTGACAACAATGGGAGCACACTTACTCCCCCTCGAATGCTTGGTAGCGGGGGCTGGATTCGAACCAGCGACCTTCGGGTTATGAGCCCGACGAGCTTCCACTGCTCCACCCCGCGCTGTATCTGAGTATAACCTCTGGCAGGATGGAGTGTCAAGGCATCCTTACGGGGTTTTATTAACCATCCTTCTTTTCCGTCTTGTCTGGTTTTTCCCTGTCTTGCCACCAGGCTTTAAGCCGGGCGATAACCTGCTTCTCGTATCCCTGGTCGCTGGGGGTGTAAAAGTGCTTGCCCTGGAGAGAATCGGGCAGGTTTTGTTGCTCAACAAAGTGCCCCGGGTGGTCGTGGGCATACTTGTATCCCTTACCGTAGCCGATGTCTTTCATTAGCGGCGTTACCGGGTTGCGCAGGTGCAGGGGCACCGACTCAATGGAGCCCTGTTTAATCTCCTCCTGGATCCGTGAGTATGCCTGATACAGGGAGTTGCTTTTCGGAGCGGTAGCCAGATAAACAGCGGCTTCAGCCAGAGCCAGGTTGCCCTCGGGCATACCGATGAAGTGGACGGCTTGCTGGGCGGCGATGGCGACTACCAGAGCCTGGGGGTCAGCCATGCCGACATCCTCTGAAGCAAAGCGAACCAGACGACGGGCAATATATAAGGGGTCTTCTCCTGCCTCCAGCATCCTTGCCAGCCAATAGAGAGCGGCATCCGGGTCTGAGCCCCGCATTGACTTATGCAGGGCGGAGATGATGTCGTAGTGTTGCTCTCCTGCCTTGTCGTAAGGCAGCGCCCGATGCTGGATGGTATCCTCAATAGTAGGCAGTGAGATACGGCGCTTGCCGTCGGTATCGGGCGGCGTTGCTAAGACTGCCACCTCCAGGGTGTTGAGGGCAATGCGGGCGTCACTATTTGACATAGTGATGAGGTGAAGCAAGGCATCATCGCTCAGCACTATGTTCAGTAGGCCGAGACCCTGCAATCTATCTTTTAGTGCCCTCACGATTATGGTGCGAATCTCACCGTCAGTGAGGGGGTTCAGGGTAAGCACCTGACAGCGGGAGAGGAGGGGGGAGGTAACCTCAAAGGAGGGGTTTTCCGTGGTAGCCCCGATAAGGGTGACCGTGCCGTCCTCAACGAAGGGTAGCACCGCATCCTGCTGGGATTTATTGAAGCGGTGAATCTCATCTATGAACAGGATGGTTTTCTGCATATAGAGCTTACGGCGTTCCTTAGCCTCTTCTATGATACGGCGCAGGTCAGCGACACTGGCACTGACGGCACTTACCGGGCTGAAGTGGGAATCGGTGGTGTTGGCGATGATGTAAGCCAGGGTAGTTTTTCCGCTGCCCGGCGGGCCCCACAGCATGATTGATGGCGGCTGACCGGCTTCAATAGCCTTCCTCAGCACATGCCCTTCACCGACCAGGTGCTCCTGCCCGACAAACTCGCCCAGGCTGCTGGGTCTCATTCGGGCAGCCAGCGGCGCCTCTTTCCCCTTCTGTTCGTCAAACTTTTGCTCAAACATGTCCATAATGCCCCTTTAAGTTTTAAAGAAGTCCTTCATTCTGTTATAAGTATCTTCTGAGCGTCTGGCTATCTTACCGACGACTATTAGTTTGTCCCGGTCAAAAATAGCATAGACTATTCGCCAGTCGCCAACTCGTATTCGATATATCGGTCCTCTTAATTTTTTAGTTCCAGAGGGTCTAGGGTTCTCTCTAAGCTGTTGTAAGGAGGTTACTATTCGCCCCGAATCTGCCACGGAGGTCTTATCTAGTTGGCGCTGTGCTTGAGAGGTTAACTCAAGCCGATACACGCGTCTTCCTCTGGCGCAAGTATTTCTCTAACTCTATTGCTGATTCAGGGTGAGCCTGATATTTAATTAACTCTTCTTCCATGTCTTGGATATCCTCAATATCCTCACCATATACGGTATTAATGGCTTGCCTGATTAGCTCAGCAATTGAGGTATTTGCCTCAAAGGCTAGCTTTCTCAGCCCTTCGTGGGTTTGCTCTGGTAAATAAATCATAGTCCTTTTCATCGTTTGCTCCTTCACCAATGATGGGCAGATATATTATAGCACATATATGCCACTATGTCTAGATTAGTAGTGGGAATAAAAATTCTACTCATATCATCCTCACCCTCTTTAAGCTTTTATCTGGTAACCCTATCCCCTTTAGGTTTCTATTAGGTAACCTACCCCCTTTTTCCCCCTCCCTTGGCAAGGGAAGGGGAATTGATGGTATAAGAGAGGCTTCGCCCCTCTTAAACTCCCCTTTTGACTTATACCTTCTCACCTCAAACCGATAGAGCTTTACCGGCTTATGACTAACCTATAATAATTTCATCCAGGCTTCGCTTGGGTACATGGTGGACACTATTGCTATCACGCCAGTACTTGATGTCGCCGTCAGCCCCCACGCTCTCGATGACTACCTTTTCCTTGGGTTTGCCCAGAGCCAATACCAGCATTATCTTATAGCGTGGCGGTATGCTGAGTGCCTTGCGCAGTCCGTCCTGCTGTATTGAAGCAATGATACACCCGCCTAGCCCTTTCTCTGTTGCCCCCAGCAAGATACTTTGCGACGCTATTCCGTGGTCGCAGAAGAACTGCTGGCTTACCTCCGTGTCCCCGAGGATAATGATATATGCCGAGGGTCGTTCTCCCTCGGCTGGACCAGGCCAGTCTTTGAGATATCCAGCCCAGGCAAGATTGGGAAATATTAAGGCATTCTTTTCCGGGTCGCCGGAAAGAATATATTTCAGCGGCTGCCGGTTAGCACCAGATGCCGAGAGTCTCGCCAGGTCAACAAGCTCTCTTAATGTTTCCGGTTCTACGGCGACTTCCTGATGAAACCGCCGATAGCTCCGGTTCTTCAGTATTAGGTCTCTTATCATCCGTACCCCCTTTAAGCTTTTATCTGGTAACCCTATCCCCTCTGTCCCCTTCCCCTTATCAAGGGGAAGGGGAATTGGTTATAAAAGAGGGGCTTCGCCTCTCTATGACTCTTCTTTGTGTCCCCCTCTCCTTTGCAGGCTACCTTTGATAAAACACCTGTTAAGTTGACATAACTCTAAAAACAAGTCAAAGCTAACCAGCTACGAATTGTTTCCCCAAATTTTAAGTAGGCGTAATTTTGTCTTTTTCAATTCCCCGTTATTCACTTATACCTCTTCACCTCAAACCGATACAGCTTTATCGGCTCGTCGGGCATTATGCCTGCCTTCTGGCGGCAGATGTCAATCTGGTAGTCCACGGTATCTACCCCCTCCAGGTCAGGGAGGAGCAGACCTCGCCTCAATCCACACTCCACGATAACCCCATACTTCCTGGGGTCGAGCTGGTCCTGGCTCTCTATCGGCTCAGGAGGGGTAAGGACATCCACATTGTAGCTGAGGTCTTTAAGCTCATTGGGGGCAACCGGGGGGAAGCGGGGGTCACGGGTAGCCGAGCTGATGGCATTGGCGATGGTTTCCTCGGCGACATTCTCTCTGGTGGGTTCAAAGGTGCCGATACAGCCCCGTAGCTCGCCGAGCTTATGAATGGAAACAAAGACACCGGATTTCTCCCTCATCTCCGGGGTAGGCTCTCCCGGCTGGGGGGTCTTACCCTGCTTGACATAGGTCTCCACTGTTTCCTTAGCTAGCCTCGTCAGCGGGGACATCCCCTTGATTATTATCCCGGCATAGCCCACTACTGCCGAGTAGTCGCCGGTGGTATCACCGCTGGTCTGGTATCTAACCAGCTCGGCACTGGTTGCTCCCAGTTCCCTGGCGGCAGAGATAAGGGCTACCGCCGGGGCATAGCCACACATTGAGATGTTAAGTTCATCAACCCGCTTTAGTAGTTCATCCTCATTAAGCTCCAGTATCGCTGCTATCGCTTGAGCATCCTTCCTCTGAGCCGACTCCTGAGGCTCATAGTGGGTCATGTCACTGGAGGCGATAATGACCACCTTTTTATTTAACTCCTTGATGGCTTGGGCTATTGCCCTGCCGATTTCCTTATAGGCGGTATCGCGGTAATAAGATAAAATGATAGGCACCAGCTTAATATCTGGCTTAAAATACTGTAAAAATGGCAGCTGGACCTCAATGGAGTGTTCCCGTTGATGGGCAGCATAATCCTCCTGCAAGTGACTGGAGGTAGTTAAAATCTGCTTCGCCAGTGCCGAGTCAATCTCTACCGGCCCTAAGGGGGTCTCCCAGGTGCCCTCGGTCATGATGCTGAGGGGTTTTCCCATACCGGTGTGGTTGGGGCCAATGATGATAAAGGTATCCTTAAATTTGATTCGGGATATGGTGGCAGCAGCTACCGGGCCGGAGTAGGGGTATCCGGCGTGGGGTGAAATCAGGCCGACCACCTCTTCCTTTTCGGCTGTCTCGTCAACCATCCCCTGAATCATTGTCTTTAGCTGAGAGGCTGACCCGGGGTAAAATTGTCCGGCGACGGCGGGCTGCCTAATCATGATGCCCTCCCTTTTCTCAGGCGCTTCCGCAAGTCTGCCTGCCCTTTCTTAATAGCTGCGTATTTGCAGATATTTGCCACACACTCAGCCAATTCAGTAAACTCTAAACTTTCGAGATTGTCTGGGATGCTTCCGCCCAATGCTGTTTTCAAAGCTCTAGCAAGTGGCACGAGAGCCACATCTCTGTGTCTTTGTTTTATGTGCCGAGCCAAATCATCTCGGTTAGGGCTAAAACTATGCTGACAAATTGGACATTCTACCTTCCAACTTTCTGGTGGATAAATCTTTGGCGTCATATCGCGTCTCCCTTTGCCTCAAATGTCCTGAAATTAAGCTCCGCTCCGCAATACTTACACCTTGAACCTTCCAGGGCAACTATCCTGGTTTGATAGCCAGACCTGGCTACGACAAGCTTACCGCAGGAGTAACAGAAGGTGTTCTCGCTCTTATGCCCGGGGACATTGCCGGCATAGATAAACTTGAGTCCGGCTTTCTTGCCGATATCATAGGCATGCTCCAGGGTGGGGATGGGGGTTGGGGGTAAGTGCATCATGTGGTAATTGGGGTAGAAGCGGGTGACATGCCACGGGGTGAGCTCGCCCAGCTCATTTCGTATCCAGTGAGCAATGTCCTCAAGTTGCTGGTCATCGTCATTCATGGTAGGTATGATATTAGTAATCACCTCAACATGCATCTGCCATTTGTCTTTAGCCCGCTTGGCAACCTCCAGAATCCCCCGCCAGTGGCTTATCTTTGCGAGTTTCTGGTAAAAGGGGTCGGTGAAGCCCTTAATGTCGACCCGCCAGGCATCCAGGTAGGGCCCGATAGTATCCAGTGCTTCGGGGGTCAGATAGCCGTTGGTGACATAGACGGTATACAGGTTATTTTCTTTAGCCAGCCTGGCGGAGTCAAGGGTATATTCAAACCAGATGCTCGGTTCGTTGTATGTCCAGGCAATGCCAGCACACTGGTAGCGTTTGGCCAGCTCTATGGCTGCTTGAGGCTGGATTTCCTGAGAACCGTGCCACGGCTCACCTGTTTCGGGGCAGGAAATTTCCCAGTTCTGGCAGTCCTGGCAGTGAAAGTTGCAGCCCCAGCCGCCGAGGGAGAAAGCAAGACTGTCAGGGAAGAAGTGGAATAAGGGCTTCTTTTCAATGGGGTCGGCGGCTACTGATGAGGCTTGGGCGTAGTTCAAGTTATACAGGATACCGCCTCTATTCTGGTACATACGGCAGACACCAAATTTACCCTCCCCTATAGTGCAGCGCCACTGGCAGATACCGCACCGCACTCTGGAGTTGGGTAGCTTTTCATAAAGAAGTGCCTCATGCATTGTTGTCTTCATCTATTGCCCTTAATCTAATTATATCACTCGGCTATTGTCAATTATAGCCTCACGCCTGCTTGACAGGCGTTATCACTGGTGAGAACTTAAGGAAAAGTTCTTAGGGGGGTGGTCTAATGCCTGCAGTTGATAGAGGAAAGGTATTACTTATTGACCTAGCCAAAGGCTCAATTGAGGCAGTGATATTAGAAGAGAGGTTCTATCGTGATTTCATCGGGGGTGACCGGCTGGGACTTTACCATGGCTGAGGGGCTTAAAGCCGGTCGGCGGATTCAGGCCTTGCGTCAAGCCTTCAACGCCCGTGAGGGTTTACACCCGGATGATTTCCGCTTACCGCAGAGAATATCAAAGCCCGGCATGGTGGGGCAGTTTGCCGGCAAGCAGATAGATTTTGATGCCCTTAGAGACAGCTTCTATCAGGCAATGGACTGGGATACTGAGTCAGGGTGGCCCTCGGAAGCAGCCCTGCGAGAGCTGGGACTGACGGAGCTTGTCGGGCCCGACCGAAGCCAGGCTGTTAAAAAATGAAGGTTAGTAAGGCTTGTGAATGACGAAGATTTTACACTCAACTAATTGTATCATTCGGTTCTTGTTAAAAATAGCCTGTTAGTTGCTATTTATTATCACCCTCACCCTGTGCAACCTAGTACATAGGTAACACTTTATACTGGGCACATAGGTAACACTTCTCTCCTTAAAAGGAGAGGGGGAAAGTAATTAAAAAGAGGGGCGCTAGCCCCTCTTAAACACCCTATAAGAGGTTTTTTAGTAAGGGGATTGAAAGGGGCGAAGCCCCTTTAAGAAACTATCTTCCCTCTCCCCTTCGTAAGGGGAGAGGGATAAAGGGTGAGGGGTTGTTCTACAATCTTTCAAACTTTCAAAACTTCCCCTGGCTTTGGAAACCAAATCCCTAAGGGCGCACCTGTCCGCTGCCACGGATAATCCACTTGTAGGTGGTGATCTCCTTTAGCCCTAAAGGACCCCGGGCATGCAGCTTCTGGGTGCTGATACCGACCTCAGCCCCCAGACCAAACTGACCACCATCGGTGAACCGCGTGCTGGCATTAACATAGACACAGGCGGCATCCACCTCATTAAGGAAACGCGTCGCTGCCTCATCCTCCTCAGTCAGGATAGCCTCAGAATGCCCTGAGCCATAGCGCTCAATATGCTCCAGTGCCTCATCCAGAGAATCTACCACTTTGATTGCTGCCACCAGCGACAGAAACTCCCTGCCCCAGTCATCGTCAGTAGCCGGGACGAGCTTCAGAGAAAGGTTTTGTTTAAGGAGAGACAACGCCCGCTCATCACAGTGCATCTCCACCCCCGCCTTAGCCCACTCCGCCGCTACCAGAGGGAGGTAGCGCGGGGCAAGAGCAGCATGAACCAGCAGGGTATCCAGGGCATTGCATACCGTCGGTCGCTGCACCTTGGCATTAAAGGCTACCGCCACTGCCTTAGCCACATCGGCGCTCTGGTCAACATAGGTATGGCAAACACCAATACCGCCACTGACCACCGCCATGGTGGCGTTTTCCGAGACAAACTTTATCAGCTCGGCGCCACCCCGGGGGATAATCAGGTCAATGATGTCTGCCATCTTAAGCAGGTGATTGACCAGGGTTCGGTCGGTATTCTCAATGAACTGCACCGCCCCTGCCGGCGCTCCCGCCCTGGTTGCTGCCTCTTGAACTACTTTAGCCAGGGCGCCATTGGAATGAATCGCCTCCTTGCCGCCCCTTAAAATAATGGCATTACCCGACTTGAGACAGAGGGCAGAGATGTCAATGGTAACATTGGGTCGGCTCTCATAGATGGCACCAATTACCCCCAGAGGAACCCGCTTTCTGCTGATCTGCAAGCCATTGGGTAGGGTGCGCCTATCAAACACCTCACCCACCGGGTCGGGGAGGGCGGCTACCGACAACACATCTTGGGCAATGGCATCAAGGCGGCTGGAGTCTAGCAGCAGGCGGTCAAGCATGACAGCGCTCATACCTGAAGCCTCAGCTTCTTTATAGTCAATTTGGTTGGCGGCTAGTATTTCCTCCTTCTTGGTGAGCAGGTCATCAGCGATATTGTGTAGCACCTTATTCTTGACCTCGGTAGCGAGGTAAGCCAAGCGGTGAGAGGCTACTTTAGCTGCCTTAGCTTTTGCTTCCAGTTCTTCTATCGCTGATGGCATATTTAAAACTCCTTTAGGCTTTTAATTGGCAACCCTATCCTGCTCCGAAATACTACAACTCTTACTGTAAAGAATCAATAGTGAAGCAGTTTGTTCTTAAGATATTTTATGGCACGATAGGTGTGAACCACTATGATAGCCATAATAAACCGTGGCACCCACATCCAAAAACCATTCAATCCTAACACCATGAAGAGCACGGGGTCTTCCACTATAGAATGATTGATACCAATAGAAATGTGAAGGCGCTCTAGTTCTTCCTTGGTCAGGTCTCCCTTTTTAGCCTCTTCAACAATAACTGCTCCGCTTAAAAATAAGCCAAAAATGATGGCAACTACCCACATCATTGCTGTTCGGTCTGAAAGTCCAAAAGTTCCCATCAAAGGCTTAAAAAACTTGAGCAAGTATTCAATCCAGCCTAGAGATTTTAAGGACTCTAGTAAAATTATAATGAACATAATTATGCCAAATATTTTTAAGAGCAAACCTATCATATTCAAAGCCCAGCTCTTTAAAACCTCAAGAAGCGGAGTGTGAGCTATAAGTTCGGCTGGTACAATAACGCTCTGGCTGGTATCACCGAGAAACTGGGAAACAATGAGCACAGTTAAAACAGCCGTGGCAATACGAATCAGAGTTGCTTTGATGATATTTAACCCAGATTTGTGTTGAATTACTCCCTCCATCACGAGAGAATGAGCAATCAGGTTAAATATGACAATCAGTGTCATCTGCTCAATAGTGAAGGGAATGACCGTCATGATGGCGATAACGGCATAGAGATGTACCAACATCCCGGTAATGATTGGTAACGCTGCCTCGGCAGGCAGGTTGATGAGGTTGGTTACAGGATTTAATAAGAAATCTATTTGATGCAACCAGCCAGTCCACTGAAGAAGAGCTACCAGAAAGGAAACAGGGATAGCAATCTTGCACATCCAGGCAAAACTGCTCCACCCCTTCTTAACTCCTGCCAAAAAACCACTTTTTAATTGAGTCCGAAAATTAGACATCTTAATACTTATTGCCTTAGTTCAACTTTAATAAATCAACTATGGAAATAATGGGCACTTCAGATTTATGAGCTTGACTGTTAATTGTATCCTTCTACAGAGGGGGAAAAGGGGAATATTTGTTAGAGGGGCTTCACCCCTCTAACACTCCCTTATAATACCACCAGGTTATTGCGGTGCACCACCTCGGAGCCGTAGTCGTAGCCGAGGAGGGTGGCAATCCTCTCTGAATGAGTGCCTTTAATAATGCCAATGTCCGCCGAGCTATAGTTGGTGATGCCACAGCCCAGGCGAGACCCATCAGGGTCGTAGATATTGACTATGTCACCACGCTGAAAATTGCCTTCAATCTGCCTGATACCGGCTGCCAGCAAACTCCGCTTCTGTTTCCTCAGGGCCCGGGTTGCCCCCGAATCTACCACCAGCTTTCCTTTGGTAGAAAGACCACTGAGCATCCAGCGCTTACGGCTCTCCAGCTTGCTGGAGGTTGGCGTGAAACGGGTGCCTATAGCCTCACCGGCTGCCAGCCGTAAAATAACATCAGGCTCCTTGCCGTCGGCGATAACTACCGTTACCCCGGAGGCAGTAGCCAGTTTAGCCGCCTCTATCTTGGTAATCATACCGCCAATCCCCAATCCTCCTGAGGTGCCAGTCGCCAGGCGCTCAGTCTCCGCATCTATTC
>SDBU01008743.1_pt1 | contig 11459 bp, 11 predicted proteins | sample 2277071 | NCBI WGS metagenome assembly SDBU01 (sample SAMN10397929, study PRJNA504765) | marine sediment metagenome | isolation source: marine sediment core GS08_GC12, 126 cmbsf | place: Arctic Ocean: Gakkel Ridge, Loki's castle | collected 2008 | reverse complement strand
CGATTGAGGTCTTCGCCGCCCGCGTAGTGCTTCACCCACTCACGGTAGCGGATGTACTTGCCCTCAGGAAGTGAAAGACCCGCCGCCGCCGCCCATTCGTCAAAGTCTGGAGCGTCCGGCTTGAACATCGCCTCAGGAACCGACTCCGGGTCCAACTCGGTCCCGCTCACGATGAGAGCATTCAGGACCCGCTCCGATGTCGATGCCGTGAACCTGACCTTCGCCGCGACATAGTCGGGGTCGTTTTCGTTCGGCTCCTCACGCCCCTTGTTCTCATTCATCACCATCGGGGGCTTCGGTTCCTCGGCCTCTAGGTCCGAGAAGACTTGCATCAACATGTAGGGCGGCGGCTTCTTGAGCCGCAGCACCACCCCCGTCGACAAAGTGAAGACGTTGTCGTCCGCTTCGTTCTCTTTCACGGCACCCTCCGCTAAGCGCCCTTGACTATGATTCCGTCCGCTCCACCGCCACCCAGGCCGCCCCCATAGACGACGTTGGGGTTGTCCGTGCAGGGTGCGACCTTGTTGATGGCGTCGTTCTCCGGGATGGTGAGGTTGCTCTCGGGGGCCACGTACCAGCTATTGCCCCCGTCGATGGTCCGCAGGATGCGCCCCGCGTTGGCGGCTGTGTCGTGTGCTAGGTACCCCACCGTCGGGTTGCTGAACGCGATGTGCCTGACGACGCCCGCGCCTGAGCCGGGGAAGGTCTTCTCGGTCCAAGTGGTGCCGGCATCACGCGTGTACCAGAGCTGGCCCCCATTGTCGCCCACGAACCACTCATCCTGAGACCGCATCCAGACCGTGCGCATATCGATGCCCGGATTCGGCCCCGTCACCGGCGCCCAAGTGTCCCCACCGTTCGCCGTCACGATTACAGCATTGGAAGCCCCGACCGCGACGACATGTTCGATGTCGACACCGTGCACCGCGACGAGATTCTGCGTTGTCGCGACGCCGGCATCCTGGATTACCACGCCCTCGGTCGGATCATCACTGAAGTACACGTATCCGCTTTCGCCGACGATCCAAGTATGGCGAGGGGAGCCACTGTGGATGCCCACGGGGCCGAAGGTCGCCACGAAGCCGGTATCGACCTCGGTCCATACCTCGGTTCCGGCGAGGATATCCGCCAATGGGGCATAGTGGATACTCTCGCTCGCCTCAGAGATCACGACCAGGTTGCCCCCGACGCACGCGATGGCGCTGGGGTCTTCGTTCGCAGCCAGCGTGGTGATACTGGTGTCGCCCCAAACGACTCCACCGTCCTGCGTGAAGATCACCTCAGCCGGGAGACCGGGCGACCCGCCAGCCGACAGCGTGAGGGCGAATACCACGTCACACCCGAGCGACGGGATGCCGCAGGCGCCGCACGTCACCTTGTCGCAGACGCGAATGTCGATGATCTCTTGCACCACCTCGACCGGTGCCTCTTCGGAGAATGCGATCCGGTAGATGTGATACAGGTCCTCCCCGGTGAACGGCACCGTCTCGTTAATCAGGACGTTCTCAGACGGTGCCAGCGCCCCCAACGCGTCGGTGCTCCACGCCGTCGGGGTGGCTCGCGGAAGGACGAGAATCTTCTGCCACCCCCGATTGAAATCGCCGGGGTCTTGGCACTCACCCATGTGAACCTGTAGATCGACATCGCAATTCGGACGCACAAACCGCTCCAACGCCGATTCTTTGTCGGCCAAGTAACGCCAGAGGATGCTCAGGGTCGGGAGTGAACGCTCGCCCTGCACCTTCCCCGCGACATTGAACCCCCCGTACACCTCCGGGTCAGGGACATAGATCGGCGTCACGCTTCCGCGCTGCCAGTCAGGGGTATCGGCGCGTCCAAGCCCCTCGAAGATAGGGACGTTTGCGGGCCCCGCCGTGAACTGGATCGTCCACACCCGGCTCAATCCGCTCCTCTGCATCTCTGCTAGCTGGACCATCCTGTTCCCTCCTACCGCCTACTGTGGGGCGGTACGGTACACACTCGTGATTGCCGCTGCATCTAGCCTGTAAGCCGCCTGGAGGGCCGCCTGGAGCTGCCGCGCCCCATGGCCCTGTATATCCCGCCGTCTGAATAGCCGTCTCTTGTGGAGCTCGTTGTGAATCCGCACCGCGACTGCGTCTGGCAGGTCTGGGAAGACCTCTGTGATGTCCGGGGGCCCGACGGGGATGCCCATGTCGGGCTGCGTCTCCCCTGGAGGCACCAAGACGGTCCACCACCGACCGGTCTCGTCTTCATATGAGACCTCGATTAGAGCGCTACCGCGCGCCCTATCGGCCTGTCTCCCGACTGTACGACGTTCCATGCGTACAAGGCTCCCCGTTGGGTACCGAACGGATTCGTCAGTATGCGGTCCTGCACCTGCCGCGAGAACGCGTCCGTGGTGACCGCAAGGTCTTCCTGCATCCGCTTGGCTATCGCGTCGACGTTGTTGCACCCGCAGAGGCCGCGAGTCAGATAGGTCAGGGACAGATACGCCACGGCCCGCGCGAGATTGCGGTCCATCTCGATTGCCGGTGCGTCCCGGCTCTGGTCACGGAACCCGGCGTAGTACCAGACGCGCAGGTTCTCGGGGTTCCGCGCGACGGCGAACTCAGTCGAGTCGAACTCTTCGTCATCGGAGTCCCACGTGGCGGGCCGGAAGAAGAAGCTCCCCTGCCGGTAGTCCTGCGCCACCAGGCATCCGGTCTGCGTCGCGTGGGCGCAGGTGGTGCAGGTGGTCGTCCCGCAGTCGCACCAGTCTGGCCGGGGCGCCCACATCAACGTCACCTGCTGCTGCGGGTCGTTGAAGTGCCGGTACACATTGACAGTCGCGAGGAAGTTGGCGTCTTCGCCAATGTCTCCCTCTACGGGTCCGGGGTCCAGGGCCGAGATGAGGTCCGGGTCTACAAGTTGCTCGCGCGCACACACGATGGTCGCAACACCGGCAGCGATAGAGACGGACCGCCGGCGCGTGAGGGGATCGTTGAGCGGTCGTATTTCCCACTCGTCTCGCCCGCCTTCGCCGGGTACGTAGACCGCGACCTCATCTGTATCGGTGAGCGGTACGGAGGCCGGGATGGCGGCTGTGATGGTGGCCGTTTCGGGGTAGTCGTCCCCGTCCACGTCGGTGTACTTGACTACGGCCTGGAGGTCAACTATCGTCTTGCCCTCAATGCCGCCTGACACGAGGTGCGCCCGACGCATCTTGGCCGACATGTGAAAGCCCCGCGAGTCCCGACCGCCGACGTTCAGCACGTCGGGGATGCCCGGCTGCGTCACCCGGACCCGTTCGTCGACTATCCAGTCGGGCACGAGGTTGTAGTCAAGATAGTCGATCATCGCGCGCTCGGCCTCGGCGATAGCGCGCGCGATGTCCTCGCGCCCGATTTGCTGTGCCTCTTGCCACGCGTACTGTTTCCAGACGTTAGAGCAGAGCGTGGCGGGCTTGGCGGCAGTGATGACCTGGGAGAAGTGACGGGGGTCGATGCCGAGGATGTCGGCCCACGTGTCGAGGGGCAGGAGAGTCTTGATCGAGGCCCTAGTCATGCGCAGCCCTCCCGAAGATGGCCTCCGCTGCCGATGCGATCCCCCACATGGCGATGACCATCACGATGGCGGGCTCCGCGACCCACACCCCATATAGTATCATGGCTGTCCATGCGGAGGTACACCAGACACAGCCGAGGAGCGTTCCCGGAAACGTGTCCGGCACCGATACAACATCCCCGTCCGCGTCGTGGGCGATCCCCGCGCGTTCTCTCAGTGAAAGCATCACGCGCCCGGGACCGGTCTCGTACACGGCGAACCGGGCCAGCCGCCACGCCGCCATTCCGATGATCAGGACTTCCTCGAACGTCACGCGTGCTCCTCGTGCCCCCCCAGAACGCGGAGCCGCCGGTGTAGCAGCATCAAGGCGCTAGAACGCTGGGGGCTTTTGGCCTTCTCTGCGGTCAACGCAGCCCGTACGTCTGAGACCGTCATCGAGGGAATCCGAAGCCGCAGTTCCTTGATGGAACCAAGCACCGGTGGAGTTGGGGGGCTGTGGTCATGAGCGTAGACCGGCGGCAACGGACCCGAGTCGACAGGGAAGGTAAGATCGCCCGGCGCATCGCCCGGCATGCCGCGGACCGGGTCAGGGGGGGCCTGTGCGGGTTTCATAACCGGTTCTGCCGTCTGGGGACCCGCCGCCATCCGCGGCGCATGGTCGTGAGACGGCGCAGGCCCCTCACGCACCGGCGCGGTCGCGGTCGCCAGTGTAGGGGATGCTGTGCGCGGCGCAATGGGGTCGACCGACCGGAAGAGCTTCTGACTCCCGCCCGGCTCAAACAGTGACAGGAGCCAAGGCACGTCGTCCAAATAGACGTACTTCCGCCGGTGGGCCGGGTCGCCGCCGAACTTGTAGCTCGTGCCGGTCTTCTTGCCGCGGTAGGTACGCCGGCTACTCCCGCCACCCGTGTATTCCAGGATGGTGTACCCCTCGCGAGCTACCGTCGTGCTACTGCCAGCCGCCGCCTGCTGTTGGGGCATCGTGGGGGGCTTTGCCACACCGCCGCCTTTGGAACATCCTCTGCACGCCATCAGGACCTCCTTACCGTCCCACCACGGCGCCCACTTGGCAAGGATCGCCTCCTTGCCCTGCTCGAACGCCGCCAAGTTCTCTTCACGCCGAAAACCGGTGTGCTTGCGGTAGGTGAACAGCGGCTTCGCTACCTTTGTACCACAGATACCGGCGTTTGCCAATTTGAGCTGCCAGTCCCAGTCCTCCCAATGGCTCAGTTCCTCGTCGAATCCCCCGAGGTCTACCCAGTCGCGCCGGGCGTAGAGCCCCGTGACGGCGTGGATCGCGCCGTGGCTGATCAACAGATGGGCGTCATACTCGGGCGGGTCGTAGACGTCGATGCGGTCGCCGTAGTCGTCCCACCATTGGGAGTAGACGAAGCCGCCGAACTGTGTCCACACGTCGAACATGTCCTGGAGCGCATCGGCCTGGAGGTAGTCGTCCGCGTCAAGCGGCACGAATAGGGGTGCCTTTGACGCCGCTATCGCGATGTTGCGAGCTGCTGCCGGCCCCTTACCGCCCCCTGTGTCGACCACGCGGACCCATGGGTGCGGGATGGTGAGACGCTTCCCGGTATCGTTCGCCACGATGCATTCCCACTGCCGGTACGTCTGGGCCTCCACTGAATCCAGTGCGTCGATGAGTAGCTTCTCATGACCGGGCCCGACCGGAATCACGACCGCGATCCGTACCGGCTCACAGGACGGAACGTTCCAGGCAAGGCCGTTGTTGACCTTTTGGGGCGGCTGTTCGGCAACGCCGAATGGCACGAGCCCGTACTGTTGACTCCACGGGAACCACGACACCCAGTCGGGCTCAGCCTCCCTGCGGCTCATGCTGTCGGCGCGCTGCCGATATATGAGCGTCGGTGCGTTCGTCACCTTCCGCGGGACGGCCCCCTGCGAGGCAGCCCGCGTCCAGAATTCGGCGTCCTCGGCTGTCCGGTACCGTGACCGGTATCCGCCGCCACGTTCCCAGACCTCGCGTCGATACATCGCGCTCGAGGGAATCTGATTCCGCCGTAGCATCTGGGCCCGGAAGCTGAATTCCTTCGGCCAACCCGAGACCCCGTCCGGCGCGACAGAACTGTCGGGGGTTTTGCCGTCCTCAAGGACGAACCGGGCCCTCCCATAGGCGATGTCGACGTCCCGGTCTCCGTCCAGGGCGTTCGCCAGAATCCCCAGAGTGTGGGGCTCGATCATGTTGTCGGCGTCGAGTAGCAACACATGGCGACCTCGGGCCCGGCTGATACCGGCGTTCAGCGCCCCAGCGAGGTAAAGGTTGGTCTGGTTCGTTACGACCTGTATACGGTCATCCTCATGCGAAAGAGAGGCCGCCACGGACGCAGTGCCGTCCGGACTGGCGTCGTCCACGATGATGATCTCCCAATCGGTCATCGTCTGAGCCTGAACACTCTGGACGGCATCCGGCAGGAAGCGGGCCAGGTTGTAGCAGGGAATGACGACGGAGACGCGCGGCATACCGGCTTGCGTCACCTGCCGGTCGAGCATCCGGTGGTAAAGGTCGGCGTATCGTTGAATAGCGATAGGCCACGTGTACCGCTGCTCGACAAGCCTGTAGGCAGCCTCCGTGACGGCGGTGCGGTTGTCCTGAGCCCACCGGATGCCTTCCTCGAGACCCGCGATGTCCCCGGGCTGAGCGAGCCATCCCGTCACTTGGTGCTGTATCACCTCGGCCTGCCCGCCCCAGTTCCACCCCACGACCGGGACACCGCTAGCCATCGCCTCCAGGAACCCGATTCCGAACGTCTCGCGGATCGTCTGCAGGTAGATGCCGGCGTTCCGAATGAGGTCTTTGGATTCGATGTACGGCAGTTTGCCCGTCCGCTGTACGTTGGCGCTTGTGTCGCCGAACGTCGTGACGAAGTCCAGGTCTGGCGCCTGCGCTGCCAAGGCCATCACGGGACTCGGATCGCAGATCGGGTCGACTCGCGTCTTGTTCCATAGGACGTACCCCTTGCGCTGACCTGGTCCCCATTCCTCCAAGTCGACGCCGTGCGGCAGGACCGTCGGCCGGAGCCACATGCCCCGGCGTAGGGTCTGGGCCACCCACTCGGACGGCGCCGTGACGTGGTCGGCCCGCCGCATGGCTCCGATCACCTGGGCGTTTAGGTCGTGGTGCCACTTGTTCCACTCATACTCGGCCCAGTAGAGGCCGTGAGTATGAGTTATCCACGGCTTGCCCGGCGGAACGCCGAACTGGATCCCACCGTGGGAGGCGAGCAGGTCGGCATCGGCCACCGAGTCAACGACGTCGATGCCGAAGGATGGCAGGTGCCGGTGTTGAGCCTCGACGACCCGGCGGATGCCGCCGTCGCCTTTGTCCTGTCCGCGGAACGTCGGTTCGATGTATACTTTCATTAGGGTGTCCTTGGGTCGAGTTTCACAAAGACCCACCATTCGCGCGTTTTGTAATCTCGCGGCCCTTTCTGCGATTTAGGATTCGGATCATGGACGATCTCACCATCATACGCAACCACGATATGTCCGTCTCCTGTTCGTTCCGTATCCAAGGCCTCAGAATTTACCCCGACCATCGCCCATCCAAGCGGGCGCCAGTCTTGCCCGTCCAAATCAAGCGAGACGCACCATAAACCTTTAGGCCTCAACCATGCTTGCAATTGCTTGAGGTAGCCTTCTCCATCTACTAGCTCAGAAATGTCAAAGTCAGGAACCGCGCCGAGCCTGATTTCGAATATGGAGGCCAGGCAAGCGGCCATGCAATTGCCCTGTTCTGCTCTCGGGGCCTTGGAGCCGCCGAACCTAGTTTGGAAGACAGGATTCATATGATTATCTCCTGGAGGCGGCCCGATGTCAGACGCCCATGGCTCCCTCAACATCCACAACGAGCCTGGTATCGCGCTCGCCATCCCCGTAGCCGACACGTTCGTGAAATGGATTAACTTCAACGCAGGCCTTGCGGGTCCTACTGACCTCGTCCAAGTCGACGCCGCCAACAACCAATTCGTGATCGGAGCCAACGGCGCCGGGGTGTACCGCTGTACCGTCACGTGGTCTGGGTTCGGGTCCGCCAATGTACTTCTCCACGGCTCTGTGTTCCTGAACGGCGTCCGGCAGGTGTTGATTGAGTTTGACCGCCAGATGGGCGCAGGGCCTGACCGTGGGTCTGCGGCGGGTCACGACGACATCGCGCTGGCCGTTGGTGACGTGCTGGATTTCCGCTTCACCACTGACGGTAACGCCAAGACCGTGACGGTCATTCACCTGAACTTTACCATTCACGCGCTCGTGCGGGCCATCTAGTTACCTCGGTAGACGCGCCTATGGCCGCTTGACACGACTGACGAATACCTGCACATTGCGCCGCAACCATTCGTACGCCGCAATCTGATCCCATACACTTCTGACCGCCTCGCTCAATGAGGCCGAATAGTCAAGGCCAAGATCCACGAACTTCTTGCGCCAGTATTCGGGCGGCTGGCAATTGACGTGGTGAAATCCAACCTGGCCAGGCTGCGCGGCGGTAAACACCAACCACCGCCCCACATGCCCTGCAATCGTGGCGCACAATACATCCGCCGCCTCTGGCACTATGTGTTCGGCGATCTCCCACGAGGTGACGAGATCAAAACGGCGTCCCAGTTCGACGGGTTGGCTGAGATCAGCCGCATGGACCAACGGACTCGTATGGTAGAAGTCAACTCCCATAACGTCGTTGACGCGTAATAGACATGACATAATCTCCACAAGTGTACCGTCGCCGCAACCGATGTCAACGAAGGACTCCGGCATCTCAGGCAACACGGCCAAGAGACCATAGAGTGCGCGCCGGTTGCCCTGCCGGAGCTCACGCAAGCCACTATACCAATCTGCCGGGAGCGTTGCTTCAGGCATTGTTGTCCATCTCCTCAAACATCACAGCGGCTTCGTCCGCCGTCTTGCCCCCGTCGCCCATCCACCATTTGAAGCTCTGATGGTCCCCAATATGCTGAAATGTTTGCGCAGGATTCAACCACGCAGGCCAGACGATATCAGGTCCCTCAACGTTATTGAAGCGCCCACAGTAGGCCAATTCGGTCTCGCCCGGTGCCAAGCCCCTCCGATACGGTCCGAACGCATCGTGAAACCGCCTGTGGCGCAACGCCGCACCGCCGACGAAGACGTATGTATCCGAATTCCGCTCTAACCGCCACCACACGCGGTTTTCTGCTCCGAATGTCGCGCCCCGAAGACCGCCGCTGAGGCGTGCCAGTCGCACCATTCCAATTGACTCGTCGCCCATCAGGAGGCGCACGCAGGGCTCCAAGTCCAGAGGCTCGCGCAGCACCCAATCGTCCTCCAGGTGCAGCCACAGGTCAGCCCGTTTGAGTGCCGCTGCAATCCCAAGATTCATGTTGGCGCCAACGCCCTGCCGTTGCGCATCTGTTACCTCAACAGAGTAACTACCCCCGATCTCTGCCAATAGGCGTTCAACATACTCCGGGCCGCTCCCGTCGTCTGCGATGTGGAACCCGATATTTGGGTAGCTGAGCCGCTGCTTCACAGACCGAATGGTCTCAAGCGCCAGTTGGAGGCGCCGATAGGTGATGATGAGCGCTATGACGACGGGGTAGTCAGACATGGGACTCCTCGAAGAGCTGGGGATACCGCTCGAATAGCCAGTCCTCGACGCAGGGGTAGGCCGCCGCGCGGTTGAAGTTGTCCGCGATGGCTTCGCGTCGGTCCTCATAGTCTGCCGCGTTCGCTCCCTCTACGGCCTCCACCAGTTCAGCCAGCGTGGCGCATTGGATGATGCCGTCCGGGTTGAAGATTTCTCCGATGGACGGGCAGCCACAGTAGATCGGCACGGCCCCCGTCAGGAACGCGTCCGACAGCGCCTCAGTGAAGTAGTAGCAGCGGCGGCAACTCTGAATCACGACATGGTACCGGTACGGGGCCAATGCCGGGCTCTTGTCACCGGGCAACGAGATGTACCGCCCGGCCCCCGCGGGGTCGTGACCGAACGGGTCGAGCCGCCCATAGGTTCGGTCGATAAGGCTGTGGCGCATCCGGTGACCCGGCAACCCCGCCTTCGCTGACGCGATGATGCTCACCATGCGGGTCTTGGCGTGCAGGGCCCCGCGCTGTATCGCGGGGATCCGGGTGCCGTGTAGGTGGTAGAGGAATGTGCGGTCGCCCTCCAGCCAGTCGCGGCGGTATGTCAGCACGTAGTCGAACAGACCGGGATTCTGCTCGACGAACCTGTAGCCGTGGGGGTTGACCTCTGGCGGCTCGATCAGCCATGCGACCTTGACCTGATGGGCGGTCGTCATGGCGTAGCCGAGCGACGCGTCGGTGTATCACGCGATCTCACCAGGTCCTTCCCGGCGCCACGTGACGTGCTTGGGCTCGTCATAGATGCCGTTGATGGACGGCTGTCCGACGAAGGATGTGTCGTAGATTCGGGTCACAGGTCACCCCCCCCCAAACTTGGCGATCCAGTCCTCAGACAAGATGTCCCTGACCGACCCGATCATGCCGCCCCATCGCGGATGCTGGTGGAGGCTGTACTGCTCCGGATGCTCTCGGAACCAATACGGCGGGTCGGCTGATTCCACCTGGTAGAGGCGGCCCGCCTTCCCCCGAGTGGCGTTAATCAGCGACACGAAGATGTAGTCACAGGCTCCAACAGCCGACTCGACCGGAAAGCCCCCCGTTCGCTCCCACAGGCCCCTGGTGACCATGGCGGGACCAGAGGCCAACCCCTGCCGTAAACCGCTGGAGTACTCGATGTCAAACCAGTAGTACCCGGTCGGATCGTTGTGCTTGCGGTAGGTGCGCTCACAGTCGGCCAAACACCAGGGCTTCAGGATGTCATCGGAGGCCAGGAAGACGATGAGGTCGTGCTTCGCCAGCCCCACCATGTAATTCCAGCACTGCCCCTGTGCCGTCAGCCACGGCGTCTTCCAGATGCGCGTGTCGTCCGGGAACATCGCGGGGTCGAGGTGGGCCTGGTCGTCGATGATCAGCAGTTCATCGGCCGGCCGAGTCTGAGTCAGGACGCTCGCGATGGTCTCTGGTAACCATCGCTGATTCGCCGCGTGGGGTCCGACGATGATGCCGACGGTGATCTTGATGTCGGTCATGGTTTTCTCAACACGCCTGTTCCCACGCAGGCGCCACATATCGGATCGGGTTCCAGGAAGTGTCCGCGCTTTTTCGTCCATCGCTCAACAAGGCAGCGGCAAAATGTGTCAGTATGTGGCCCGCATCTCACGGCTCTAGTATCTTCCAGGAGACACCGAACGACGCGCGGCAGATCGGTGCGGGCGTGGGCGATGAAGGAGAGGTTTCTTATAGATTGACCTTCCCACTCTGTCAGAACGTCACCCTTACGCGTGTCAATAAAGCCCCATCTCCCACACTCGCCGCACATGGATGTGCCCTCATGTGTCCATGGCTCAGGCGATGCCCTTTCGGACCGCTCCAACATCTCCTTGAGTTCGTCAACGGTCGGCGTTTCACTTGACAACGTCTCCCTCCATCTCACATATCATCTCGTCCCACGTATGCCCCAGATGCGGATGCCCAAGCGCCAGCACCTCGGACGCGAGCGTCATATAGCGCGCGGGGTTGATGCTGGCCCGCACGACCTTGATGTCCGGGCGCCGAATAGCCGCGACCCCGCTCAGTAGCTCATACTTCGTGGTCGTCTTGGCCGCGTGGACGTGGATCAAGCCCGTCTCAGCCGACAGACCAAGGTCCGCAATGATGCCCGCTGCCGTCCCGACGTACAGGCCATTCCACACCCACGTGTCGTACCCTCGGACAACCGCACCCCTGGGATGTCCCAGGAGCCACGAGACAAGCCCGCGGGGCCCGTAACCCACCAGGCCGCACCTGATGGTCAGGTGGGGGGGCCAAGCCACCTCTCCGGCCAGCTTTGTCACGCCGTAGACATC
>SDBU01008742.1_pt1 | contig 11460 bp, 9 predicted proteins | sample 2277071 | NCBI WGS metagenome assembly SDBU01 (sample SAMN10397929, study PRJNA504765) | marine sediment metagenome | isolation source: marine sediment core GS08_GC12, 126 cmbsf | place: Arctic Ocean: Gakkel Ridge, Loki's castle | collected 2008 | reverse complement strand
GGGAAGCGCTGCATCTTCTGACTGCGGTAAAATGGTTCAAATACCTGATCTTGTTCCACGAGGTCGATGCCAGGACCGGTATCGCTCACCCGGTACCACGCTTCTGACTTATCTGCTCCGGCGGTAACCAGTACACTACCACCCTGGGGTGTGTATTTGACCGCATTGCTCAATAAGTTTCCCAGCACCTGCGCCATGCGTTCCGGGTCGATGAAAATCTCGGGCAGGTTTTCAGGTATATCTGTCCCCCAATCGATTCCTTTACCCAGGGCTGCAGCCCGCCATGGAAGCAGGACGGTTGTCAGCCAGGCACCAAAATGCAGCTGGCGTTTGTTTAATGTCAAGGTGCCGGTTACCTGACCATGCAGGAGTGCCAGATCATCGAGCAAGGGCAGCATGCGTTTGATCTCACCATCCACACCCACCAGCAATTCGTGCTCAACCTGAGGGTCAGCGGCGCCCTTAAGCAAGAGGTGAACTGCGGATTGGATCGCTCCTAAAGGGCGACCCAGCTCGTGAACGATGTTTGCCAGTGATCTCCGCCGGGTTTCTTCCAGTATTCTCAATCTCTCGGAGAGCGTGTTGACTGCGGCGGATAGCAGGCGTATTTCACGGGGACCCTCGATGGGAATTGGTTCGATATCCTTACCAGCAGCAATATCAATCACGCCGGCAGCTGCTGCGCCAATGGGGCGTTCCAATTTCCTGGCGAGAAAGATACCGATTATAAACCCAAGAAGCAACTGGATGACTAAGATGATGACGATCAAGGAACGCAGGTTACCGATGCGGGATAATATGCCTTCCAGGGTTTGGGTCACAGCGACGATACCGATCAACTGCTGCCGGGCGTCGATCACTGGAAGCAGTACTTCTACACCTGGATTGAGCAACCTATACCTGACGATCACACTTTGTTCTCCCCGCATCGCAGTATCTATGCCTTCCAGTTTTGGCATTCCAGCGGATTGTTCTGGTGAGTCTGAGGTGTAAGAAGCGACCAGGCTGCCATCAGATTTAATCAAGTATAACTGACCCTGAATATTGCTGGCAATGCCAGTGATAAATATCTGCGCTTGATCGCTGTCAGTCCAGATGTCTGGTTGGTGTTCAAGTGCTTCGATGATCAGATTGGCACGTTCAGTTAGACGATCGGACAAATCTGACAGCGCAACCTGGGTTTCGAGCGTGTAAATCAAGGCCAGACCAGCTAATGGCACGACAATCAGAAGGGGGAGTAAATGGCTCAGGATCAGGCGAGCGCGCAAACTTTTCATCGTCAATCCGGGTGAGGAATTAATTTATAGCCAACCCCGCGTACGTTGACAATGCGCTCTGGATTCTGGGGGTCAGCCTCAATTTTTTCTCTCAACCAACGAATATGGACATAGACAACTTGCTGCTCCCCGATATATTCTGCCCCCCAAACGCGCCGGATGAGATCATCGATAGTCAGAATTCTACCCGCTTCCAAAGCCAAGGTGTGCAGTACGGCGAACTCGCGCGAGGTTAGAGCGACATGTTGACCGGCAACTGTGACGGTGTGAGCAGCCGGGTCAATCACCAGGTCACCGACGATCAGCGTATCTCCTCCGGGTGGGGGCTCAGTTTGGCGCGCACTGCGCCTTAAGACTGCCTTGACATGGGCCAGCAGGACATCTGGGTTGAAGGGTTTGGTGATATAGTCATCTGCCCCCAGCTCAAGTCCTAGAATTGTATCCAGCTCGCGCCTTCTGGCGGTAACGAATACTATGGGCACATCCCCCTCTTTTTGGAATTGCCGCATCGCTTCCAGACCATCCATGCCTGGCAATCCAATATCCAATAAGATCAGATCTGGGCGATCACGCTGGGCAATCGCCAATGCATCTTCAGCGTTTTCAGCGGGGGAGACCCGGTAGCCAGCCTGCTCGAGCTGCAGGCTCAGACTGCGGCGGAGGAGTGTATCGTCATCTACAACCAGGATGTGTTTCGCCATCTAAGTGCCTTTTTGTCAATGTCAATCTGGTTGAATCCGGACTTATCTTGTTGCGATCTCGGTCAATGATGATTTTACACTAATTTCTTTAAATAGAGATAGAACGTGACTTAGGAAAAAAGCCATGATCACGGATAGAATAGTTCTTTAATCCCATAAATTTGACTGGCACAAGAAAAAATTTGTGTCAGTCAATAATCTTAAACACAACTAAGGTTCAGTGTTCATTATTCAGGTTCAACGGACGGTGAACAATTATGAGGATGGATTCCCGACGGCTGCGCTCCTCGAGACAGATTCGATTGTGCTGATTGGGATCCAACCGTTGATGACATCATCAGGGCCGGTGAGGTGTGCCCAGCTGCCCTGAGTATCCAGGAGTTTCACCTCAGTTCCGCTGAACAAACGAATTTCCGTGGCGAATTCTTCTCCTGGATCGCTGCTTAATGTGACCACATCGGCCACAATCACAGCCTGTGGAGTGGTCTGCTCAACGTACAGGCGTGTACCGAATGAAATACCTGCGAACACGAAGAGGAGAGCTGCCAGGATCACCCCATACTGCAGAAAAGTGCGCATTTTTCCAGTCTGGAATTGGCGATAAGCCAAAACCATAAATCCGAGTAGAAACCAAAACACCAGTGTGGACAAAGCTGTCTCGTTCAAAGTTAACCAAGAACTGATGAATTCGGAAAGGCTCAGGATGGGGCTGACGGGCTGATCTGCATAATCATAGCCGGATTGCAGACGAGCGATTTCCAGGTTGGCTTTAATATCAGGATCGCGCGGGTCCAAGCGGGCTGCTCTTTGATAATTGAGGATTGCCCGGCCGAGGTCACCCTGAACAAGGTAAGTATTGCCCAGGTTGTAATACAAGGAGCTGTCCGTTACTCCTCGGGAGAGAAGCTGTTCATAAATTTGCGCTGCTTCTGCGCTCTTTCCCGCTGAATACAGTTGGTTGGCCACTGTTATTGCTTCAGTATCACCATTATCACTGGTTGAAAAGAACTGGATAGCAGCGACCAAACTGGCGAACATTATAATTCCAATGATTGAGATAGTGAACAAATTGCGTTTCATATCATGTTACCTCGTGTGGCGAGCTCAGGTCAGCACTTCGCGATCGATCTGGTGGGCATCTCTCAGGTCGCAGATACAGGATTTGCATTCCTACAAAACTTTTTCGAATTCAGCGATCAGCGATTTTGTCTCAAGATGAACTTCTTTGGTATTGATCTGATATGTGGGAGCATACTGGCCTATTTCGCTGATCGTTAAACAGGTGCGTACCTGCTCAACAAGGTCGTTGTTGACTCCATGCGCCAACAGCAAACCCGACAATTCTGCCTGGGTCAAGCCAGCTACAGAGCGGTTGAGCTTATCGGATATATAGGTGGTCAGGATACGTCCGACTGAGCTATAGTAATCACTTGAGTTAACATCGACCCTCTTCAGAGCCTGGTAGGCTTTTTTAGCTGCTTTGTGATTTCTTTTTGCTTCTGGATTGTTCATTAAGTATTGTTTCCGTTTATGCCAGCCGGATTGTCCGACCAGCAAGAACAAGGGTAGGGTCCACAACAACCAGAACCCAACCTTGTGGGTTAATAATGAAGGGATGCTGTTTGATTGGGGAGAATCTTTTATTGGGCGGATATTACCCACAGAGGAGATCGTTGTTGGATCATCTACGATCACAACTGGTGTGAGTGTCTGACCATCCGATTCTACGCGTATGTCAATGGGATTGGTACTGGTGGATTGATAGGATGCGGATTGCGGGTCAAAGAAGCTAAATTGAATGGCAGGAATGGTGAAATTACCTGGCATTGTGGGGACCAAAACTTGATTGATGGAGCGGGCACCGGCCAGTTTCCCATCTTGAGATTGGATATTTGTGGCTGACTGACTGTCAAAAGCCCGCCACTGTGGTCCCATTTGCCACTCCGGATCGGCGAATGTTTCCAGGTTGCCCTCACCGGCGATTGTGATGTTGAGGGTCACCGCGTCGTTTACTTTCGTTTCGTTATTGTCTACATCTGCCGAAATGCTAAAATTTCCGACTGCACCGGTGAAGCCAACTGGCGCACCATCTGGTAACGGCTGTACTAATATCTTCTGCGGGAGGGTTTGGATAGCGAAACCGCGGGAAAATATATCTCCTTCACTGGTGATCATCGCCGGCTCGATTTCAACTTCCCCGACCACTGTTGGAAATAATACGGTCTTGATCTCTGTCATGCGAATATCGCGCCCGGCGACTCGAGTGCCGTATTGCTTTTCTTCTGATTCCGGGTGTACCCAGAAACCGGTAAATTCGGGTTCTTGGTAGGTGTGCCTGCCTACTGAATTAGCTGGCCGGTAGTAGCGGAAAGTATAGGTGACCTGTTCTCCCATATAAGGTGACGGGTTATCCACTTCGGCTTCAACCAAGAAATCATGGGTAAGCAATTCTGAAGGCACTGATGATGGCTCCAGCTGCTCAATGGGATCATCAAATTCATTTGGTATATTAAAGCCAAAAGAATTTAATAATCCAGATAGTGATGGGAAACCAGGCATTGAGGGGAGACCAGGAGTGGAAGGCGCTGCCGGTTGGGTAGGTGGTAGACCGTTGCCCTGGGTCACATTCACCTTGATTGGGGAGGTGCTGTAGGGTTGGCCGTTAAGGGTGACCGATACCGGACCGATTACCAGATCCCCTATTTTTGTGGGGTGCAAAGTATATTTGAACATTTTTTGGGTGCTTAGAACACCGTTTATGATGCTCATGCTCGTGCTGGTGCTGGTGCCGATTAAATCAAAGCCATCCAAAGGCGGAAGAACCGGCTCAGTTATGGTGCCATAATCCAGATTTATGTTCACGTTTAAATTCAAGTATTCATCCGTGGTTAGCTCGCTGCGGTCTACCTCTGCTGTCACGATATCCGGTTTTTGAGCATACACAGGCCGCGCGAGAAGGGTCAATAATATGGCACTGATGATGACGAGGTAGGCTTTGTGTCTATTTTTCATTTGATTATCCATTTGAAATTATCTGTTGGATACAACCGCATTAGAGGGTTCAGGAATTCAGTATTTGTCTATGCGGAGCGGTTGATTTTATTTATTACCAGTCTTGAGCGGGAGGGGCCTGGCGAGCGAACAAGTACTGTCCCAGGTGCTCCTGCAGAGTTTGCATATCGTTTGCGATTGCAGCCAGCAGCTGTCTAGCCTGTTCTTCGGTCATGCGTTGTCGAGTCTGGCTGGGCTGCTCACTCTCCTGGGGTTGTCCGGCCTCATTCTCTTGATCACCTTTCTGGTCGCTGTTACCCTGGTCATTGTTTTCTGATTGATCGCCGTTTTGTTCTTGGTTTTCACTATTTTCTGATTCACCATCCTCTCCCTCTTGATCTTGGGAGTCGCTCTTTTCCTCACTGTCTGATTCGGTTTCCTCATCACCCTGGTCCTGGTTATCATCCTGTTGTTGTTGCTCTTGCTGTTGGAGGGCCAGTTCAAGGTTGTATTTTGCATCTTGATCGTCAGGATTGAGCAGTAAGGCTTGTTTGTAGGCTTCGACGGCCGTACTTAAATCCTGAGTGTTGAATAATGTGTTGCCCATGTTGTAAAAGCTGCTTTCTACCAACGTTTCTTCATCCACATACTGGAGTGCCATTTGCATTTGCTCCAGTGCCGCGGGGTAATCTCCCTGGCGGTATAAGGTATTCGCCGCATTAAAATATGGTTCGGCTAACTCCGGAGATTCGATCTGTGCGGATTGATAAAGCTCTAATGCTTCAAAGTAAGCCTGTTCGGCGAAAGCCTGGTTGCCCTGCTGGTTCAATTTTTCTGCGGGCGCGCTGCATGCAGCTAACAACAGAATTACAACAACAAAAACCATTAAGAAGATGGCTTTTGTTTTTGGCTGAAGGATGATTGACATCTTTGCTTCTCCTGTAATTTTACGAAAATTACGCTGAGGTGCCTTCTGGTTGGTTCAGGCGTTTTCGCCCAATCCAGGAGGGGGAAATATACTGGAGCAATCGATCAGGAATGAGTTCGCTGATTAGCATAAGGATTAATGCCAGGCCAAGAAAGATCTGGTAGCGTTCGATCTGGCGAGTCTCTATGCGATTTTGCAGCTGGTCCTTTTGGAGGTTATCGATTTCAGCCAGGAGACTTTGCAGTTCACTACCATCTGCACTGGCACGGTAATACTTGCCATTTCCATTTTGGGCGATGGACTGCAGGGTGCCTTCATTCAATTTGGAGAGCACAACCTCTCCACTCTGATCGCGTTTGTAGTCGACAACAACGCCATTTTCATCCGTGATGGGGATGGGCTCTCCATCTGGTGTACCGAAACCAATCGTGTAAATCAGGACACCTTCGTCTGCCACCTCTTTCGCAGCTGCGAAGGGATCGGTCTCGTGATCTTCCCCATCGGTCATGATGACCAACACTTTTTGGCTGGTAAGACTCTCGTCGAAGCCGAGCCTGGCGGTACGGATCGCATCGCCAATCACGGTACCGGGTCTCGAGATCACACTGGGATTGGCGCTGTCGAGGTAGGTTAGAGCGGTGTAATAATCGGATGTGAGAGGGACCTGGATGAAGCTCGCTCCAGAAAAAAGCACTAAACCGACTTCATCGCCGTCCAATTTTTTCATTAGATCTGCTATTTCTAGTTTGGCGCGATCCAAACGGGTTGGTTTTATATCCTGTGCCAGCATACTCTGTGAAATATCTAAGGCGACCATCACTTGCAAGCCTTCCTGGTTTATTTCGTGAACTTCGCTTCCCCATTGGGGGCGCGCCAGAGCAATAATAAATAAAGTCAAGGCTGATAGCAGCAGAGCATTACGCCAGTGGCGTCCACGCCAATTGATGCTGGTGGTCAGTTTACTCATCAAGGGACTGTCACCTAACTTATCCAGCGCATGCTGACGTTTTTTATTAGCCCAAAGCATGAGCAATCCAACTGCTGGCACTAACAAGAGTGCTAATAGATATTCTGGTTTCGCAAAATTCATGGTTTACCTTCCATTGGTGGGGAGTGAGGTGAATCTCTTTCACTCAAACCCCTCACCCATGTCAATAAGACTCTAAGGATTTATCCTAAATATTGTTTTTCTCAAGAGGATCTCCACCAGGAAAATGATCAAGGCCGGCACCAGGAATAAGGCAGCCAGCTCGGTGTACTGGTTGAAAACTTGGATTTCAACCTGAGATTTCTCCATGGTGTTGATTTCATCGTAAATCTCTCGCAGCCCGGAGGTGTCTTCTGCTCTGAAGTACATGCCACCGGTGATATCCGCCACCTGCATTAGCGTCCCTTCATCGATAGTGCTTTCCTGGTACACGATTTGCGAGCCGCCGCCGACTGGAACTGGCACCTGGCCGGGACGAGCCGCGCCGATGGTATAAACCTTAATTCCCAACGCTTTGGCAGCCTCTGCAGCTGATTGAGGGTCTATTTGACCTGAATTATTGACCCCATCGGTCAGCAGAATGACAACCTTACTTTCTGCGTCGCTGTTTGCCAGCATGTTGGCAGCATTAGCGATGCCAAGCCCTATAGCGGTACCATCATCTATCCCCAGGTCAGGGGCAAGTTCAACCTGGTCAAGTGAACGGTTGAGCATATTGTGATCTAGCGTGAGAGGACTCTGGCTGAAGGCTTCGGAAGCGAAGACAACCAAGCCAATTTTGTCGTACTGCCTTTCGGCAACAAAATCGCTGATCACCTGCTTTGCGGCTTCGAGACGATTATTCGGTTCGAAATCTAAAGAAGCCATGCTCCCGGAAATATCTAAAGCCAGGGCGATTTCAACCCCTTCCCCGCTGATCGTCTCTCGTCCCTGAACGAATTGTGGGCGGGCTAGAGCCAGAATCATCAGGGTCATTGCAACCATGCGTAGAACAAACCCCACCGGTCGCAGCCTAATTCGCCATGAGGTTGGCAACCCACGCATCAGGCTGGTTTTGGTATATGTGATCGTGGCGGGCAGAGTACCTTTCCTGAGCAGGAAATAACGCGCCGCCAGTAAAGGAATGATTATGATCAAGATCAGCAGCCAGGGTGCAGCAAATTGAAAATTCATGAGGTCACCTCAGCCTGTTTATTTCTTCCGTTCTCACCGAATACAGTAGCTGGTGGAATGCGGTTGATAGGTTGGTGGTCATTGCCATCAGATTCAAGTACCACCGGTTTCGTTTTCTCAACAATCAACCGCCCTTGCTGCAGCAGTTGCCGAGCACTTTCCACATCTGGCCTAAACTTAGAAAATTTCACCAGGTCACTTTCAACCAGCAAGGTAATAAATTCATTCGCCACCTCATTTGAGACAGGTGTGCGTTTCAGGTTGGCTTTGATCTCACCGGTGGTCCGTTCTAATACGGGAAAATGATAGGTGTTTTCCATGTAAATACGGAGGCAGTCAGATACCCGGGTATAGTGCTCTTTAAACCGTCCAGATTTCGGTAAATCTAATGTCTCAAGCCGGTCTAATTCATCGAGCGCAACTTCATGTGGTATACGATTGTCGGCTGATGCCAGAGCTAGATGCGCCTGACGGCGACGGTAGAAAAAGAATGCCCCAATCGATCCCAAAGCCAGTACACCCACTCCAATCACCCAGGGAAGATAATTCACAAAGGGTAAGGCTGCCTGGGGTTTAATGTCGCGCAGCTCTGAATCTCCTTCCACGAGTACGGAGGCGATTGTCACGGATAAAGGCTCAGCTGTGATTTCGCTCAATTGACCAGAATTATCGCTTACGGTGATGGTTAAAGGCGGGGTGGTGAAGTCGCCCGGGGAAAACAATCTGGCATCGATCACCTGACTGGTTGTTTCGCTGCCATCAGGGTTGCTGACAGTGGTGCCCGCGGATTGGGAGTGGACGAGAAAACCTCCCCAATTGGCATCCAATTGAGGCAGAATAACCTGGTGGCCAGGTGGGTGGGTCACACTTAGCTTGAGTATGACTGGATCACCCACAGTGAAATCACCCGTATCTGTTGATAATGTAGCTGTCACCAGAGATTCGGCTGATGCAAACCCAGGCGCAGCCAGAGCAAGGACTGCGATGATCAGCAGGGGCATAAATAAGCGGATATTTTTCATCATTCTTCCTAAAATCGATAATTGATTTGGAATCAAGTAAAGTTAACGCCAGATGCGGCGCGCTCGTTCTTGAAAAAAGCTTGTCAGGGAAGCTGTATAGTCTTCGTTTGTGGCAATCTTAATGTGATCGACACTTGACTGTTTGAAGATGCGTGCCTTATCGGCTTCCAGCAATTGGGTGCGCAGTTGGAAAGAGTCCACCCAGTCTGAATCGCTTGTATCCACCCAAACCATTTCATCCGTTTCGGGGTCTTCCAGGGCCAGCAAGCCGACGTCCTTTAAAGACAGTTCCAATGGGTCATGCAGATCAACTGAAATCACATCGTGTCTTTTATTGGTCACGGTCAGTTCTCGTTGGTAGCTGCCGGCGGGTACCAGAAAATCTGACACCAGGAAGATGATGCTGCGCCGCTTGAGGATCTGGTTCACGGTATCCAAGGCCAGCTTGATGTCCGTACCCCTGCTTTCGGGTTCAAAAGCCAGAAGTTCACGGATCAGGCGCAGCACATGGCGTCGCCCTTTGCGCGGGGGGATAAAAAGCTCGATGCGGTCAGTGAAAATAAGCAAACCCACTTTATCGTTGTTGGTGGTGGCTGCGAAGGAGAGGACCGCAGTCAATTCAGCGGCCAGTTCCCGCTTAAAGCGGTTCACCGAGCCAAAATTCTCCGAACCGCTGGCATCGACGACCAGCATCACGGTCAGCTCTCGTTCTTCGACATAGCGTTTCACGTGAGGTTCGCCTGTGCGAGCGGTCACATTCCAGTCGATACTGCGAATTTCATCGCCAATCTGGTAAGGCCGGACTTCGTCGAATTCCATACCCCGCCCCTTGAAGATCGAATGGTACTCGCCGGCATAGCTATCATTAACCAGGCGGCGGGTGCGAATTTCGATCCGGCGAATTTTCTTGATCAGTTCTGTTGATAACATTGTGCTTTGTTCGCTTTCCATAAGGTTCTATAATCAGCAATCAAACTACAGAGACTGCTGATCATTAAGCCTATATGCTGAGCACCTGTCAGGGTACGTCGGTGTGGTTTAGAATGCGGCTAACGATATGATCAGAGGAGATATTTTCAGCTTCTGCCTCATAGGTGACGATCACACGGTGTCGGAGCACATCGGGGGCAATTTGCTTGATGTCCTCAGGGGTGACGAAACCACGACCCTGCAGGAAAGCATGCGCCCGAGCGGCTGTAATCATGTAGATGCTGGCGCGTGGAGAAGCACCAAAATTGATTAATGCGTTCAGATCGCTGAGACCATTATTTCCCGGCTGGCGGGTGGTTAATACAAGGTCGAGCACATATTCTTTGATCTTGTCATCGACATAGATCTGGCGCACCATCTCTCGGGCATGTAAAATATCAGCAGGGGACACGACTGGATTGACGTTTGGCAGTGTTTCACCAGTCATGCGGTCAACAATCAGTCGTTCTTCAGCGCGAGATGGATAATCAACCTTGACCTTCAGCATGAAGCGATCGACCTGCGCTTCTGGTAAGGGGTAAGTACCTTCCTGTTCAATGGGGTTTTGGGTGGCCAGGACCATGAATAAATCTTCCATGGTGTATGTCACATTGCCAATGGTGACCTGGCGTTCCTGCATCGCTTCCAGCAAGGCACTCTGCACCTTGGCGGGGGCACGGTTGATCTCATCTGCCAGGATCAGGTTGGCAAAGATGGGCCCCTTGTGGACACTGAAGTCTGTCGTGCGGGGGTTGTAGATCTGCGTACCGATCAGATCAGCAGGCAGCAGGTCGGGGGTGAACTGGATGCGCGAAAATTCGGCGCGAATGGCCTGGGCCATGGTCTTAATCAATAAGGTTTTAGCAAGACCAGGGACGCCTTCCAGCAGGATGTGCCCATCCGCCAATAAGGCGATCAGCACACGCTCAACCAGGGCCTCCTGGCCGACCATGACCTTATTGATCTCAGCCAGCAAATCCTGCAGGAAGATCGCCTCTTCCTTTACCCGCATGTTCAATTCACGTACACTTGAAATTGTCATTGATTCGGCTCCTCTTTGATTTGAAACTTTTTTTTCAGGAAGACATTGCCTTCCTTAGGATTGTTAGGAAGGATAGCATGGGGCATGTCGATTTGTCTTTATGCCTGACTATTTTTTGTATTAAGCAAAGCTTAAGTGGGAGGGGGTATTGGATATTGGGTATTAGATATTGATACTGAGCGTCTTTCACCCTGGTTTAGAAAATTCAGCACTGCTCATTGACAAGTTGCGTTTTATATCGGATAATAGGTATTAATTACATATTATCCGATTCTCTACCGTACATTAACAAACTCGGTTTCAGGCTGAAACCAAAATAGTGGTTCAAAATACCAATCTCGCTTCAGACAATGGCGGATCCAATCCAGA
>SDBU01008741.1_pt1 | contig 11460 bp, 12 predicted proteins | sample 2277071 | NCBI WGS metagenome assembly SDBU01 (sample SAMN10397929, study PRJNA504765) | marine sediment metagenome | isolation source: marine sediment core GS08_GC12, 126 cmbsf | place: Arctic Ocean: Gakkel Ridge, Loki's castle | collected 2008 | reverse complement strand
TCGTGGACGGTGTGTTCAGCATGGGAGGAGACATCGCCCCTCTGCCGGAGATCGTCCCCCTTTGCCAAGAATATGGGGCCCGTCTGATGGTGGACGATGCTCACGCCATGGGCGTCCTGGGCGGCGGACGGGGGACCGCGGCTCACTTCGGCCTGACCGATGACGTTGATCTCATCATGGGCACCTTCAGCAAGTCCTTCGCCTCCATCGGGGGTTTCATTGCCGGCGACGAGCCCACCATCCACTGGATCCAGCACTTCGGCCGCTCCCTCATCTTCAGCGCCAGCCTGCCCGCGCCTAACGTGGCCGCTGCTCTGGCCGCTCTGGAAGTCATGAAAAGTGAGCCAGAGCGGATCGAGCGCGTGAACGCCATCGGCGAGAAGATGCGCCAGCGCTATCAGAAACTGGGATTGGATATCGGCAACAGCCAGACACCCATCATCCCGGTCATCATCGGCGATCAGATGATGACCATGATGATCTGGAAGGCGCTTTTTGAGGCCGGCATCTACACTAACGTCGCCCTCCCGCCTGCTGTACCAGAGGGCAAATCCCTACTGCGCACCAGCTACATGGCCACCCACACTGATGAGCAACTGGATCGGCTGCTGGAGATCTTTGAGAAGGTGGGCAAGGAGCAGGGAATCATCTCCTGAACAGTGATGGGTGCGCAGAGAGTGGGGCTCAGGCTGAGTCTCCCCGCTTTTTGATCTCCGATGTCCCCTCTTAATTAGTCGAAGGTAAAAGCCGAATGCACCAGCCGATGGCGACTCTTGTTCATGTTCATAGCCAGGGCCTGACGGTAGTCTTCCAGCCGAAAGGTATGGGTCAATAGAGGAGCCAGATCCACCTTGCCCTGAGCGATGAAATCCAGAGCCAGTTGGTAGCAGCGGATCCGTTGGCCCTGGTACTCTTCGGTGCTGGAACAAACGGTGCCCGCCATCGTAAGCTCCTTAAACCACAGGGGCGTCCAGTCCATTTTCCCAGTTGGCCCCAACAAGCCTATCTGAACGATCGTGCCGCCTGCCCGGGTAAACCACAGAGCGTCACGGACACTGACCTCGGAGCCCACGCAGTCATAAGTCACGTCGGCGCCCCCGATCATCACCGGTTTGCCCAGCATTGGCTGGAACAACTTCCCGCCTACCAACTCGGCAATCGCGGTGTAGTATTTCCCCCCTTTGTCCCAGTAGACCACTTCGTCAGCGCCGTACCGCCGAGCCAGTTCTCCCTGGAAAGGATACTTGGCCAGCACAATGATCCGGGCATGACTGTCCAGGGCTCGTAGGGCGGCCAGTGTGCAGATGCTGATGGCGCCGGCCCCGATGATCAGCGCCGTGTCCTCATCGCGGGGCAAGTTGCGGATGACGGGATGCAGGGTTGAACAGAAGGCATCCACCAAGATGGCGTTCTCGTCGCTGACATCCTCAGGGACGTGGAACAACTGGGAGCGGTGGGCTACAAAGTAGGGGCTCCAGCTTCCCCCCGTGTCGGCGCAGGCTCCAATCTGCACCCCCCGTGAGAGATTGCCCTCGGTGATATTTTCGCAGCGGGGGAACTGCCCCTCCTGGCACGCTCTACAGGGAAGGTCAATCCCGCGTGCGGCACACGTCAACAATGGATCGGCCACCACCCGATCGCCCATGGCGAAGCCCTCCACCTGTTCTCCTACTTCGACCAGGGTGCCCACGTTCTCGTGACCGATGGTGAATCGCTCTGAGGCGAAGGGTGAAAGCGAGGGGCTATCTTTCAGGCAGACCATGCCGCCCACATCGCTGGCGCAGATGCCCCCGTAGCGGACCTTGACCTTGGCCCAGTCGGGGCCCGGCAACTGGGGCTCTGGCACCTCACGATACTGCACCAACGATAGCGGGCCGTAGAAGGCGGGCTGGTAGAGTCGGCCGGCTATCAGGGTGAAAACATAGCGCGGGACACTGACCACAAGTTGGACTGCTCTCATCTAGACATACCTCCAAGTCTCTTTCAACAGATAATAACAACGCGGGATCATCCCTTCAGCGATTGCCCACCTCCTGGCTGAGAACTGAATGACCCTGATTCTCCGGCCGCTGCACCTCAGGGAGCTCAAGCTGGCGGCTATCTACTCGATGATGACCCACCCCGCCTGGTACTTGTCCAACTGCTCCCTGGTATATTCGTCCATGGGGTGCTCGCGCTCTGGGATCTCGATCTCTTTCGCCACCCCGCAGAGTTCGGTGGAGAAGTAGCGCTGGCCGGTGTCGTTGATCATGGTGACGATGACCCCCGCCTCAGGATAGCGCTGGGCCACCTTGAGAGCCGCTGCTACGTTGCTGCCGGAGGAGATGCCGCAAAAGATGCCTTCCTCCAGGGCCAGCCTTTTGCCCATCTCAATGGCCTCATTTGAGGTGGTGAGAACGATGCCGTCGAGGATGGAGAGGTCCAGATTGCGGGGCACGAAACCGTCGCCGATGCCCTCGATCCCGTGGGAGCCCCACTCCCCCCTGGCGAGCATAGGGGCCTCGGTTGGCTCCACAGCGAAGAGCTTGACCTCAGGCTTCATCTTCCTGAGATAGCGGCCGATGCCGGTCAGCGTTCCGCCGGTGCCCTGGGTGGCGAGGAAGATGTCCACCTCGCCGCCGGTCTGCTCCCAGATCTCGGGGCCAGTGGTGGCGAAATGGGCCGCGATGTTATCCGGATTGGCAAATTGGTTAGCTTCCCAGTACTTCCCCGGCTCGGCAGCTTTGATCTCCGCGACTTTCTCCAGGCAGAGATCAACGTCGCTCTCCCCCCCTGGCGTCTCGATGATCTGGGCCCCGTAGGCGCGCATGATCATTTTGCGCTCCTCGCTCATCCCAGCGGGCATGACGACGACGACCGGATAGCCCAGCATCCCACCCACGAAGGCACAAGCGATACCGGCGTTGCCGGTGGAGCTTTCGATGATGGTCATCTCCGGCCTCAGGTCGCCGCGCTTGAGAGCCTCGGTGATCATGCGGTAGTAGATGCGGTCCTTCAAGCTGCCGGTGGGGGTGAAATAGTCTATCTTGCCCAAAATCTGCGGCTGCACTCCTTTGGTCACACTATTGAGCCTCACCAGCGGCGTGCGGCCGATGGCCTCGAACATGTTTCCTGCCACATTCTTGTTGGCGTCCCATTTGATGCTCACCTCTTTACCTCCTAGAATTTGTTTTGTTCTCAAGCGAAAACGACGGTCTCCTTCCCGTGCAGCTTCTCCATGATTTTGGCCGTGATCAGCTCCATGTGGGAGTTGTATCTGACGAAGTCCAGGCTGTCAGAGGGTACGGTAAGCACTGGGCAGAGAGTAAAACTGTGGGCCCACTCCTCGTATAGTTTGTTAAGCTGCTCCAGGTACTCGGTAGGGATGTCTTGCTCGAAATCGCGCCCTCGACTGGCGATGCGGTGTTTCAGCGTGGGCACCGAAGCCCGCAGGTAAACGACCAGGTCAGGAGGAGGCAGGAACATGGTCAAAACTTCGTACAGCTCGCGATAGCTACGATAATCCCGCTCCCCCATGTGCCCCTGGCGGTAGAGGTTCTCGGCGAAGATCTCGGCGTCCTCGTACACCGTTCGATCCTGGATCACAGAGTTGGGGCGGTTGAGCACCTGGTGGTGGTGGCGCAAACGCCGGGAGAGGAAGAAGACCTGGGAGTGGAAGGCCCACTTTTGCATGTCCTTGTAAAAGTCGGCCAAATATGGATTATCGTCCACGGCCTCATAGAAGGGCTCCCAACCCAACTTCTCGCTCAAGAGCTTGGTCAGGGCAGACTTGCCCACGCCCATGTTGCCAGCAATAGCGATGAATCTTTTCATCCCTGCATCCTCCTTTGGTCAGGTGGTCGGTTGGTCAGGCAGTCCTCCATCTTCCGTTTTCCATCGTCCATTCGCGGGAGAGGCCGCTGGTAAATGCCTTTTTCCAGAGCCGACTTGATACGGCCCACCACCTGGGCCAAATCCTGGGGATTGTGAACAATATTTATCTCGTTGGTGTCTATGGGCAGGACAGGGACCCGGTCGTAATCGGCGAAGAACCGCTCGTACGTGATGCGTAGCGCCTCCATGTAGTCCCTGTCCATCTCCCGCTCGTAGGTGCGGTCGCGGAAGGTGATACGATTCATCAACGTGTCAGTGTCGGCTTTGAGATAGACGATCAGGTCGGGAAGGGTGATCTTCTCCGCCAGGATGGCGTGAACCCGCTCGTACATCTCCAGTTCGTCGTCTCTCAAATTCAGGTGGGCGAAGAGCCGGTCCTTGGCGAAGGTGTAGTCGCTAATGAGAGGGCCGCGCTGCAGAGTCGCCGGGACGACTTGCTGCTGATGCCGATAGCGGCTCAGCAAGAAGAAGATCTGGGTCTGGAAGGCGTACCTATCTCGGTCAGTGTAGAAATCGCTCAAAAAGGGGTTTTCCTCGAAGACCTCCAGGAGCAGCTCGGCGTCGAACTCATCTCTTATCAGGCGGGCCAGGGTCGTCTTGCCCACCCCAATAGCCCCTTCGATAGCGATGTATACGTTTTCGGGCAAATGAACCTCCTCAGAACTGCCTGTAGATGTTGGATAGTAGATATCGAGTATTGGATATAGGATACTCTGTTTGCTTTGAAAAGTCAAGCGTTTTGAGCCCCACTCTGGAATTTTTAAGGTGCAACTTTTTGCGGTATAATACGTATATATAGGGGGAGACAGATGGAAGAGGAGAAGGTCTGGATTCAAAGAGCTCTGGCGGGCGATCAAGAAGCCTTTACTTGCCTGGTGAAAGCCTACCAGACTGCGGTCTACAACCTGGCCTATCGCATGTTGGGTAACGCAGCCGAAGCCGAGGACGCCGCCCAGGAGGCTTTCCTCAAGGCCTACACCCGCCTGAACACCTACGATTCGGAGAGGAAGTTCTCCTCCTGGCTTCTGGCCATCGCTTCGCATCATTGCATAGACCGTTTGCGCCAGCGGCGGTTTGCGTTGTCACTGGATGAACTGCCCCCCTGGCGCTGGCTGTCCAGCAGCAGCCGGCCTGAGGAGATCGTCATCCGAAGACAGGAGCGCGACGGGGTACACCAGTTGTTGGACCAACTGCCCCCTCACTACCGGGCGGCAGTGATCCTGCACTACTGGTATGACCTTTCCTATCAAGAGATCGCCGAGGCGACGGAGACCACCGAGAGCGCGGTGAAGTCCACGCTGTACCGAGCGCGGCGAATGTTGGCCCAGGGGACCCTGGCTCATCAGAGCAGGCAGGCGATGACCCTGGCTCAGAGGACTGTGGCGGAGGGATGAAAGATGGCAAATTGTCAGGATGTAGGTCTGTTGATGTCGTTAGCGCTGGATCAGAGTTTAACTCAGGTTGAGGCCCGTGGCCTGGAAGAGCATCTCAGGCAGTGCCCAACTTGCCAGGGGGAATGGGAGGCCATGCAGCGAGTCTCACGACTCTTCACTGATGCGCCGTTGATAGGGCCGCCCGCAGGCTTTGCGGACAGGGTGATGCAGCGATTGGCTCGACGCCAGGCCCGCCGGCAGAGGCTTTTGGCAGGGGCGGCGCTGCTGGTAGTCTGCCTGAGCCTGGGGGCCTTGGCTCTGCCTGAGATCGTCAGGTGGCTGGCCCTGCTCTGGCAGGTGGTCACCGAGCCCTCTCTGTTGAGCCACGGGGCGAAATTAGTGGCCCAACTCCTCAACCTGGCCGAATCCCTGGGTGGGGCTTGCTGGCTGGTAATCACCGCCCTTTCCTCCTCCCTCAACCAGCCAGCCCTGCTAGGCTATTCCTTCCTCGTTCTCGCCTTGACCGCCCTTTGGATTCGCCTGGTGACCGGGCGCCGTGGCGGGTATCAGCCAGTGATCAATAATGGGTAGGAGGTGGTGTGAAGCGAAAGGAAGTAACGAGGCAACGGGAAATGAGTGAGGAACGAGGAATGGGTAATGAGGAACGGGAAATAAGTGACGAGGAAAGTGCAAACTCGTTACCTGTTACTCGTTGACTCATTACTCCTTCCAAGAGAACTATCAAAAACAAAGGAGGTACTTACGATGAAAAAGGTATTGCTTGCTTGTCTGCTGGGACTGTTGTTGGCCTTCTCGGCCACGCCTGTCTTTGCAGATGGAGATGGTGGAAGGGTTATCTTCGGCGGTGATTTCACCCTGGGGTCGGGGAAGGAACTGGATGGCGATCTGGTGATCTTCTTCGGTAATGCGATCCTGGAGGAGAATAGTCGGGTTGACGGTAATGTGGTGGTCATGGGAGGTAGCGCCAGGGTTGCCGGAGAGGTAAATGGTGATGTGGTCACCTTCGGCGGTAACCTGGTGCTCCGGGCAACAGCCGTCGTGGAAGGGGATTTGGTTAACATCGGCGCCAATATCGTGCGAGACGATAGGGCTGTCGTTGGTGGCAGTCAGGTGGAGGGCCTGGAATTCGAAGGCTTCCCTCGTTTTGGGGCCTTCCCCACAAGATTCGGCTTTGACAGAGATGTTGACCTCTGGTCCCACTCCATCTTCAATATCTTCAGGGACATTTTTGTGGCCCTGGCCCTGGCCGCCCTGGGCTTGTTGGTCGTCCTCTTCTGGCCGAAGCAGACGGAGGTGATGGGCCAGGCCGTCCTCGCCGCCCCCTTGCCGAGTGCGGGCGTCGGACTGTTGACCGGCGTGGTGGCTGTAGTCTTGATAGTCTTGTTAGCCATCACCATCTGCCTGTCGCCGGTGGCTTTCCTTCTGGGAGTGGCTATGCTTGTGGCAGGCATCTTCGGCTGGATCGCCATTGGGTTGCTGGTAGGCCGGAAGTTACTGGAAGCCTTCAATGTCAGGGGTATCACCTCTCTGATGGCTGTGGCGGCGGGTACATTGCTTATCTCTGTGCTTCGCGCCATCCCCTGTCTAGGGGCTATCTTTGGCTTCGTCGTGGGCTGCGCGGGCCTGGGGGCTGTGGTGCTGACCCGCTTCGGCAGGCAGACTTATCCTCTGTCAACCCGCGTTCCACCTGCCCTGGTTGAGATTGAGGCCGAGATTGAGGCCGAGGGCGAGGAAGCTGAACCTGAGTCTGAAGAGGAAGGGGCTTCTGAAGACTAGCGTTGAGGTTACACCCGGTACTGCCTGCGAAAAGGGAGGGCTCTTCGCCCTCCCTTTTAACTTCGCGCTGTAACAGGCAACTCGTTGCCCCGTTACTCATTGCCTCATTACTCTTTGCTCAAATGCGACAAGATAAGAAAAATGTGGTATAATATGCCCAACTTCATCCCGAAGGGAGAAGATTGGTGCATCGAGTGTTGGGGCCACTGGTGAAGTTAGAGGTGCAAGTTAATCGGCCACTTACCTGGCTAGGCCCGGCTTGGGCGGCGCTGTGCGGCGCTGTGGCCTCCGGCTGGCTGACGCTCAGTGGCGAGAACCTACTGTTCTTGCTGATAGTTTTGTTCCTGGCCGACGCCCTCTGGGGTACCCTATGGCATCTGATCGCTGAGAGGGATTGGTTTGTCTCCTCCAATTGGCCCTCGCAAACTCAGGAGGCCAGCCTGACTGCCCTGCCCTACACCGCGCCGGGCTCGCCCAGCCACCGTATCTTCAGTCGGCTGGGGCATAAGCTGGCCTGGTGGCGAGCGGTCTTTTGGCCGCGACAGGGCCCAGCATTTGTTGGCCTCGTAGTTGCCTTGCCTTTGACGCTGATCCTGGCCATTATCCTGGGGCAGCGCGTCATCATCCTGACCGTGGCGGCCTTGGCCATCATGGTGCTGGCCCTTCTTCGCGCCCACCGACACAGCCCACCTCCCCTGTCCCTACGAGCCATCCTGGAAATGGGATTTGCCTGGCTGGCCGGGCACATCGCTTTCGGGCCTCTCACCTTGTGGTCGTTCTTATTAGCAACTCTCTACACAGTGGTCTATCATAGCTGTCTCAAGTTGGCCAGGAATAGTGGGAAGCCCTCGCTAGTCCTGCTGAAAGCGTCACAAGCTGCTGTCATCGTCCTCCTCATCTTCCTGAGGCAGCCTGTCGTGGCCGGGGTGATGGGCCTCCTGCTATTGCCCCAGATGCTCTTGCAGCCCTTTCTTGGCCAAGGCCAGGTGGAGCTGTGGTACTTGCGGCGGACACGCCCCTTTCTGATGGCCGGGATGCTGCTGGCAGCATTGGCAATCCGCTAGGCCAGCAGACCCTACTTGGTGTTTGACGTTTAGTCTTTTCTGTGGTACACTGAGTTCAATTAAGGCATGTCAACAGGCAACTGCGCCTGGGGCGCGGGCAGGAGGTGATTATGGAACAGGCGAAGACTTCGTTATTTCAGCAAGCACTGGACGTGGTGGATAAACTGCCGCCGGAAGATCAGGAGACGTTGACAGACCTGATTCAGCGCCGTCTAGTAGAGCGACGACGAGCCGAGATCGCCCGCAACGCAGCCACCACGGTGCAGGCTGTGCGGGAAGGCCACGTTGGCTATGGTATGGTATCACTAATAGAATCCTTGCCTAAAACGGGACGGCTGGAAGTAGATATCAAGGTGGCGGCAGACATACACATCTCTGCTTATGCCGCCAAACAAAAGGTCAACGACTTCGTATTGAGTGATATCAGCTACATGCTGCACGCCGGCGACTCAATGCTTGTCGTAGGCGAGCGAATCTGCTGGCGCGTGCCGGTTATCCTTTCGCTCACTTCCCGAGGTGATGTGGGAGAAGTGGGCGCGATTGACGTGGATGTGGAAACCGGCCAGATGCACGTTGCCCCTCAATTGATTGCGGAGATAAATGCCCGTGCCAAAAATCTTGCTCTCAGTGCCGCATCTGCTGCAACGGAGTGACGGCGATTGCCTGGTCACCTGCGTCTCCATGGTGCTAGCGTATCTGGATCGCGTGATGGATTATGCCGCACTGCTGAGTCTGCTGAAGATCAGACCCCACGGCGCTCCCGCTGGGAACATCCGTCTGCTGGCAAGCTTGAATTTGAACGTCGTTTATAGCAAAACCGACATGGTGGGCCTGGAGGCTATGCTGCAACAGGGCCATCCGGCGATTGTGTTTGTGCGCACTGGTGAACTGCCTTACTGGACGTACAGCACCGACCATGCTCTGTTGGTCGTGGGTTACGATGAAAGCCAGTTGTATGTCAACGACCCCTATTACTCTGAAGCGCCTATTGCTGTGCCACGCGGAGACTTTGAACTGGCCTGGTTGGAGCACGATTACCGTTATGCGCTCATCACTTCTATTCGAGCACCTTCGGTCCATGTACTTGAATAAATGGGCTTGATGTTTGTTCCTGCAGACTCAGACCCTTAGGGTTTCAAAAACTCTAAGGGTCTATTTATGCTTGACATTCCTCGCCTTAAGCGCTATACTGTTATCAGCAGCTTTTAGGAGGCAGATCATGAAACACTTGATTAGCATCGCTGACCTGTCGGCGGACGAGGTCTGGCAGATATTGAACCTGGCCAGGGAGCTAAAAGAGGAGTGGCGGAAGGGCGGCAACGAGCCCATTCTGAAAGGGAAGACCCTGGGCATGATTTTCCAGAAGCCCAGCCTGCGAACACGGGTGTCCTTCGAGATGGGGATGATTCACCTGGGAGGCCAGGCCCTCTATCTCTCGCCGGCCGAGATCAAGCTGGGAGCGCGGGAGAGTGTGGCGGACGTGGCCAGGGTGTTGTCCCGCTACGTGGATGGCATCATGGCGCGGGTGTTCGCACATAGACATATTGAAGATCTGGCCGCTTATTCGCGGGTGCCGGTCATCAATGGCCTGTCCGATTACAACCATCCCTGCCAGGCTTTGTCGGACCTCTTCACCATCTGGGAGAAACGGGGGGAGCTAAAGGGTGCGAAGCTGGCCTACGTGGGCGACGGCAACAACGTGGCCGCCTCCCTACTGTTCGCCGCCGCCAAGGTGGGCATGGATATAGCTTTGGCCTCGCCAGAAGGGTACGAGCTGGGCGACGACGTGGTGAAGTTGGGCTGGGAATTCGCCGCTCAGAGCGGAAGTAAGATTGAGCTGCTGACCGATCCCACCGCCGCCGTGCGCGGAGCCGACGTGATCTACACCGACGTTTGGGTGAGCATGGGGCAGGAGGAGGAGACCGAGGGGCGACTGAAGGACCTCTCTCCTTATCAGGTCAACGCCGCCCTGGTGGCTCAAGCCAGGCCCGACGCTATCGTGCTGCACTGCTTGCCCGCCCACCGTGGCCAGGAGATCACCGACGAGGTAGCCGACGGCCCGCACTCGGTGCTCTTCGACCAGGCCGAGAATCGTATGCACGCCCAGAAAGCGATCCTGGCGTTGTTTTTGAACTTTGAACTTTGAACTTTGAACTTTGAGCTTCAAGCTGGAGAACAGGCTTGTCCGATATTCTTTGGGTGTTTACACGCCTAAATCTGCTGAGCGTAATTGATATCTTACTGGTAGCTCTGATTTTCTACGCGCTGTTCCGCTTGATGCAGGGCACTCAGGCCGTTCAGTTACTGCGGGGCGTGATCATCGTGGTCTTGCTGACTATCCTCATCACTAGCGTCCTGAAGTTAACGGCCTTTAGTTGGCTTATCCGGAGCTCGCTCTCTGCCCTTTTGGTGGCCATCCCCGTGATTTTCCAGCCCGAGCTGCGGCGGGCTCTGGAGCGCGTGGGGCGGGCAGGGTTCTTAACGAACCGCCAGGAATCCACCGGCGATCGAGTGATCGAAGAAGTCTGCCAGGCCTGCCAGCACCTGGCGGAGCGTCGTCACGGAGCTCTCATTGTCCTGGAGCGGGAGACGGGGCTGCAAGAGTACATTGACACGGGGATAAGGGTAGGTGGGAAAGTCTCCACTGAGCTCCTCTTGACCATCTTCTTCCCCAACACCGCCCTGCACGATGGGGCGGTCATCATCCGCGAGGACCAGATAGTAGCAGCCGGCTGCGTGTTGCCTCTGGCAGGCGATATTATGCCTGATCGTCAACTGGGCCTCCGCCATCGGGCAGCGGTGGGTGTAACCGAGGAGACCGACGCCGTTGCCATCATCGTCTCCGAGGAGACAGGCATCATCTCCATCGCCCACAACGCCCGCATGATCCGTCGCCTCGATGTGAAGCGGCTGGGGAAGATCCTGCAGGCTTTTTTCAAGCCACGGCTCCCCAGGGCGTTGCCTCGCTGGTTGGATTGGATTGGGCGATTGACAAGTAGGGTTTAGGATATGATTCGTCGGGTTTTTAACGATTTCGGTTCAGTGGCCTTGGCTATAGCCCTGGCGATCACTGTCTGGGTGGTAGCCACCAACGAACAGAACCCCAGCACCAGGCGCACCTTCCCCGAAAATATACCTGTCCAGGTGTTGAACAAGGCCGAGGGCATGGTCATCTTCCCCGAAGTCGTCAAGAGTGTCAGGGTCGTTGTCCGAGCGCCTCAGATCAGTTGGGACAGGTTGGGTACCGAGAAGTTCGAAGCCTTTGTTGACCTGGAAGGATTGCCCGCCGGACGGCATGACATTGAGATCCAGGTCACCTGCACCGATCGGTTCGTCAACATCCTGGAGGTGCA
>SDBU01008740.1_pt1 | contig 11461 bp, 9 predicted proteins | sample 2277071 | NCBI WGS metagenome assembly SDBU01 (sample SAMN10397929, study PRJNA504765) | marine sediment metagenome | isolation source: marine sediment core GS08_GC12, 126 cmbsf | place: Arctic Ocean: Gakkel Ridge, Loki's castle | collected 2008 | reverse complement strand
TCCGACTTCCACTTTTTTCTCCCAACTTACCTCTTATTTCCAGATTCCTTATCCACTTTTCTGTAGAAAATGGGGGTTCTTAAATCAGCTCCTTATCTGTGTAGGTAAAAAGATCATCTCGATCATGTACAGTATGCTCAAATACGAAGCAGACTATGATCCTCAAAGGATTTTCTTTCAACTTGAGAAAGAACCAGTTCTAATTTGACAGTTTATAGTATGTCTTTTTTGATTGCTCATTTTCTCTTGTCAAAAGACTACAAAGAAGAATAATCTTTCTCATACCCGTCTGTGAAAAGCTTTTTACTCAAGCTAATATCCCTACTCTACTCGCATCACCTTCCTCGAGTAATTGGAATTTAGTCAAGAAATAGATCTAAGCCTTATTTTCTCATCTCATATGAATTATTACATACAAAATGAATCGGTCCAAGGAAAAAAAGACAAATAATTATGAGAAAGAGAGATACTACTCAAAAGAAGATTTATGGATTTTCACATCTTTATATGCCCAAACGGAGTAAACTCACGACAGGTTATACAGCACAATAGCATTATCTCGAAGAATTTTCCAGACTATATCAGAAGCTGCCTCTTGCGTTAGATACCCTCGCTCTATCTTGTCGGTGAGCACACGACCAACAACCTCCCTGGCAGTCAAAAGTGCCCCATAGGTTTCTTCAGCCGTCCAGCAATCTCCACCCCAGGTAAGGCGATCTGCATCTACCATATCTATCCATTCATGAAGTGCCCTTACAGCTACCTCGGGAGATAGAATGGGGAGCCACACCAGATCTAGGTAGACATTATGGTAAGTAAAAGCAATAGCAGAAATTTGGCTGACCCAAGGATATCCGCCGTGGAAGAGAACAAACTTGGCCTCAGGATAGCGAGAGATTAGGCTAGTGAGATTCATTGGATTGGAGCCCTCGAGCCTAGCTAGACCAGTATGAATTTGAATGGGGAGATTATGTTGAATAGCTCTTTCTACAATGAAATGCATAATGTAATCACCGAATATCTTTATTGCTTTCTCGGAGAGACGGTCCTCGGGAAGGCCAAAAACTCTTTCGGCTTCTATTTTCTCTACTGGCTGAAAATCTATAGATCTCTCGTAGGCAGTGGCACACTTTATACCTACGGATCCTTCCCGTTTATTCTTCTCGATGGTAAAAGCAATAAAATCAAGATAATCATCGAAACATTGAATTTTGAACTTCAGTTTTTCGGCATAACTATAGGGAGAAACTCCATCATGGCTCCGCATCCTGCGATTACATCCAATAAGAAAAGGGTCTATGCGGAAAATAGGCCTGAAAATTTCTCTATCTACCTGGGTACTTCCCATCTCCCAAAACTGGTCCCAGACAATAAAATCTATATTGGCCTTATCTTTCAAAATCTTCTTTTGCCAACTTTTTTCGCTATTAGCTACAGTTATTCTCCTCGAAAGCTCCCTCCAGTTGTCTTCATTTATATCGGGTGAGTTAAAGTCATATAATTTTTGTAGTGCTCGAAACAAACTCCTGTAAAATGCCCGTCCTTTTACCCTGTCGAGAAATCTTTCAAGACAATCCCAATCCTCCATGATAACTTCTCTTCGTTCCCAACCACAATAGCTATTATTTAACATAAAAGAAAGATTTACTTCTTCCTTTTCCTTCCTTTTTCTTATTGTGACAGAATAATCCGGTCCCTTCTCGCTTGCCCAACTTTCCGGCAATATGTGCTCGTGACTGTCGATAACGGGAATCTTGTCAATCTCATGCACTAGTTCTTCTATTAGAGTTCTCTTCATTCAGTTCTCCCTTTAAATATTCATAGACACTAATTTCTCCAGAGGCATAAGGCCTCCAATGTTGCTATTGTTGCACCTGCACGCAGTTTATCCAAAATTGTTCACAAGTATTCAAAGAAGGTAACAGTTTAGCTTTCCTAAAAGACTAAATGTAATTTACCATACTTTAGAAATTTTGTCAAATACACGTATCCTAATAACAAGTAGATTTTTATCTTTCCTAATTTCCCTCCAAATTCAGTAAAACAGAATTTTTTTAAGAGAAAACTTTTCCTATTTTCCTATCTAAATTCCTGATAGGATTCTCCGAATACCTTTTTCCCATTAAAAATATGCATAGAAACAAAGGGGTTGACAAAAATATTTCTTGTTATAATATTATTGTAAAATAATAAAAGGCAAAACGTATGAATAAAGATAACGAGGATACCATGCATAAGATCTTAAAGAAGATAGGGCCTTTTCTTAAAGGTTCGGTATCTACTGTTTATAAAAAGTGTGGTAAGAATTGTAGTACCTGCAGAGAAAAAGGAGGACATCTGGCTACCTATTTTTGTTACAGGAAAAGAGGAAAAACTTTAGTGGTTCATATCCCCTCCTCTAAGGTAGATTTGGCAAAAAAGTATCATGCAAAATACAAAAAATTAGAGAGGATAATGGAGGGTATAACTGAGGATACTCTCAAAAAAATCAAAAAAGGAAAGTAAGTTTGGCTAGTATATTTTTAAAGGAAAAGCAGGAGAAAAAAGTAAAGGGATTTGACTGCCTCTATAAAGATGCCTGTCCTTACCTTAATTTTGAGCCTGCAGCAAGACTTTTAGCCCAAAGGGATTATCTAAGCAGAAGAGTGGATGAAATGGAAGTAATAATGGATTTAGCAAGAGAAAAGATAGAGAAACTCAGAGAAGAGAATAAAGCCCTTAAAGAAGAGAAAGAATCTCTCAGGCAAGAGTTAAATCAGACTTTTCGCAAGAAGTTTAAACCAAAGAAAGAAGAGGAGAAGAAACCAAAAAAGAAGAGAGGTTCTCCTTTTGGTCATCGAGGCACCTCCCGGAAAAGACCAAAAAGAATTGATGAGTATGTTGATATTTATCCTCTGCAATGCGATAGGTGTAAAGCAAAAGATATTACAATTTATGAGCGCTCCTTTGAAGAACATATCGTGGAGGATGTTCTTCTTAAAGTAAAAAATACCTGCTATCGCTCCCATTATGGCTATTGCAAAAGATGCAGGAAGGTAGTTTATCCTAAAGAGAAAGTGGGAATAATACCAAAAAGTCGCATTGGCCCAAATGTAAGAGCTATCTCTTCATATCTGCGTTATATTGGCATACCTTTAAGGAAAGTAGCCAAGATATCAAAAGATATCTTTGGCTTAGAGATTACTCATCCCTCTCTTTTGGATTTTGATACTAAGCTAGCCCACAATGGTGAGCCTATCTATGAAAAGATAAAAGATGAAGTTCGCTCCTCCTCTTGCATCAATGTGGATGAGACTGGCTGGAAAGTAAATGGAGAAAATTTCTGGCTCTGGAATTTTGTTAATGGAAAGGTAGCACTCTTTAGAATTGAAGAGAAAAGAGCAAGTGAAGTAGTGAAGGATACTCTTGGCAAGAAGTATGACGGAATTCTGAGTTCAGACTTTTACTCAGCTTATAACGATAAGATTAAAGCGAAGGGCAAGCAAAAGTGTCTTGTTCATCTTCTGCGTGAGACTAAAAAAATAGAAGAGAAAAATGAGTTTAATGAGGATGCTCAAGAGGGGCTTCTTTGTCAGAAATTGAAGGAGGCATTAAAAGGTGCCATAAGAGTCTGGAATGAATTTCAAAGAGAAGAAAAGAGTACGGAAGATCTGAAGGCAGTTAAGGAAGTTACCGCTCAAAAGCTTATAGAAGTTATCTCATCTCCATCAGAGAATAAGGATATTCAAAGGCTCAAAAAAAGACTCATCAAACATGAGGATGAGCTACTTACCTTTCTTGATCATCCAGAGATTGAGCCTACCAATAATAGGGCAGAAAGAGCGCTAAGAGCTTCAGTCATTATGAGAAAGATAACTTTTGGCAATAGATCAACTACCGGGACAAGAAACCATCAGGTGATAATGAGCATACTCCAAACTGCTTCTTTGCATCATATTGAACCACTTCCTATTTTTTTATCTTTAGCTGTCAACAAGGAAGATTCGCTCATGGCTTTTCAAGAAGAGCTTTCCTCCCCTGTTGACAAAGAGCCTAAAAGAATAAGAGCACCTTAAATCCTGTAGATGCCAGGATAAATAGGATGCTCTTATCTTGCCCTATCCAGACGAGTAAACTACCCACTTCTCTGACACAGTAAGTACCAACTAGGGAAATATTCGATACTTTTTAGGAAAACTTACCTATTACCAAAGAAGAAAGGCAAGAATCTCAAGATTAATTGAAGTTATGTTTGTAGCAGGAAGTTTTAAATTTTCAAAGCAAAAAAAGAAGAGATAAGATCTCCTGAGTGTGACTCGTCAACGATTCTTAGATAAAACAATTCTGGTGTTTGCCATATAAGGGAAAAATATTGATTGAATGTTTGAAGTCGGCAAAACTTCATCTGCAAAATTAATGCCCAGTATTTCTTTCATAAATCTTTTTCGCTCTATTATCCGCTTCCAGCATTCCGGAAACCCTCTTCTTATACCATCTCTTAGTTTCTTATCCGCAATTAATATTCCGTCCTCAACATGTACACCTACATAAGGCTCACCTGGAAAGGCTATGATGTCACACTGGATAGCCATGCCAGAGGATATTTGATACGAAGAATTTTCGTAAAATATGCTATTAGTCCATTCATCTGTATGAATAAAGTGTCCCGGATTTAAACTTACACCATATTTATCAAAATCTCCCAGGGCATTTTTTACCTCTTGAAATACCTTCCCACCTGATATACCTATACCTATAGACTCATACCATTTAACCAAGGCTCTGTAGTAAGGTATGTAAAATTTTTCAACTACTCCCTCCATATGAGGTGGTATTTCGTTTTTATTTTGGATAAAAAGTCCAGTACGTGCAACCATCGCTCTTCTATAACCTAATGCAACATTAACAATCTCGCCTGTCTTAAGTTTTTTGGTGTAAGTTGGGCTAGCTAAACCTAGTAAAACATTTTTTGTCCCAAAATTAACGTTGGGGTGAATTGTCAAGGGCTCTCCATCAATTTCGAAATATTTTGATGCTTCTATTTCTGTTAATCCTGGTTCTAGATTCTGAATTATGTTCAATACCTTCTGAGAAGACTTTGTACCAGCTATCTCATGTAATATTAGTTCTTTCAAATCCAATCTTATTCTCAAACCATATTCAGGGTGGCACATAAAATCGGAGGCATTTTCAACTTTGTTTGCTCCAACTAAATCCATTAAATTTTTTGTGATATAATAGGGAATTTCTATCTGGCGCTTGGGGTCTTTAGTTTCCATTTTTGAGAAGTATTTCCAACCTATTATTCCAATTTTGCTATTCCGTTTAATCCCTGTAGAGACGAAAATTTCTTTAAGGTTTTTGTTTTCACTTCTTGGTTGCCCCATCAGGCTAAAACTTTGAAATAGCTCTTTCTTTGCTTCCACAGGGACTATATCGGAGTAATCGAATCCTTCATTGCCAACCACCAAAACTGGAATATCTTCTTTGCTAACAATCAGGAGAGCTTCTTCAAAACGGGGGTCATATCCCGTTAAAAAGTGTAAGTTGGAAAAATGCTCTCGATCCCCGTAGACTATTACATAACTTAGCTCCCTAATTCTCATCAGATTGATCAAACTCTCAATTCTGGTTCGATAATCCTCCTCCCTCGATACTGGTACATTACCAATTAAATCATGTTGCGGTAAACTTTCAGCCTCTATTTCTTTTATTTTCAATACTGTTACCTCTCGAATATAATTTAAAGTGCGATAAATCGGGCAATTACCGTAGGCTTCGACCTTACATTTTTGATCTTGTATCTCTTCTTATATCTGATCATTCAAGATTTTTCTCATCATTTTCGTTGAAGAGTCCATTCAAAATATCACAATTTAGCTTGCTGCATAAGTGTTTTCCTAAACTCATAAGTGGAAGGTAGGCTCTTCCTCTCGGCCATAGAAAGCGCCTACCTTCTCGATAACTCTTACAGGTGTTAGTATTCTATGCTCTTTTTGTCTTTTAAGAGGGGAATGGTGCGTAGATGAGCTGCAGCAGGTCTTTTCTTTTTAGGAGTTCCCAGAACAATTCTTCGGCCTGACCGTAATAGTCTTCTGCAGGAACCATTTCCAAATCTCCTTGTTCAACTGCCAATTTGATATAATACTCTACGGGGTTCTTCCAGTAAAGTGGACTAGCGGGATTATAGAAGCCAGCTAGACACTCCTCTATGGAAAGAAAATCATCATAAACTGTCTGCATTGTAATCCATTCCTCAACCGAGAATTTCCCACCAGTCATTCTGCTTATAGCGCGAGCACCTATCTCGCCCACTTTCTCAGGTTGTTCGTCAAATAATCTGATTGCTCGATACTTCGCAGCCATAGTACGAAGAGAGGTTTCTCTGTTCTCTTTCATGTATTTATCTGTGGATAATTGTATATCATACCACAATCCAGCGGGACCAAGGATCTCTGAGCCTCCTGCATTAACAAATCGGTCAGACATTTTCAACAGTTTTTGTTCTTGAGGTAAACTCCCCATATAGAAGTCACCTGTTCCCCTGATAAACGCAGTAGCTGCCTTCTGATCATCAGCGAAATTGATTATTTTTACATCATCGAGCGTGAGTCCTATCTGTGCTAGCGTATCAGCTACTATGAATTTAAAGGTAGCCATCACGAGAGCGAATGTTTTCCCTTTAAATTCTTTGAGTCTTGTTTCTTTTGCTTTCTCTAAGCCCATCTCCGCTGTCAACTCGTTAAAGGGTTTAGTCTTTTCCTTTCGCCCAATAAAGATAAACCCTTTGAAAAAGCCAACAGGTGTAAACAATTTTATCTGTGGTGCATTCTTCATAAGTGGTGGGTGCCCACCTATACCCGCTGTTGCCGAATCAACATCACCGCGTACCAACGCTCTAAATTCTATCGTCGAAGACGTAAACTCTTTGATCTCGAAATCCAGTCCAAACTCCTTGTCGATTCCTAACTCATGGGCTACTCTCCATATCTGCCACATCGCATAAGGAGACACACCAATTCTCACCTTAGTCAGCTCCTTAGTTTGTCCTGTTCCCACCAGGGAAAAGCTTAAAAGAGAGATGAGTATCCCTAACACCAAAACCGTGTAAAACCTCATGACATTCCTCCTTTTTTAACATTACTAACCGGCCCCTTCACTTTCTCACCTCCTCCTCGCCTTATTTTTTAGCTTTTATCCTTTTCCACAAAAAAAACAGTACTTCGTCAAGCTCAAATTTATATAAATTTATACAAGCGATTTGCATTTTTCCAAATAATTCCCTCTATCTCCTCTTGTGAAAACAAAGTCCAGCCACATCTATTGCATATTTCGTTCAACCCATCTTTAATAAAATTAATCCATCTCTTAAAATCTTCTGCCGGTTTATCTGAAAACCCGTAATAGTTACAACAGACATAATCCGATGCATACATAACTCTATTGATTACCCCGTATTCTTTAGCAAGAACTAAACTCCAGACCACCTTCATTGGCCTATCATACATCATAGCTAAATCTGTCCATAGGTTCTTGTCATTAGCCATTAACACAAATAAGTGTTCGCTCCAGGGATATCCAAGATGCTCAACGACAATTTTTAAATCAGGAAAATCCACAATAATATCATTCAGCCTGAATAAATCTGCATACTTGGTTGGAGCTAATATCGCTGGACCCATTTGTGCCGAATGATGAAACTGCACCACTACATCGTATTCCAATGCTTTTTCATAAAAAGGATATACAGTTTTGTCGTTTGAATAGTACTGGCCATAAGGAGGCGTCAATAAAACACCCTTCAACCCGTACTCTGTTATAGCTTTCTTAAAATAATCAAAAGCCTCTTGGTTAAATCTATTATATTCATCCAGTGGTTCAAGGCTGGCCAGACCAACAAAAAAATCCGGATACCTTTTAATCGCTTCGTGAACATATTCTTCTCCAAAAGTAGTTTTCCATATCCTCCTCATATCTTGTCCCATCACAACAACCTTGGATACACCTGCCTTCTTAAGCCAACCTACAAGATCCTCCAGAGGAGTGTCTTCTGGCAGCTTCATGTTAAGGCGATTAAATGTTTCCTTATCAAAATTCTTTTTCTTCATTAAGTGCATATGTGAGTCAATAATCATTCTTGCACCTCGTATCGAATATTGGCAAATTAGATTTTCTCAAAAGAAATTTTACCTCTCTCAGTCCATCTGGTTAACTTTGATTCAATTTTTCTTATTATTTGATCCATAGTAATAGCTAAGATACTATATATAATTACTATAGCTATGATGCCTGCAGTGTCCAAATATATCTGTCGGACTATCATATTATATCCTAAACCGATTTGAGCTCCCATAAACTCAGCGGCGACGTCCAACCCCCAGGAAACCGCTGCCCCAACTCTAATTGCTCCTATTAAATGAGGGAATATATAAGGAATAACCACCGTTCTAAAGATCGTTTTCTTATCAGCTCCGAGATTTGAGGCTGCTCTAATATAGACCAGGGGCATATTTCTCACAGCTTCGTACGTTGCCACACCAAGTATTACCGAAACTCCAAGAGCAACGAGTAAAACTTGGGGTGACATTCCAATTCCAAACCAAAGCAAAAACAACGGGATAAGTGCCAGTACAGGGATAGGACGGGTGAAATCAAGGAAAGGACCAACTGTTTCCAGAAAGTTTTTGCTATAAGCTATTCCTAGGCCCAAAGCTACACCACCCGCTAATCCTATACCAAAACCACTAAGGGTAATACTTAAACTTACCAATGTAGCCATTGGCAAATTATTTCTCATTTCCCATAAAGATTGTAAGATATCAATAGGACTTGGGACGAAAATAGGGTGTATTAAATCTGTTAATAGCGTAATTATAGCCCAAATTGTCAATATTATCCCGAACAATATCATACTTTTGAAATTACCCAATTTCATCTAAACAATCCGGCAATTAAAATTTTTTAGCTTTCAATCAGTCTAAATTCCTCTATTAAATTACGCCTCAGACTTTGAAATTCAGGGTCCTCTTTTAGATAAAATTTTCTTGGCCTTTTAAATTGAACATCAATAATTTTTAAAGGAATATTGGTCCTGATATGTTGCATAATCGCAATCCGATCTCCCAAAAATAAAGCTTCTTCAAGATCATGGGTGACAAATATTATAGTCTTTTTGGAACTTTCCCATATTTCGGTTAATTCTATTTGCAATTTTTCCTTGGTCATTGCATCAACAGAACCAAAAGGTTCATCCATTAATAATATCTCGGGATCATTTGCCAAAGCTCTGGCAAGATCCACCCTTTTTCTCATACCACCTGATAATTCTCTTGAATAGGCTTTTTCGAAACCAGCTAATCCTACAATCCCTAGGAATTGTTTTACTTTTTCCTCTCTGATTTTTGGGGGAATATTTCTAACTTTTAGGCCGTATTCGACATTTTGATAAACGGTAAGCCAAGGAAAAACAGCGTCCTGCTGAAATACTACTGCTCTTTCATGCGAAACACCTTTGATTTCAACACCGTCTTTATAAACCGCTCCTTCGGTAGGAGATTCAAATCCTGCAATAATATTTAACAATGTTGTCTTTCCACAGCCCGAAGGACCAATTACACAAAAAAATTCATTATTCTTGATGTTTAAATTAATATTTCTAAATACTTCATGTTTACCATGGTCGGTTTCATAGACAAATCCTAAATTTTTTATTTCTATTATGTTATTTCCCATTGGATTTTTTGGCTCTTTGATTAACATTAATCCAACTCTTTGATTTAAGAACTAATTTGCTCGTCTTGGGCAGTTCCAACCTATCCAACCCTTTTCGGTCTCCTCATCTAACAGCGGCACAGGATTCTCTTTTTACAATTTCGGCTTCGAGCAAAATTTTTCGCGCATCTGGTTTTTCCCCTTTCACTAGGCGGATCAATTCCTCAGCTGCCAATTCTCCGACTTTGTGGAGGGGTTGTCTGACTGAAGACAAAGTGGGAGTTGTCACCTTGGCTACATTCGAATCATCATAACCCATTACAGAGATATCGTCTGGAATCAAGAGGCCGGCTTCTTTAATTCGCTTCATGGCCCCTGCGGCCATATGGTCATTACTGCAAAATATTGCTGTTGGTATTCCCGATTCAATTATACGTCCTGCGCACTGATATCCACTCTCAATTGTCCAGTTACCCTCAACGATCCATTGTTTTTTAACTTTTAATCCTGACTCGTATAGAATTTTTTTGTATCCTTGAAGTCTTTCCAAGGAATTAAAGTGGTTCATAGGACCGCTTATAAATGCAAATTTTTGGTGCCCCAAAGAGATAAGATACTCCACCGATTTTTGAACCGCTTTGATATTCTCAACACAGACAGAACTAATTTTTTCCGAGATATTTGCGTTAATCGTAACTATGGGGAATCCCATTGACTTTAATGTAAAGATATTATCATAATCATCTTTAACCTGAAGAACGAAAAATGCACCTTCCGCCGACTTTTCCCTTGCCAAATCTAACAACATTTCTTTTCTAGTGTCCTCGACTGTGTGTATTTCAAGTAAAAGTTTATAATGATGGACAATTACTTTATTTAAGATTCCTTCGATTATTGGATAATAGAACACCCAACTTGAGGGATGAATCCATGTTGTTTTTACACTTGGAGCAACAAAACATGTCAAACAGTTAGTGCGTTGCAACGCTAGCTGTTTTGCGATAGCGTGTGGTCGGTAATTTAACTTCTTGGTAGCAAGCAAGACCCTCTCTTTGGTACTCGGAGAGAGACACGGCTTGTCATTTAAAGCCTGAGATGCTGTTCCAATTGATACTCCCGCCAGTTTTGCCACGTCTTTCAGACTTACATTCATAATTCAGACCAATTTTTGAACCGATTTTAATACCACCATCGTTATATTACATAACGAATTATTGTCAAGTTAATTAGTAGGACGCAGATTTTCGCAGATCTATGTCCCAAAAGAAATCTCTATAACTACTGCTCCAAACTGAGGTTTAGTGAAAGTCCAATTTCTGAAAATTTTAGTGATTCTTTAGTCACTTTTTTATACTCAAATCTTCAATAATCTGCGTTCATCTGCGTTCGAAAAGGAAATTCTTATACTATCAAGTTAAGAGGTGAAGGGAGGCTTCCAATATCTACAAAACACTTGCTAGGATCATCCGGAGCCACACGGTAAATCAGTCTTCATTTAGTTAATAGTAAAACTGATTTTGTGATGTTGTCCGTCCTATGTTAAAAACGCTTTTTAATAGCTTTTCCCTTTCTATTATGTCCGATGGTCTTAGTCCTAAAATAATTGCCCTAGGTTTTGATGAGCTAGTTTAAGAACTCCTCTCCTTGTATTTTCAACCTACTTCAATCCACTAAAATTCCAAACAACCCACCTAACGAGGTAATTTTGCAGCTATTTGAGCATACCATATCGACCTAAGTGCACAACTTAACTCAACCCTGAAAATCATCG
>SDBU01008739.1_pt1 | contig 11464 bp, 8 predicted proteins | sample 2277071 | NCBI WGS metagenome assembly SDBU01 (sample SAMN10397929, study PRJNA504765) | marine sediment metagenome | isolation source: marine sediment core GS08_GC12, 126 cmbsf | place: Arctic Ocean: Gakkel Ridge, Loki's castle | collected 2008 | reverse complement strand
GAGCTAATCCCCAAGACGGGACTGTTTGAAAGATCCGTTCTTAATGGCAGAGTTAAGTTATTAAGCTGCGGCACATTTTATGAAACCTATGGTGATGTGTTCATGTATATGTGCATTGCGTCTATTTTAGTTTTATTTTTATTTTCACTGAAGAGGAGAGTTGGAGATGATAGAGATTATTTATGAAAACTTAAGGGAATTACAGAAAAGAATCGATACGCTTCGAGGTTATCTTTGAAATAGATAAAAAAGAGAAAAGGGTCAGGGAACTGGAAAAGGCGGCGCTGAAAGAAGATTTTTGGAGCGATCCGGAAAATGCCAGGGATGTTCTTAAAGAAAAAAATACGCTGGAACAGGCAATTAAAAGCGTGGATGAGAAAAGTGATTCGCTCCATGACCTCAAAATGCTCTTTGAAATGGCCCGAGAGGAAAATGATGAAATCACCTTCGGAGAGATTAAAGACGATCTCGACAGGCTTGAATCATCTGTAAGAAATGACGAATTTAAGATGATGCTGGGGAATGAAGAGGACCCCGGAAACGCGATAATGACTATTCATTCGGGAGCCGGTGGCACAGAAGCCCAAGACTGGGGGCAGATGCTCTTACGGATGTATCTGAGATGGGCGGAGAGACGAAAATTTGCCACCGATATAATAGACTTTCAGGCTGGCGATGAAGCGGGCATAAAAAGTGTAACAATAACCATAGACGGAGCATACGCATACGGATATGCAAAAGCGGAAGTTGGGATTCACAGGCTTGTACGCATATCACCTTTTGATGCAGGCAGGAGAAGACACACCTCTTTCGCTTCGGTATTTGTTTATCCTGAAGTAAGCGATGATATGACTGTCGAAATTGATGAAAATGATATCCGGGTAGATACATACAGGGCCAGCGGGGCAGGGGGCCAGCATGTCAACAAGACGGATTCAGCCATCAGAATTACCCACATACCGACAGGGATTGTTGTGCAATGCCAGAACGAACGGTCACAGCATAAGAATAAAGCAACGGCTATAAAGGTCTTGAAATCCAGACTTTATGAGATGAAGCTTCGAGAAAAAAATGAAAAAATTGACGAAATGAATAAGGCAAAAAAGAAGATTGCATGGGGAAGTCAAATACGCTCCTATGTGCTCCACCCATACAAGATGATAAAGGATCACAGGACAGGTATGGAAGTGGGAAATGCAGACAGGGTATTAGACGGAGACATCGATGGTTTTATAGAGGCATACCTGATGAGTTGATTGGTTGTGACTACTCGCGTAGTCAGTCTGAAGCTGCTTAGACTGAAGGCTTAAGGGGTTAGAAGAGCGAGGTTCCCGCACTTTGGTGGAGGAACAATAGATTCTCGTTCCAGACATGACTTCAAAATGCACCCTATCCCCCGCTTTTTTCTGAAAGTCTTCAGACTACAGACTATTCACCTGATTAGTTACTTTATAATTGCAATTATAAGCAAAAAAGTTTAGTCATAACAAATAACTGTTGAATGGGAGTTTCTTTTTATGATCAAGTTGAGAGGTTTTCTCGTTTCCACCTGTGTGGTTTCCTTGTTTTTTATTTCATGTACATACCCGATTCAAATAGATACACAAAAGGTTTCACCACCAGTTGCCCCTCCGAAAGAATCAACTGCACTTGAACAAGACAAGAAAGAGTCAAGTGTAATCGAACAAAATAACAGAGAATCAATTACTTTAGAGGATAAGGGGCAGGAAGAAACCCCTGTTTCAATTGCAAAGGAAGAAGATATTATTCCTCAAACAATCGTCAAGGGAGAAAGTGTCTCCCCAAGTACGGAAGCATTACAGGAACATACCACAGAAGAACTTCCATCCGATAAAAAAGAAGAGAGCGATAACGAAAGCAGGGAAAACTCCGATTCGAAAGAGAGTGCCGGTGAAAACCGAAATCAGGAACAGACGGATGAGGCGCTGGAGCTTCTAAATCAGTCTCAGAATCTCTGGGAAAAGGGAGATTTAGATAGTGCACTTGGACTGCTGGATGATGCCTATTCCCTCATAATTGATCTTGATGGGGATCCGGATATTTCCTGGCAAAAGGATGACCTGCGCTTTCTTATCGCAAAGAGGATCCTGGAAATATACACATCAAGAAGTAGTGTGGCCACGGGGCCTCAGAGTGAAGTGCCACTTGCTATGAACGCTGACGTACAGAAGGAGATAAAACGCTTTCAAACCTCGGAAAAAAGTTTTTTTATAAGCTCCTATAAGAGATCGGGTCTCTATAGACCAATGATGGTACAAAAGTTAAAAGAAGCGGGTCTGCCTGAGGAGCTCTCCTGGCTGCCCCTCGTTGAAAGTGGCTTTAAGATCAAAGCGCTTTCCCGTGCTAGGGCGCTGGGGTTGTGGCAGTTTATTCCCTCAACCGGATATAAATTCGGACTGAAGCGTGATGTCTGGATTGACGAAAGAATGGATCCCGAAAAATCGACAATAGCGGCGATTGCCTATCTGAAAAAGCTGCACGAAATATTCGGGGACTGGTATACAGTTCTCGCCTCATATAACTGCGGAGAGGGGAGGGTACTCAAGGTAATATCGAGACAGCATATGAACTATCTGGACAATTTCTGGGACCTCTACCGCCAGCTTCCAATTGAAACTGCCAGATACGTTCCTCGATTTATAGCAACCTTGCATATCATAAGTGACCCGGCAAAATACGGCATCGATCTGGGTGATACGCTGGAGGAGCCTATCCCCTATGAGACTGTGACTGTCAAGAAATCGATGAAGTTGAAAGACATTGCACAGAATCTCGGTATACCTGAAAACAGGGTCGATGCAATCAATTCGGAATTGAGATATAAGATTACCCCGGATACAGGATATGGGTTGAAGATTCCCATGGGAATGGGAGAGAAATTTGCCCTAATTGTGGACAAAATTCCGAAGGCAAAGAAACCCGGTCCCGCCTATGTGAGACACAAGGTACGGCGGGGCGAGTCACTCTCCGTTATTGCAGATAGGTATAAGACATCGATAAGGGCGATAGTTGCCGCAAATCACCTCAGAAGCAGACACACAATACGCGCTGGCAGATGGCTTAAGATACCTGCTCGCGGCTATAAGGTTTATAAAACTAAAACAAGCAAACCAACTGTCCAGAGGGCAAGCGGGAAAATCATAAAATACAGGGTAAAGAAGGGCGACTCATTGTGGCTTCTTGCAAGGCGATTTAACACCACGATATCTGAAATTAAAAAACTTAGCAGCTTGAAACGCAACAGTCTATATGTCGGGCAGGTTATTAAAATAAGAAATGGATTTTATGTGGAAAAGACTTCTTCATCAAAGACATATACTGTAAAAAGGGGTGATTGTTTATCTGTGATCGCAGAGAGAAACAAGATAAGCCTTGCCAGGCTTCTTAAATTAAATAAATTCAACAGAAAAACAATCCTCTATCCGGGACAGACGGTAATAGTAAGGGAATAATTGACTTTTTAGTCGATCAGATATCCTTTTATATCAAAGAATATTTCTCGTTCTTTTTCCTTCATCTTTACGGCTTCGGGTTCAGACACTTCATGGTCATAGCCGGTAAGATGTAAAATGCCGTGAATGAGGAGATAGTCTACCTCATCATCAAAATCCAACCCCTCCATTCGGGCATCTTTTAGAGCCGTATCAACAGATATGACAATATCGCCGAGGACATGGGGGTTTATATTGCCAAATTTCCCTTCCAGCATGGGGAAGGCGATGACATTGGTGGGATTATCTCTCTTCAGGTATTGTCTGTTGATCTCTGTAATAGCTTTATCGTCAACAAAGAGGATACTCAGTTCTTTCCCTTCACAGTTAACCTTCTTTAAAATCCTGGAGAGATAGTTCCATATCCTTGGAACGTCTATTTTTATTTTTTCTTGCTGATTTTTTACTAATACCGGCATTGTTTCCTTTAACACCACCATTTGTTTCCATTAAAGGCTCTTCATAGTCTATCCTGTGATGAAATATGCCTGTAAGGATTCTGTTGAAGCTCTCCCCGATTTTACTGAGATCGCGGAGCGTCAATTCAGATTCATCGAGCTGGCCCTCCGCTAATACCTGCCTGATGCGGGTTACAACGTGATTTTTTATTCTTGAAGGAGTGGGATCATTCAGCGCCCGGGATGATGCCTCGATAACATCCCCGAGAAGAACGAGTCCCGCTTCCTTTGAAAGAGGTTTCGGCCCTGGATACCTGAAATCGCTTTCCAGTGTCGATTGGCCGGCAATATCCTTATCCTTTTTCGCCTTTTCGTAAAAATAGCTTACAATGCTTGTGCCGTGATGTTGTCTTATTATATCTTTTATGGGTCTTCCCAGTTTGTATTCATCGGCAAGCGCACAACCATCCTTTACATGTGATATTATTACGAGACTGCTCATCTGAGGCGTAAGTGAATCGTGCTTGTTTTCCCAGTTCTGCTGATTTTCGATGTAATAAATCGGCTTTTTCATCTTACCTATGTCATGATAGTAGGCGCTGACCTTTGCCAGAAGAGAATTTGTGTTTATGGCTTCCGCTGCCGCTTCGACCATTGAGGCCACAACGATACTGTGATAATAGGTTCCCGGCGCCACCATTATCATCTGTTGAAATATAGGTTGATTGAGATTTGCCAGCTCCAGGAGTTTTATATCTGTGGTATAACCGAAGAGTGTCTCAAAGAATGGAACAATTCCTGATACAATAATTCCGGATAAGATACCACCGGCGATTCCCATTACCAGTTTAATGAGGGTATCTGTGGTGAATAAATTGCCAGATAAAAGTGCGAAACAGATAATAATTGCCGTGTTCGCCACGCCTATCAAAAGCCCCGTTTTAAAATAATCCGAACGCTGTTTGCAGTGGATAATTCTGTTGGTTGCTACAACGCTTCCGATGAATGAAAAGAGGAAAATAGTCATTTTTTCTTCAAAGAGGAACGCAATCAGAAAAGAAGCTCCAACAGAAAAAATCAATCCCATTCGACTGGTTATAAGAAGCGCGACAAGCATGGCCCCGACTGTAAAGGGTATGGCGTAGAAGGCGGTATATGCGGGGACTATATTGAAGGTATACTCAATTGATTCACATATAAATATACCTGCCTTGGCCAATAACAACTGAAGAATCATTGTTATGCTCAGGAATAGCATGTCAGTATTCGTATTCCTTAAAGATTTTAGAAAGTTTTCAAATGTTTTGTACAGGATGAATGATAATAGTAAAATCATGAAAAACATGCCAAGGAAGGCTGAAAAGTTTAACATGCCTTTTCCTTCCTGGCCTTGAAATAGTATATCGAGTTTGTCCAGGTCGGAAGGAATTATCTTTTCTCCTTCCCGGATAATCATTTCATTTTTCTGAACCTTGTAAAAGACCGGCCTGATATTGGTCCAGGCGAGTTGTTTCCTCGTTTCCGTAGCATTTTTGGCAAATGTAAGGTTGGGCCTTATGAGCTTTTTGGCAAGGGCAACTGTAACCGATATTACGCGCTTTGACTTATCTTTGAGCACTGTCTTTGAATGTGTCAGAATGAGGTCGTAGGCATCATTCATGATCAGTATTGACGAGAGGTCGTTTTCCACCCTCTCTTCCTGGGTTTTTATGTCACGTATTGTGATTCCCTTATCACGGATAATACTTTTAATCGTTTTATTGCTTACCGGTCCACTGTTATAAATCATGTAAATCAGCTTTACGACATCGTTGCATATATCAAATGAAAATTTATATCCGTAGAGAGTTTTATATTCAATATCAGTGAGCTTAATCCTTGCAAGTTTCTCGAAATCACTTCGTAATTTTTTGTTAAAACCTGGGTCTTTTTTTACATCGGTATTTCTGTAGTCTTCGCCCGCTGTAAGAAATGCTTTCGCAAGAATGATTCCTATCTTTGCCGGCATATCCCTGTCGTAATCATAAATGGGCCTTATCTTTTCTATTTCAATCAATCTTTTTTGCTTCGTTGATGCCCTGTCCTCTACCAGAAAATCACGATCTGCCTTAATATTTTTCGTTGCAATGGTGCCTACCTTGTATTCAGGATGGGTACGGTGAATAATCTGTGGATATAATATTAATGCGAGGATAAGACTCATCACAACCGCTATGACCCATCGCTGAAAGCGGAGGTCTTTGCCAAGCGGAAATATTGAACCGGCCTTTTCCGAGATTGGGCTCTTTCCATTTATGGGTTTCTTGATCTTGGTCATATCAGAAATAATCCTGGCAGGTCCGTTCTCAGTTGCCCCTTTTTATTCTATCGAGGTTATTATAGGCACGTATAATATCCTGAACAAGCGGGTGCCTCACCACATCTTTCTCAGAAAAATAGATGAATTTAATCCCGTCAGTCTTCTTCAGTATTCCTTCAGCCTCAACTAAACCAGGTGTTTTATCGCGGGGAAGATCAATCTGGGTTACATCACCCGTTATAACGGCCTTGGAACCGAACCCCAGCCTTGTCAGGAACATCTTCATCTGTTCCGTGGTCGTATTCTGCGCCTCGTCGAGAATTACAAAGGCCTCATTCAGCGTTCTTCCCCTCATAAAGGCGAGGGGAGCAACCTCGATTATTCCCTTGCTTATCATTGCAGATGCCCTGTCGAATGCTACCATATCATAGAGGGCATCATAAAGGGGTTTGAGATAGGGATTGACCTTTTCAGAAAGATCACCGGGGAGGAAACCGAGCCTTTCACCGGCCTCCAGGGCGGGTCTTGTCAAAACTATGCGATTTACCTTTTTTTCGAGCAGCGCCGCGACGGCCATCGCCATGGCTAGATAGGTTTTCCCAGTTCCCGCGGGGCCTATGCCAAAGACCATGTCACAATCCCTGATGGAATCTATGTATAGTTTCTGGGCGACACTCTTGGGTGTTATGACCCTTTTGTTTGAGGAGATGAAAACTGTGTCAAGGAAAATCTTTTCAAGATTGACCGATTCGTTTTTGGCAAGCATCCGGTGCGCGTAATCTACATCAGCGGGAAATATGGGATAGCCTTTCCTGATGATAGAGTAGAGCTGGACCAGCATATTTTCTATCAGGTCGACGCAAAAAGCGTCCCCTGAAATAGAGACGTTATGCCCCCTTACATTAAGTTTTACATCTTCCATTCTTTCGATGAGCTTAATGTTGCTGTCATACTCTCCGAAAAGTATTTTTATGGCATTGTTATCCGGAAAGTGGACTTTTTTGGAGTAAACGCTCTGTGAAGCCTGTATCTTCAAGAAAATATATGACCTTTTTGTATCCGAGTTTTATTTTTTCGATAAAAACCCAAAATGAAGCGGAATCCTATCACCATGCATTTTTGATTGCAACAGATTTCGTCATCCCGATATCGAGCCTCACCCCCGCGGAAACCATGTCGCCGGGTGCGTCATACTCTTTTTCGTTCCAATATCGCTTTATCCACCATTATTCACCTCTATTTTCCTGACCTTTCCAAAGCGGGAAAGGGGTTCGTCGAATTTTGCGTCATTTCCAAGGACGAGTATGCTCTCGCTCTCCTTTGACAGATATTTGAGGGCCGCACTTTTAACGTCTTCCAGAGACACCCTGTTTATATTGCCGCGATAGGCGGACAGGAAATCTTCAGGGAGACAGTTATACTCCAGCATAAGCTGCTGCGTCGCTATCTGGTTTGCCGATGTGAAGGAAAAGACGAAACTGGAATCCATGGATTTTTTTGCCCAGGCCAGTTCCTGCCCCTTGACGGCGACATTCTGTGTGTCATCGATGATGGAACGTATAACAGAGAGGGACTTCGCCGTTGATGCCGACTTTGTCATGGCATAGGCGGCAAAAATGCCAAAATTATTACGCGCCGAATAGAAACTCCCTGCGCTGTATGCCAGACCGAGATTGTTTCTCACCTCGTTAAAAATGCGTGAGTTGAACCCGCCGCTGCCGAGAATGAAATCAAGAACCTGAAAGGAGAAATAATCCGGATCATTCTTTCCCGGCGCTATCTGCCCGAGAATTATTACTGACTGGGGAATGTCCTTGAAGATGTAACTGACGGATCTACCCGGTGTTTTTCCGGGAGGGGGAACGGTTTCAACTGTTCCCACTGCGCTCCATTTCCCGAAATATCTGTCCAGTATGGTTATTATTTCGTCTTTCGTTATATCTCCCGACACAGCCATCATAACATTTCCGGGATAGAAGAACTGCCTGTGAAAACGCTGGAGGTCCGCCCTGTTGATATTTTTGACGGAAGATATAGAAGATAATCTCCCCCGCGGATTCCCCGAATAGATGATTCGCGTGAATTCGCGGAAGGCAACACGCTGTGGATTATCATATACTCTCCTCAGAGATTCGATCTTCAAGTTCTTCGCAACCCTTAATTTGCCCTCTTCAAAAACAGGCTCTATAAGGACATCTGAAAAGATCTTTACGCCCCTGTCGATATCTTCCTTCAAGACCGAGAGCGAGGCAGTCCCCGATTCCCTGCCTAAGGATACGGATACCGCGCCGGCCATATAATCGAGTTCCTCGTCTATTTCATTGCCCGACATATTCTCTGTGCCGCCTGTACGCATGACAGTACCGGTGATTCCCGCGAGTCCCTCTTTTCCTTCCGGGTCGTAGACGGATCCCGTCCTGATGACTGCTGAAATGTTGACGAGAGGGAGTTCGTGGTCTTCAAGGAGATAGAGGATAATACCGTTTTCCAGTGTTATTCGTTCCGCCTTTGGAAGCGCAAATTGGGAATCCGGATAGGCAATCCTGTCCGGATCTTTATGGGGCAAGGAAGTACAGGCCGCTATAGCCAGAGAAAAAATCAGGAAAATGATTACTGATAATCTTTTCATTTGTTCTCCTTCTTTACAAGTTCGGCAACCGTCCTGTTTTCCGCGTTAAGATATTTATTTGCCACCGTCATGATATCCTGTGCCGTAATCTTTTCGATATATTTTATGTGATTCGTTATATAGCGGTAGTCGCCGGCAATCACCTCATAATATGCCAGTGTGCTAGCGAGGCCGGAATTCGATGAAAGGCCCCTCAGAAAATCCGCCTTGAGCTGATTCTTGGCCTTCGCGATTTCTCGATCGTCGACGAGTTCATTCTTTAATCTGTCAAGTTCTTCATAGATGGCCTCTTCGAGGTTCTTGACCGTAAATGGGTGCCTGGGCGTGGCGAATATTGCGAAAAGATTCGGATATCTGGCGCCGGGGAGACCGTTTGCCGTATCCGCCTTTGTCGCGATCCCCTTTTCTGTCACAAGAGACCTGAAGAGTCTCGACGTCCTCCCTCGTGAGAGTATTGTATCTATAATATCAAAGGCATAGTCATCGAAAGAGGGGAGGGTGGGTTTGTGATACCCTATATAGAGCTGCGGATTTGAATCGGCCACGTACTGTATTCTCCTCTCACCCATCTGTGGCGGTTCCTCGGGTATATTTTTGACGGGTATCTCCTGATAGGGTATGACTCCGAAGTATCGTCTGATAATATCCATAACCTGCGCTGATGAAACATCCCCTACTATGGCTATAACGGTATTGTTGGGGGCGTGGTAAGTTTTGAAGAAGGACTTCATATAGTCGATATTGAGAAAGGGCATGTCAGGGGCCCATCCTATGACCGGTCTTCTGTAGGGGTGAACGGTGAAAGATCCGGCAAGGAACAGTTCCATGAGCTTTCTGTCGGGATTCGATTCGATCGTCTGCCTTCTCTCCTCCATGACAACGTTTCGCTCGGAACAGAATTCACGAAAGACGGGATTGAGCATCCTGTCCGCTTCTATGCGCGCCCACAATTCAATCTTGTTCGAAGGCAGGCTTACGTGATAGGTGGTGACATCGTAACCCGTCGAGGCATTCAGTTCAATTCCCCCGTTTTCCGTATAGAGGCGATCGATTTCATTTTCTATGACATATTTTTTGGCCTCTTTCTGGAGACGCCGCAACTTCTTCTCCAACTGATCGATCTTTTTTTTGTCGCCCCTGTCCCCCTTTATCTTTTCAATATCCAGGGCATTTATCGTATCGTCCCTCTCTGCGAGTATCCTGCGTTCTTCAAGGTAGTTTTTCGTCCCGATAGTCTTTGTCCCCTTAAAGAGCATGTGTTCAAGGAAATGGGCGGTTCCCGTGCGTCCATCAGCCTCATCGGCGGCGCCAACCTTATACCGTATATAGAAAGAGACTGTGGGACTCAGGTGCCTTTCAACAATCAACACTCTTAGACCGTTTTTTAATGTAAATTTCTTTACCCTCTTTTCGAGATCGTAGGCGAAGGCATTAAGGGAAGCAATAAAAAAGACGGAAATCACCGTCACAATCACGGCGATTCTGCGGAATTTAATTGTAAAGGTCATTTCAATCATTCCTTCTAAAAAAAAAGTTATATATATGTAAAAGGGAATAATAGACGCCGATGGCGCTCACCATGATCAACATGCTGGATGAAAAAAAATACATGATAAACTCGAGTGGATTGTCGAGGTTGTATGAGCCGATCAACACAGCGATTCCTTTGACAAGAAAAAAGAAGGACACCAGGCCGATCAGGAGTATTTTTCCCCACCACAAGAGCGCATTCATAGGCTTCCCATTTTCTCCGTCGATTTCAGGCCATGCCCCGTAAAAACAGAAACTACTGTTTCATAAGAATCTGACTGTTGCAAATATTTGGTTATTCCCGCCGTTGTTACTGCGGATGTCGGTTCTATGTAAAAACCCTTTCTGCAGATCTCTTTCAATGATGCCTTCAGTTCGGCATCACTGACGGTGATAACATCCCCCTTTGTTTCCTTTATGGCATCGACGATCTGACGCCCTCGTACCGGCTTTGCAATCGCAATTCCTTCGGCAAGCGTGGGCTCGGTAATGATATCAGGAATCTCATCGAGGTTGTCTTTAAATGCGCGATACAGGGGCGGACACCTGTCCGACTGGACTGCAATCAGTTTCGGTACCTCTGTAGTGATGCCTGCATGAAAGAGTTCTGTGAAACCGATATATGCGCCCAGCAGAAGGGTTCCGTTTCCCACGGGGATAATTACAGCATCGGGCGCCTTCCAGCCCAGCTGTTCGCATACCTCGAAGGCGAAGGTCTTCGTTCCGTGAAAAAAGAATGGATTCCATGAATGGCTTGCATAGTAGGCATTCTCGGATAACTTCAGGGCGGCCTCGGCCGTCTCTTCCCTGGAGCCGGGAATCATCTTTAACCCGGCGCCATAAAGGATTATCTGTGCCAGCTTCCCCGCCGCTGTGTTTTCGGGAACCAGTATATCGCACTCGATACTTGCCCTGGCGCAGTACGCGGCAATGGCGCAGCCGGCGTTGCCAGATGAATCTTCAACGACTTTTTGAATTCCCAGTTCTTTTACCTTGCTGATAAGAACGGATGCCCCCCTGTCTTTATAAGAGCCCGTTGGAAAGAGGTGGTCCTGCTTGATCAGCACAGGTTTCCCGGAAAAAGAAACCTCTACCA
>SDBU01008738.1_pt1 | contig 11468 bp, 11 predicted proteins | sample 2277071 | NCBI WGS metagenome assembly SDBU01 (sample SAMN10397929, study PRJNA504765) | marine sediment metagenome | isolation source: marine sediment core GS08_GC12, 126 cmbsf | place: Arctic Ocean: Gakkel Ridge, Loki's castle | collected 2008 | reverse complement strand
CGGGAGGAAAGTCCGAGCTCCACCGGGCAGGGTGCTGGGTAACACCCAGGAGGGGCGACCCTACGGAAAGTGCCACAGAAACATACCGCCAGCGGCTGGTTATTAATTTGCAGGAAATGTGAATTCTAATTACATCGTTGTAAATTTGATAGCCAGTGCGGGTAAGGGTGAAATGGTGAGGCAAGAGCTCACCAGCGGTTGGGTGACCAGCCGGCTGGGTAAACCCCATCTGGAGCAAGACCAAATAGAGGGACAAAAGGACGCCCGGCCTCGTCCCCGGGTTGGTCGCTTGAACTTGGTGGTAACACCATGGCTAGATAGATGGTCACCGCTCCGACCAGTCGGAGTACAGAACTCGGCTTATAGGTTTACTTGCCCCACTTTTTAGTAACCTCACTTTCTTACTAACCTCTGTCTGAGTCGAGTGGGCGGTTCCTCCTGAATTGGGAAGGGGGAAAATAGTTCTTGGAGGGACAAGGCCCCTTAGGTTAACCTTAGCAGATGACACCCTCATATTCATATTTTCAGATTGAAGTTGAGAAAATGAAGGTGAAGCTTCATAATCGAGACTTTAGCTTCGCTCAAGCTTTACTTGTTAGATAACCAGTAAAACCTGGTCAAAACATTTCAAGGAGAGTAAGTCCGATGTCAAAAGCAATAAAAATCATGATGATAACCTTGTTATTGGGGGTGAGCCTGGCTTTATCTTTTGGTGCTGGCTGCGTTCTAGGTATTGGTACCGTCCCGAGTGCGGACCTGGGTCTGGATGTCGTGGAGGAAGTATGGGACATCATTTTCCAGGATTATGTGGACAGAGACAGACTTGATGCTAACACACTGAGCCAAGCAGCTATCAAGGGTATGGTGGAGGCGCTGGATGACCCTTACACCTCCTACCTGGATGCTGAAAGCCACCAGATGAGCTTGGCCCACCTGGAGGGGAAATTTGAGGGTATTGGAGCTTATGTAGGAGTTAGGGATGAGCAGCTAATCATTATTGCTCCCATTGCCGATTCACCAGCGGCCAAGGCAGGTATCAGGGCTGGGGACATAATCCTGGAAATCGATGGTAGTCCTGCTTCAGAGATGAGCTTGGAGGAGGCCGTGCTTTACATCCGTGGGCCAAAGGGGACGTCAGTTAGGCTTCTTGTTCTTCACCAGGGTGAGACCGTGCCTGAAGAGATTGAGATAGTTAGAGGTGAAATTGAGCTACCCAGTGTATACTTCGAGATGAGAGGAGACATTGCTTATATTAATATCAGCTATTTTTCTGAGCGCACCAATGAAGAGCTATCCCCGGTGTTAGAGAGTGTAACCCAGGAAGCGGCTACCGGTATTATTCTTGACCTGCGCAGTAATCCGGGTGGCTTATTGGGAGTGGTGGTTGATGTGGCTAGTCGCTTTCTGAAGGAGGGGATAGTCGTTTATGTCATGGATAATCGAGGAAAGCAGACTGCTTTATCGGCTAACTCTGATGGTATAATTACCGAGCTACCTTTGATTGTTTTAACGGATAACTACAGTGCTAGCGGCAGTGAGGTGTTAGCTGGAGCCCTGCAAGATTACACTCGCGCCACCATTGCCGGTACGAAAACCTATGGTAAGGGTAGTGTCAATACCTTACACCAGCTTAAAGATGGTTCAGGGTTATATATTACTACTGCCCGCTGGCTTACCCCGAATGGACGGCTCATAGAAGGTGAAGGGATAAGCCCAGACTATGAGCTTGAGCTTGAGGGAGAGGATACCATCCAATGGGCGATGGACTACCTGAAGGGCAATAAAGGATGAGTCGGTAGTCTAAGGTAATACAATCTGCTTGCTCAATGTTCTTTTTTTGATATATTGTTGGGCAAAGTAACAGGTCAGATGGGATAATTATGCCCAGGCTGGAAGCTGCTAAGAAGTTATTGCGCCGCTGGTTTACTTCGCTTCTTTTTTTGTTATCCTTGGCTTGATTTTGGGGGTGGTGATTGCTATCCCGCTAATACCTAAACCAAATATCACTACCATAACTATCTCCGGAGCTATTCTGGAGCAAGCCTATACCGATGATATCTTGGAAATGCTGAGGTTTGCCGAGGATGATGACAGCATAAAGGCGGTTGTTTTACAAATAGATAGCCCTAGCTCAGGAATCTAAGGTTCTGGCAATTTATGACTTTACCTTTATGACTGAGCCTAATAATGGTATTCTAGATAATAACCGTCTCATATCCAATGTGGCTGATTGGCTGATGCCTCACTAGCTACTTAGCGACCTTTTTGGCTTACCACCTTATTTGTTTTTTCAGGGTACTATAAAGCTTAATATGTTCTTAACAATTTCCCATTATAATCTGAGATAAAGGTACTATTTCCCGTTCTTCTCTTACAGAATTCAGTGTAGAGTCCAGAGCTTGTTGACAGAGTAATAAGCTTAGTTTTATTATTAGGCATAAAAACCATACCTCCTTCACAAGGAGGTAATTGGGGAGTAGGTTGTTAAATGGAATACGTTAAGAACTTTCGAATACTGACTGTAGCTTTAACCCTTGCCCTGTTAGTAGCCCTCGTACCAGCAACACCAGCCCTAGCTGTAGGAGACCTCAGACTCACCCCAAACGAGGGGGGAATCGGTGACGAGATTGAAGCCTGGGGCTCTGGTTTCGAGCCAGGTGCTCTTAGATTCTACTTTTCAGACGAGAGGGCCTCTGTGGGAGACGAAATTGACACGGATGTTATTAACTATGAATACCTAGGGGGAAAAACGGCCAGCGCGGAGGGCTACTTTCAAGACTTTTATTTTGACGTGCCGAATAGACTGAGAGATGGCGATGAAGTAGAAAATGTACGAGGCGGCACCTATTATGTCTATGCTACAGATTATTATGGTGAAATACAAGATAGAGCCACCTTTACCGTAGAGAGCGTTGCCGAGATTACACTTGACCCGGATGAAGGTACGGTAGGTACTGAGGTTGAGATTACCGGTGTGGGTTTTGGGAACCGGGAAGACATTACCGTGGAATACGACGGTGACGGGGTGGACATAGAAAGTGGTGACCAAGACACCGATAGCGACGGTGATTTTATCTGCACCATCTTAATCCCTGAGAGTACCGCCGGCGTGCATACAATAACTGTCACCGGTGATGACTCTGATATTGAGGCTGAAGCTGAATTTACCGTAGAACCGAAGATAATTATTAGTCCAGAATCAGGAGCACCTGGTGCTACGGTAGCGGTGAGTGGTGCTGGCTTTGGAGAGAGAGTTAACCTAGAAATTTTCTTTAACGGTAAGGAAATAAGCATAGCCAGCGGTGATGATGAAACCGATAACGATGGCAGCTTTGGTTCTACCTTTATTGTGCCAGCATTAGGAGCGGGTACCTATGATGTAGGGGTAGAGGATGATGACGGCAACTTAGAAGAAGCGGAATTTACCGTAGGTGAGGCTAATATTACTATTAGTCCCACCAGTGGCTATGCGGGAACTGAGGTTACAGTCAGCGGTAGTGGGCTTCAAGTCAGCAAGTCAGTAAACATTACCTTTGACAATGAACTTGTTAAAACCGTTTCTACTGACGCTGATGGCGACTTCAACACTGATTTCAACGTACCTGTCCGTATTACTGGCACTTACAAAGTGAAAGTGAGCGATGGTATAAATACGGATGAGTTTGACTTCGCCATTATCACTGGTGCCAGCATTATTCCCGAGACAAGTGCGGCTTCACCCGGACATGTCGGCACTGAGCTCACCGTGAGTGGTGTTGGCTTTATCGCCAGTAGAACGGTAAACATAACCTATGACGGTAATCAAGTGGCTACAGCCACTGTCAACGCTGACGGCAGCTTCTCTAGCACTTTCAAAGTCCCGGCCACTACTGGTGGTACACATGCCGTAGTTGCCACTGATTTAACCAACACCGAACAATTTACTTTTACTATGGAATCAACACCACCATCAGTAGTGTATCCCCAGCTACCGCTGATGGGCACCAAGCTAGAGGATTGGAGATTTGACTGGTGCGGGGATGCTACTGACCTCAGCAAAGAGGTTACTGACCAGAGCCTTCCGATAACCTATACTCTCCAGATTGCCACTAGTGAGAACTTTTCTGAGGATTCTATAGTGCTGGAGAAAACAGGGCTTACTGAGTCGGAGTACACCCTTACCGGAGAGGAAAGGCTAGAGTCAGTCAGTGAGGAGACCCCCTACTACTGGCGGGTGAAAGCTATAGATGCGGCCTCCAATGAGATAAGCTGGACGGGCGCTGGAACTTTTTATGTTGGCTTTTCCTGGGGTATCTCTCAACCGGTTATATATATTCTAATTGGAATTGGTGTTCTACTACTGGGTATTTTGGGCTTCTGGCTAGGTAGGAAAACAGCCTACTATTAATTGATAACTACCCTATCTACTTGCTTAAGGAAAAGTTACTTAGCAGGCTTCCCCTTATTAAGCAGAAGTTGGCATATATGGTCTATGTGTTAGCTTTGAGTATCCAGATAATCTTGGTCTTAGCTTTAACTACGCCTAGTTTATCGACCTCCTCTATCGCCGCCTGGAGGTCTCCCTCTTTAGCCAAATGCGTGGTTATTACCACTGGAACAAACTCGTTGGAAACTGCTTCCTTCTGAATAACAGCGGCGATGCTAATATTGTATTTCCAGAAGAGGTTACAAATCTGAGCTAGAACGCCTGCTTGGTCCGCCACGCTAAATCTCAGGTAGTAGCGCCTCTCAACAGCCTCAGTAGAGCCCAAAGCCAAGTCCTCTGCTGAATTTGGCATGGGTAGTGTCCTGCCCTCAGCTATATCTAGTAAGTCTTTAATGACTGCATCCGCTGTTGGGTAAGTCCCAGCTCCGGGAGCAATTAAGCCTGATACTACTCCATATTCATCCTCAAGCTCAATACCATTATATACTCCCTCAAGAGAGCCTAAAAGGGACACCTTGGGAACCAGTGCCGGATGCACACTAACATCAAAAACACCTTCATTTTGCTCAATAACCCCAACCAGTTTAACAGAATACTCTAGTTCAGCGGCATACTGGATATCCTGTAAAGTGATATCTCTAATCCCTTCAACAGGGAAAGGGCCAACAGCATGGTACGAATTACTAATGAGACTCAAGAGGATACGAATCTTGTTGGCAGTATCTATTCCATCGATATCTTCTGATGGGTCACTCTCGGCATAGCCTTTTTCTTGGGCTTCTCTGAGTGCCTCTTCAAATCTCTTTCCCTCTCTTGACATGATAGACAATATATAATTACAGGTACCGTTCAAAATGGCATAAATCCTTCTGAATTTTTTGGTAGTAGTTCCTGCTTGGCGAAACTCGTGGATGAGTGAGTGACAGCCCACAAAACTGGCTCTGAAACCAACACGGCGGTTCAAGGTTGAGGCCAGTTGGAAAACACAGTGTCCCTCTTGAGCTAGTAGCATCTTGTTGGCGGTAACCACATCTTTACCGTTCTGGAGGGCTGCTAACAGAATACTTTTGGCTGGTTCAATACCACCGATCAACTCAACCACGATATCAATTTCGGGGTCGTTGATGACCTGCCGCCAATCTGCGGTGAGATAGCTTGCCGGTATAGCAACAGGACGCTCCCTTTCAAGGTCCTTATCAACGACTCTGGAAAGCTTAAGACCGGCAACGCCTTTTTGATAAAGAAACTCCACTACGCCAGTGCCAATATTCCCAAAACCTACGACTGCTACTTTCTTTGTCTCTACCATTATCAGAGGGATATTACCGCCGTAAACACGTTATTGTCAAATAGGCGAGGAGAAAGAGACTGTTTAAGCTTGGCCTCCCATATCAAAGTGCCCTGATGGGTAGATTCCAATATAAAATAGCTTCAGAAGCTTCCTGCGTAGCTTCATCAGAGGGGGCAGGTTAATAGTGCTCATGGCTTGCAGGAGATGTTGGAGCCCACGTGTACTAGTGGGTGCTGCCGTTACTTTTTTAAGGAAAAGATTATCTTTTGGCACTGTATTTGCTTTTGTGACCTCCCCCTCTTTTTCCTCACGATACTTCAAGTGAGCCACAGCCTCTCCAAAGGCAAACCATTTTTGCGGGGGAAGGAATAAGTCCTAGAATTTATAGCGCATACCATGTAAAGGGAATGGTGTTGGCTTCCTGGTGCCCCTCGTCCAAGGGGAGGTTGGGAACTATCCGCGATATCGTCTGGTAAACCAAGCAAATAGGACTGTTCCTATAAGTCCCATAATTGCTCCAAAGTAAAACACTGAGTCAAGATTCACCCAATCGGCTATTCCGCCAGATATAATTGGTCCCAAAGTCATACCTATGCCCATCGCCAGAAAGAATAGGCCCATAGTTGAGCCCATGCCGTACTTTCTGCCCTCGTTTACAGTCAGAGCTGAAGCGGCTGGCATGACGAGTGCACCGCTAAGACCTTGGATGAGCAATACCACTAATAGTTGCCCGAAGTTATTGGTTAGGGGTATCGCCACCAGCAACATGCTAAAAACAATGTTACCAACGATGATGAGAGTTCTCCTGTTGAATTTATCGGCGATTAGGCCGCCAAGAGGTGTAAATAGAATCCACGATGAAAAATTAATTGTTATCAGTATTCCAATGAGGCTTATGCTCAAGCCAATCATAGAAGCGAAGATAGGAAGGAAGGCGAAGATGCCTCCTCTGCCTAGGGCTTGTGCCAGGCGGAAACTGAAAAGGCCCCTGATTATGCTACTGGTGCTCATCTCTTTGAAGGATGGACGAGGGGAGCTTTCTCCTATTTTCCGGCGGCTGACTTCAGGGAGGAAGAAAAGAGCTATGAGAAAAGCCAGCAGGTTAAGACCGCCCATAGTAAAGAAGGTGACACTTATACCAACGTGGTCAGTGACTATTCCACCCAAAAGCGGGCCGGCGCCAAAACCACTGAAAAAGGCAGCGTTGGCCCAACCCTGCCATTTCCCTTCTTCGCCCTCTGGGGAGAGGTCACCGATATAAGCCATAGCAATGGGAATAGTGGCCGCTCCAGCTACCCCCTGAATTAAGCGGACCAGGGCTAGCTGGGTAGCGTTATCGGCCCATATATAGCCCAGTGAAATAATGGAGTAAGCTAGAAGACCTATAACGATAAATGGTTTTCTGCCTTTACGGTCGGAGAGTCTGCCGGCAATAGGGACAGCAATACTGTTAGAAATAGAATAGGCGGCAATAATAATGCCCAGCCAGATTCCAGTAACCCCCATGTCCCTAGCATAAAGGGGCAAAAGTGGTGATACTACCCCTATTCCTAATGTGGCCGAAAACATGCAGAGAGCTAAAATAAGAAAAACTTTAATTATCATGGGGACAATATAGTATCATAGCCCTTAATGCTGAACTAGGCAACCGAAAGTGATTGCGCTTATAACTTGTGGCTGGTATAATATGGTCTGTGGACAGTGAATTGTAGTTAATTAGAGTATTATTGGCGAGTGAACTTATAGATTTTATTAGCCTGGAGTAGTAGCAGTGGTGGTTGAAGCCTCTCGTCCCTAAGCTGGGTGGGAGGTTTTCGTTTGGTAGACTGGGAGGATTTCAACAATGATTGTTAACAAAGATGAGAAAACAGATAAAGAGGAAGAGCTGGAGGTAATGCGACATTCTGCCGCCCATATTATGGCTGAGGCGGTTCAGTCTATCTTCCCTGATACTAAGTTTGGTATTGGCCCGGCTATTGAAGGTGGCTTTTATTATGACTTTGATTTGCCTCGCTCACTTACTCCTGATGATTTGCCACTTATTGAGGCTAAGATGGGTGAAATAATCGCTTCAAAGATGCCCTTTGTTAGGGAAGAAGTGGCTAAGGAGGAGGCTCGGCAGCTGTTCGCCACTCAACCGTATAAACTAGAGTTAATCGATGAAATTCCGGATGAGAAGGTTAGCTTGTATCGGCAAGGCTCTTTCGTTGATTTGTGTCGCGGACCGCATGTGAGTTCTACCGGTGAGATAAAGGCTTTCAAGCTAGTCAGTATTGCTGGGGCCTACTGGCGTGGTGATGAACGCCGTCCTATGTTGCAGCGAATATATGGCGTTGCTTTTGACACAGAAGAAGCTCTGGCTGAGCACCTCGCCCGGCTGGAAGAAGCCAAAAAGCGTGACCATCGCAAACTGGGCAGAGAACTGGAGATATTCATCTTCGATGACGAGGTTGGTCCCGGTTTGCCGTTGTGGTTACCTAACGGCGGTATTATTATTGAGGAGATTGAGGGGCTGGCCAAAGAGATGGAATTCAAGCACGGTTATGTGCGCGTCAGAACCCCTCATCTGGCTAAAGAAGACCTCTTTAAGCGCAGCGGGCACCTGCCGTACTATGCCGAAAGCATGTACCCGCCTATGGAAGTGGAAGGTGTGCGCTACTACGTTAAGCCAATGAACTGCCCGATGCACCACAAGATATTCGCCAGCAAAACGCGTAGCTATCGCGACCTGCCGATACGTCTTGCTGAATATGGCACTTGCTACCGCTACGAAAAGTCAGGTGAACTTCTCGGACTGATGCGGGTGCGCTCGATGCAGATGAACGACGCTCATATTTATTGCTCGGAGAAGCAGTTCGAGCAGGAATTTACCGATGTCATTTTCCTGTACCTGCAATACTTTAAAATATTTGATATTAAAGAATATTACATGCGTCTGGGCACCCACCACCCCAGCGGGTTAGGCAAGAAGTATGTGGATAACTCCGTTCTGTGGTTGAAGATGGAGGACATGGTGCGGAAAGCTATGGACAATAACGGTATCCCTTACCTTGAAGCGCCCGATGAGGCCGCTTTTTACGGCCCGAAGATTGATGTTCAGATAAAGAGCGCCATAGGTCAGGAGTATACCCTGGCAACCAATCAGGTTGACTTCGCCCAATCGGAGAGCTTTGACCTGAAATTTATTAATGACCAGGGTCAGGAAGAACGTCCCTTGATAATTCATCGTGCCCCACTCAGTGTGCACGAACGGCTCATCGGCTTCTTGTTGGAGCACTATGGCGGTGCCTTCCCGGTATGGTTAGCCCCAGTTCAGGTGGTGGTGATTCCGGTGGCAGACCGCCATCTGGACTATGCCGGTAAACTAGAGACTGAATTTAGAAGCGAGGGTGTGCGGGTAAAGGTTGATGCTCGGTCGGAAAGGATGAACCTCAAAATTCGGCAGGCACAGATTGATAAAATACCATGTATGCTGGTGGTCGGTGACAAAGAGGTAGCTGCTTCTACTGTTTCCGTCCGCTTGCGTAGCGGTGAACAGCTGTCTTCCCAGTCTTTTGATAGCTTCAAAGAGACTGTCAGGATGGCCATAGCTAATAAAGTAAAGGACCTAAGGTAAAGGTTGTTTGTTAAGAAGATAAAGAGTATAAGGTTATAATTTGATTAGTGTAAAGGAATGTGCTATAGTTCGTATTCGCAACATATCTGTGCTTGAGGGGGTAAATTAAGACATAATTAAGAAACTGCGTGTTAATCAGGAGATAAGGGCTAGAGAGGTTCGCCTTGTAGGGGAGAAGGGGGAGCAGCTAGGGATTATGCCCTTGATTCAGGCACGGGAGGTGGCGACGAAGAGTAGCCTTGACTTGGTTGAGGTAGCGGCTACTGCGGTACCGCCAGTATGCCGTCTACTTGATTATGGAAAGTATAAATATGAGCAGGCCAAGAAGGAGCGCGAGGCTAGAAAGAGCCAGAAGGTTTCACTTTTAAGAGAGGTTCGGCTACGACCTAAGATTGGTGCCCATGATTTTGAGGCTAAGGTTAGGTTAGCCAAGAAATTACTGGATGGAGGGGACAAGGTTAAGGTAGCAGTACTATTTAGAGGGCGGGAAATCACCCATCCTGAGATTGGCCGGAGACTGCTGCAGAAGATGATAGAATCACTAAAAGAGGTAACTTCTGTTGATGGGCAACCGTTGATGATTGGGAAAAGGATGAACGTTATTCTGTCACCGCTAGCGGCTCAAAAAGCTAAGAAAATAAAGGAAGCAATAAAGGAATCTTAGATGCCGAAAATCAAGACTCATAAAGGGGCGAAGAGTCGCTTCCATATTACTGGGAGTGGTAAAATTATGCGGATTAAAGGCGGGAAGAGTCATTTGCGTCTCCGAAAAGCAAAGCGAGTTAAGCGTCTTTTTGATAATAAACTTCAGATAAGCTCTAGTGATAAAACACGGATAAAAAGGCTTTTGCCTTATGGGGTATAATAAGGCGGACAGAAAGGTTCTTATTCCTGTGGAGTAAATGACCTGGATAAAAGGCTTTTACCCTGTGGAGTAAGAAAAAGAGGAGAAGTATCTTGCCGCGAGTAAAAAGAGGTGTAACTGCTCATCGTCGACATAAGAAGATGCTAGCCTTGACCAAAGGGCATAGGGCAACTAAGCATACCCTTTATCGCCGAGCCCATGAGTCTATGCTTAAGTCATTAAGTTATGCTTATGCTCACCGTCGTGAGCGAAAGGGTGATATGAGGCGTTTGTGGATTTTACGAGTTAATGCAGCTAGCCGGGCTCATGGGCTCAACTACAATCAGTTTATGGATGGTTTAAAAAAGTCAGGGATTGAAATCAACCGCAAAATGCTAGCCGATATGGCAGTCAGGGAGCCTGAGGCCTTTACTAATTTGGTAACCCTAGCTAAAGGTAAAGTTCAAGACTAGCAGGCTTATCTTGACTAGAACGCATCTCAGTCACTCTTATAGTACCACAACGTCCGTAGTTTGATAAGATTATTTGCCTCTTTGGTTGCCCAGCTCGTGCCATGTTTCTTCAACCTCCTGCCGATGACAGTCTCAATGTTTTCTCCATGGCTCCGGTGCGACAGAGCAGTACCAGTTTGGCTTCTACCTTATCCCTCAAGAATCTGGAATCATAAAGACCATTCTGATTATTCTCAACCTAGGTGGCCAAGTCGGCAATCTTGTGCCTCTTATCCTCACACATAAGTAATTAACCCGTGGAACAGTTGTTTGCTTCTCACGGTTCTATCTCCGGGAGCACAAGGTCGAGACCTTCTCCCGACGGTATCACAATGACTTTGATATCTTCTCCAAGCCTGTCAAGCAAGATATACTGCAACACTTGAGGTGTTAGAGATTCAGCAATAGCGCTGTTGGCGGCAACCTGAGCGTCAGTAACAATGCGAATGTACTCGGCTTCACCTTCTGCCTTGGCGATTCGAGCGTTTGCTTCCCCTATGGCCTCGGCTTCTGCCTGCTCGGCTTCAACCTTGACACGCTCCAGCTTGTTTATTGCCTCCCATACCGCCTGCTCTGCTGCCACTTTGGCTTCGATAGCGGCAACGAATGTGGCACTGAACCGGAATTCCGTTATCGATACTGTCTCCGTGATGATGCCACGCTCCGAGAGTCGACTCGATAGGTTCTCTTGGATTTCATTTTTGACCGCTTCACGTTTCAGGATAAGGTCTTCCGCAATGTATTTTGCGGTGACCTGCTTGATGGTCTCCTGGACGGCC
>SDBU01008737.1_pt1 | contig 11468 bp, 21 predicted proteins | sample 2277071 | NCBI WGS metagenome assembly SDBU01 (sample SAMN10397929, study PRJNA504765) | marine sediment metagenome | isolation source: marine sediment core GS08_GC12, 126 cmbsf | place: Arctic Ocean: Gakkel Ridge, Loki's castle | collected 2008 | reverse complement strand
GGAAATGACAATCGGGGCTATACTTGATTGTGATGTCGAGACAAAACCATATCCAGCTCAGGACGGGGAACGGCTTAATTATACAGTTACTCAGATATATGTTGACGGTCAGCCAGTTGCTGGGAAAGGTCAAGGTACTTATAGCAATACTGATTCCCCGGAGAAACGAAAGAGTATCGAAGATCAGACGCGGGCTTATATTATCGCCGACCTATTCAAAGTGGACAAAGCTACCCCAACTCAGGTTGCTAATTTATCGCTTTGGTTGGATAAGCTACGGGTTGTTCCTGAACCTTCACCACAGTCCACAGAATCCACAAAGAAGGACACTAAGGCTGATAAGGCACCATCACTACAAAACCTCGGAGAACTCTATGCCAGGGCAGCTAAGTTCGGTCTTAGCTCTCAAGATGTCAAGTCAGCAGTAGAGGTCAGTACAGATGAAGAGATTATAGACTTTGACGAGGCATGGACAGCTACCGCTAAGAAATTCAAGGCAGCCATCAAAGCCCAGCAAGAGGCGAAATGAACAAGTATCAGATAATATATGGTGAGGGATTATGAAACCTCGACTATTAGATTTATTCTGCGGTGCTGGTGGTGCTGCGATGGGCTACCACCGAGCAGGCTTTGAAGTAGTAGGGGTGGACATTAAACCACAGCCCCACTATCCCTTTGAGTTTCACCAGGCAGATGCCTTGACCTACCCGCTGGAGGGTTTTGATGCTTATCACGCTAGTCCACCTTGCCAGCGGTATTCAACAATGACAAAGAAATGGGGTAGGCAGGGTGAACATCCCGGCTTGGTAGAACCTATCAGGGACAGATTATCAGAAACAGATAGGCATTTTGTGATTGAGAATGTGGTCGGAGCACCTCTCCGAAATCCTTTAATGCTTTGCGGGTCAATGTTCAGGCTTGGCACAATAGACACTCGTTATCAGTTACGCAGGCACCGTCTTTTTGAAACTTCTTTTGTCTGGATATTTCCGCCTGCTAGTTGTAGTCATCAGGGATTAGCTTTACCCGTTTACGGGCATGCCGGAGGGAGTTCCAAAAGAGATGGGTTAAAGTTCCCTGGTGTAGCGGCGTGGCGTGAGGGAATGGGGATAGATTGGATGAGTCAAGCGGAATTGGCCGAGTCAATCCCACCAGCCTATACCGAATACATAGGGAAGTATTTATTTAAGGCAATAGAGAGTGATATAGAGTTATGAAAGACCAACTCAAGGCTATAATCCTGAGGCATACCGGTAGAGAAACCGCCATTAGTGCTGATACTCTGGCTGCACGATTTGGCTATACTGATGACCGCCCTATCAGGAAAGCTATTGAGAGTTTGATTGATGATGGTTTCCCGGTGTGCTCGGTTACTGACCAGCCACCAGGCTACTTCTTTCCTGCCAGTGTTGAAGAGGCACGCCGGCATAGCAAGTCTTTACAGAAGAGGGCGGTGCGGATATTCCTTAGACGGCGTTTCATTATCAGGAATACTGCGTTATATTATGAGCCAGCAATACAGGGGGTGTTGATATGAGAAAGCGAAAATATGTCAGACGAGCAGGGCTTACGAGGTTTTATCCGACAAAGAGACGGGATGAGATATTGACCGACCTTAGTGGGCTAGAGACTATTAAATACGGGCATGAAGAGATAGAAGTATGGCCTAAATTCTGCGAGAAAACACCATACCATGACTGTCTTCAATGCTCATTAACAGGTATGATACCTTGTGCTCCTAGATTTAGAGAACTGGTGAAGGTGTGAACCACATCAGCCTCTTTACCGGGATAGGTGGAATAGACCTGGCAGCGGAATGGGCTGGCTTTAAGACAGTCCTAATGGTAGAGAACAACGCCTATTGCCAGAAGGTATTAAAGAGACACTGGCCTGATGTGCCGATACTGGAGGATATATTCAATGTCACCAAAGAAACGATTATGGCCAACACCAATGGGGCAAAGAAGGCCCAGGGAAGCAGATAGCCAAGCTAACAGATGTAGTGGAGATGGAAGAAGGCAGAACCCCCAAGTATTATCAACCACCACAACCCAAGAACAACCAGACTTCCCAATTACCCTTATTACAGGGGGATTCCCTTGCCAGCCTTTTAGTGTTGCCGGGAAGCAGCGAGGCAAGGAAGACGACCGCTACCTCTGGCCTGAAATGCTTAGAGTCATTGAAGAGGTCAGACCAAGATGGGTTGTTGCGGAGAATGTTGCTGGCCTCATCAGAATGGGGCTCGACGATTGTATATCTGACCTGGAGAATATCGGCTACACCGTTGAACCGTATCTTATTCCAGCTTGTGCCGTCAACGCCCCACATAGACGAGATAGAATCTTCATTGTGGCCTATGCCAATGAGTCAAAACAGGGAACCAGACTTAGAGCAGACGCTTCAGAGGAAAGAGATTTACGGGGGCATAACCAGGGCGATGTACTTAAAAGATGCAGTGAACTTAGCAGACAGGGTCAAGATGTGGCCGACAGCATCAGCGAGAGATTGGAAGAGCGGGAAAGCATCACAAGAGACACTGGAGAAGAATGCCAGGCCATTGAACGAAGTGGTTATAGCAACGGAGAATCTTGGTGGTCAGTTGAACCCGAACTGGGTAGAGTGGCTAATGGGATTCCCCATAGGGTGGACAGACTTAGAGCTTTAGGTAATGCCGTTGTACCACAGCAGATATACCCGATACTAAAAGCGATTGCTGACATGGAGTTATGAAAACACCCCAACAAATAGCCAGAAGGAAGGAACTGGCTATTAGGAGTAAGCTAAAGAAGGACTTGATAGAAGAGAGTGGTGGGCTTTGTATGACCTGTGGTACTACTGGGGACTTTCGAGGCCTGTCCTTGAGCCATATAACAGCTCTCAGCAGGGGTGGAAAGACCGAGCGAGGTAACTGTGAAATCCTGTGTTATCCTTGCCATGAGAAATATGAGAAGCATCCAGAAAGGAGGGCTTGACAAAAAGCCTAACTTAGTTTATTCTTTTGCTATATGGATATTATGGGGGTGATGGATGGTAGAGAACAATCATTTTAAGACTTCGGACACCACTTTAGCTTGCTTCTTAATAACAGAACGCCACTATCTTTCTGCTATTGATTACAGCCAGCCCAGGTATGAGTTTTCCTTCTCCTGGTCTGAAAGCATACAGGCGATTGCTGACAATTTTCTTTCCGGTAATGCCCTAACTAATCCGTCTGCTTTCTCTCGCGTGAATAAGAAACTAATGCGCGTTATTAGAAAACAGGTCCAGTGGGAGGAGGATTGATGGGTCTTATTATTATTGATGGCATATCAGTAGACACCGAAGATATTGATCTACTGGTAAGACATAAGCCGTTAGCTGAGCTGGATGCCCTAGTTGCTATGGGTGACAGCGATGATCCTTACCTTCACCACCGCTACCAAACACATCTTCTAGCAAGGGATATAGCTGAATACTGTGTACTGAATGGCATCCCCAGTGTTGACCTGCCACTAAAAGAAAGAGATAGAACACAAGGACTATTCGCCTTACAGAAAGCTAGGGAACTTGAAGGCAGAATAGCAAGGCTGGAGAAGTTAGATGCAACAAGCAAGGGTACTACTAATAAACAGGGGGTTGACCTTGGTTGAGTTCACTAACAAGGGAACCAAGTACCTCTTTGACTGGTCTGAGTATGCCTTGGCTGCTGAGGTTAGTCGAGTGAATACTAACCACGAGACAACACGATGCCAGATTATCTTCACTACTACAGACCCGGACTCAAATCCCCATATCTTACAGACAAGGTTTAATTTAGAGTCATCAAGGTCTAGGTCAGAGTTGGCTAAGGATATGGGTACTCGGTACAAAGCTAAAGAAGAGATTGACTGGAAGAAACTATTAGAATACATATCTATTAAAACACTCAGAGAACACGAGAAGGGCGAGCCAGTTATTAAGATCACATCTGAAGATGAAATAATACCACTAGAATATTTAATATACCCAATAGCTCCACTTAACAAACCAACTGTACTGTTCGGAGAGCCTGGAGCAGGGAAAAGTCAGCTTCTAATACTTCTGAATATGGTTATCACGCTTCCTTGGATTAACAATCCTTTACGGTTACGCGAACCTGAAAAGCCAGTGGTATCTTTATTTTTGGATTATGAGGCTGATCCTGATGATGCTAGAAGGCAATTGGTCTCACTGACCAAAGGGATGGACTTAGGATGGATGGAACTTCACTACCGTAGGTGCTCTCTACCCTTAGCTGATGATATTGAAGCAACTAGAAATCATATTGAAGAAATCAACGCTACTTGTATCTTTGTTGACTCAATGTCTTTAGCTGCCGGCGGAGACCTTAATAGAATGGACACAGCAACCAGTTTTTTCAGGGCAATACGCCAATTGAAAGGAGTAACGACAATATCACTGGCTCATACAAGCAAGGATAGGGAGAATAAATCCAAGTCTATCCTCGGTAGTATGTTATGGGAAGCAGGAGCTAGGTCTGTATGGGAAGTGAGAGGGGAGGAAGGTGACGACACTTTTGACATCGGTTTATTCCACCGCAAGGCAAATCTATCAAAGAAATCTCCACCCCTTGCCTACAGGATAACCTATGAAAACAATCTACCTGTATCTGCTAATTGGTACGACCCAAAAAGTGTACCTGAGTTTGTAGAGAGAATGGGCATTGGTCAACGTATCCTGGAAGCCCTTAAAAGAGGTAGGCTATCATCTGAAGAATTAGCTGAGGGACTTGATGTTAAAAGAAATAGTATAGACCAAGCAACCAGGCGTCTTAATAAATCTGACAACATCACCGGAGACAGTAAAGGATGGGGGTTATCCCGCAATGGCTAATATGACACGTTTTCTGACAAGTTTATACCTACATCTGACATTATCTGACAGAGTTTCTGACTGTCATCTGACATCTGACAAAAAGGGGGGTATATATAGTATACCCCCTTGTCATATCAATGGTGTCATATAATTAAATAAAGGAGGTTAAGTTTGCTGGTGTCATTACCATCGGAGTATATAATTGCGAAGCGACTCCTAGCCAGCAAAGCCAGCTACCCAAACTAACACTTTGGGGGAAACGGTACATAACCAACGAGTACTACTCAGTAGCTGAGTGGAGAACGCTACTAGCTGGCAAAGAGTCTGGTGGGGGTGACGCTGGTAATGCAGAGTTTGGGGGTTAAATGCTAATCCAGAATCCCTGCCCCCACCAGACAAATAAAGAGAGGTGAAGGAATGTTAAAAGAACTAGAAGACGATGAAATTGAAATAGCATGGATGACGCCAACCCTAGTACTCAAGAAGAAACTTAGAGCCATAGCCCACGCAGCCCACGTTAATGCGATGAGGCGGGTGCAGAAACGGTATGAAGACATGGGGTTGGTGCCAGAAGAAGATAGCCCCTATTATACCTTTTGGCAAGAACTCAAAGCACTAGCGGAGGTGAAAGAATAATGGGATACCTAGTAGAGTCGGAACTAAAAATACTGGATGATGAGGAGATAATTAACCACACAACTCCTCCAAGGGCAGCATTAACAGAAACTACTAAGTTGCTCCAAGCCCAAGCCAAACTGACGGCAAAGCAGATAGCGGAGATGTTTACTGATGTGGGGCTAACCTTTAATACTGTTACAGGGGATGATAGCGTGTTACTCCGAATACTAAAAACAAAGTGGCTAAAACTCCAAGCACTAGCGGAGGTGAAGGAATATGATTAAAGAAGATTGGGTCAAGAAAGTAAAGGGGGGATGATGGTAGAACATGCTTGTTTTAACTGTAAAGCTAGGGTAATGAGAAAACCAACATCCTATTTCAATGGTAAAGGTACTGGTAGATGCAATAAAAGAGGACTCATGGATGTTCAGCCAGATGACGTTTGTGAATGGTGGGAAGAGGAAGGAAATACACCTATAGACGAAAACATTATCCAGCTGGCAAAAAGCGTTAGCCAACTAATCGGTCTGGTGGGTTTTGTACATAGTCCTAATCACCTACCGCGTTGGATTAAGGCTGACTTGGAGAAAATAAATAAAGAGGTCATAAGGTTTATTCCTGAAAAAGATAGATGGTATTATGAAAGGTAGTAGGAGATAAGATGATGGCAGAAGAGATTAGCAAGGAAAGACAAGAGAGGTTTTGGTTAGCGTGTGGGTGGCGTTGGTGGAAAGCTGGTGATATGTGGGCGTATGGCAAAGACGAAGTGGCAAGGGATTTACCCCCCGTCCAGGGCTATGAGGCACTAGCTCCACTGTTTAAGTATGGGCTGGCGAAGGATGCAACGATTCAATTCCAACAACACGGTGATACAACTACCTGTGTGATTTATTTTACTCAGGAGTGGTATTCAGGAGAAGACAAAGACCCTGGCACCTCATTGTTCTTGGCTCTTGAGAAGGTGCTGGTTAAGAAGAGTGATGAACAAATATCACGCTAAAAGAACATGGTCTGAGCTATGTCAGAGAGAGTTCGCCAGTAAGAAGGAAGCTGCAAGGGCTGAGGAACTGACGCTGTTGGACAAGGAAGGTGTTATCCTCAACCTAAGATTCCAGGCACCCTTTGAGTTATCAAGAAAACCAAAGGTCACTATAACAATAGACTTCGCCTATCAAGAAATGACTAACCCCAGTGCTCCTAATTGGACTTATGAGGACTCAAAGGGGGTACTGACCAGGGATACACGGACCAAACTGGCGTGGCTCAAAGAGAAGTATGGCGTTGATGTTATATTGAGCTAATCTAATAGACTTTGTTGAGGAAGAAGAGATGAAAGAACCAGAGCAAGAATTTAGGCCTTGGGAATATGAAAAGAAAAGCATCACGGATGTCTTGTTAGTTGATGTTAAATACAATAGGCACTATTTATCGATGTGGGAATTTCTATCAAGAACTAAGAGGGGTTGGGCGCAGCTTATTCGCAAGCGAAATATGTTTAATTAATCTAACAGTCTATCTGAGGAGGAGATTGAGAGAATGGATAAAGAACACGGCAGAATGCTCGACAGGCAGGAGCTACCATTTAGAGTGAGGTAATCGAACTATCATAACGGGAGGGTCTGAAAATGAAGCTATATGAAGTTTTTGGTATACGGCATCACTGGTTGAAATGGGCAGAAACAGCCGAAGGTGCTATCAGACAGGTTTTGGAAGATGAGCCAGAGGCAGCTTGGGAATTGGGAAGAGAGGATGTTAAGGATTGTGAGGAGGTGCCGCTTCCACTAGGTTATAAATTAGTAAAGGATTCACCACCCCTGACCTGAAGTATAGGAGGAGAAAGGAAAATGGTTAAACAAAGCGTAGCCATAGAGTTAATAGAGAGGGAACATTCAAAAGCGGTAATGAGGTTTGGAAAGTTCCATAGCGCCCACGAAGGCTTGGGAATTATCAGGGAGGAATATCTTGAGCTTGAGAAAGAGATATTTAAGAAGCAATCAGAGTATAATCTTAACCAAATGAGACAAGAGGCTATCCAGTTAGGTGCGATGGCTCTAAGATTTATTATCGATATAACCTAACCCAACAATCACAGTAAGGACATAAGGAGGAGAATATGACTAAGATAATGGTTTTGAGCCTATGCCTATTCACGCTCGCATTGGCATTTTTTAATTTAGGTTGGAACAGTTTCACCCCCAACGTACTTGTCGGTGTAGGGGAGTTATTCTTCAGTATTACTTTTGCCTTATATGCCATTTTCAGCAAGAGATTGAACTGGTGATAGCATCCGATACAAAGCAACGCAGTCATAGCACACAAAGCAGCCGTTCTTGGCTACCCACTCTAGCTCTGCCTTGGTTAGATAGTCCTGACAGTTAGCTTCCATAAAACGCTTTCCAAAGGGCTACTGCTAAGGCTCCTATCATCGCCCCATAACCGCCAAGTGTTTTCTTACTGGGCTTATTCCTCTCTTCTTGCTTAATCTCAACAATGGTAAGTCTCTTTGAATGGTCATCAAGGTGCCCGTTAATCTTTTGCAGGTGGCTCTCAATCTTAGGTAAGGAGTCCATTACCTTCTGGTCAATACGTATTAACAGTTCGTCTCTCTCGGATGGTTTCATATTCTTATCTCCTTACGCTACTCAACCCTTCAAGTGCGCTGACAAGTTCGTCTGCTGTCAAGGATGGACTCGTCATATATCCCACTATCTTGCCCCCGAATCTGCAGTGCCGAGTATAGTAATCTTGCCATTATTACCAGCACCAGCATTCTTGAAATATAAAGTGCTTATATCTATTTTACTCCATCCAATACTAGCATCCATAGCGACAGTAAATACCTCTACCCCTGTCTTACCCAGTAACATTGGATTGGTCTCAACAAGAATAATTACGTCTCTAAGTGATTTCTCGCTCGTTTCAAACCTTGTTGCGTTATCATCCGACATCGTCATTGTCTTACTATAGGCATCACCCCCTGCCCTAAATGGACAGCCAGTACCCCACATGTAGCAGCCCAAGTTACCTGATGATGACTCAGGGCACAAACTATTATTAGGACGAAACGGACACTTAGCCATAATTAAAATCCATCCTCTATCAGAATTATGTCAAACCCAGCAGACACGACAGCAGCACTCGCACTGGTCGTCTTGGCTTGCATCTTAATAATACCCATAGAGTCTACTGGAAAAGGTACTGGGAATAAATGGTTGAAATGAGCAGCCCCCGCAGCAACTAAGCCGTGAAACTGCTTAACATTAAACACACCACCGTAGGGCTTTACTAATAACTGAATGTCCACATTGGCCCCGACACCACCACTGTCGGCAAGGGAGCCATAGAAGTTAGTTATATATCCTTTTGTCCCAGCAGGTATTTGGTAGATTGCCATACCTGTTTGATTGTTACCAATGGTTATTTGGGCGGTGACAGTTCCATCACTATCAGCCGTTGCAGTAATGGTTCCTTCATTACTACCAGTAGCCCCCGCAGCTAAGATTATCATTCGGTAAATTATTACATAGGCGAGAGTAGCTACATTATTTGCTCCATCGAGATTTTTATCCTCTTGTTGAAGGGACAACTCTGAGTTTAATCCGAGGATACGTATAGCCGTAGCCCCACTACCACCAGCAGTATCATTGCCATCAGTGGAAGCAATCTGATGAATACGTGCAGTTGTCGGAGCAACCCACACCCCACCACCATCCCAAATATCTTCAGGGTCAGTACCCGTATCAATCTGAGGATTACGCCCGAACTTATGAACGATGGAATAGCCAGGAACCTTACCCCTCACTATGTTGAGGTTGAAGTTCGCAGGGGTAACTATCTCATCTGCACCAATCGGCTCACCGTTTTTATCTAGTAAGAAAACGTGCTTAGTCAATATCTACCCTCATCCTGTTTAATATCTCTTCTATCTCTTCACCATCGGGTTCAAAGTCTGACGAATCTTCAGTGTGCATCAAGTCTCTCATCTGAAGGAATAGTGCCTTCCTTTGCAGTTCTATTACCTCACTCATTTTCTCTTCCATTAAAGCCTGTAACCCCACATCATCACCTCCTATTCTTAGCCACTCATCGGCACTGTTGGTATCAAAATCACTTGTTAAAACAACAACATCATACTGAGAGTCCAGTGTTAAGTTCTCTTTACCGTTTATTGTCCCCAATATCTTGACCGCACTGCCACCCATGTTCATAATCGTATATGACCTGTCCTTATGATTAACTGCACTGGGCAGGGTTATCGTAGCACCAGTCAGTACCTTCACAAAGTAATGATTAGCCGTTAAAGTTGTAGCCGTAGCCACCTCTTCCGATGTAAGTCTTATGTCCTCACCAACTACCGTAAGTCCCTTCAGGTCGGTCTCTGGAGGTAGTGGGGACTTGGATGGTGATGGTGTTCGCCATACTACCCCTGCCATTTACCCTTGAACCTCGGTTATTGTTCCCAGCAAAGCTCGCTGGTCCCCGAATTGGTCTGTATAAGCAAAATACCTCTCAAGCACAGTAACGTTACCCTTTAATTCACCAGCTATCACAGTATCTTCGGCGGGTATTGCATTCAGGAAAGCAGAACGCCCGTATGCAGTTCCTTCAGTATTTGTTGCATATGCCCTGACAAAATACCTGTTGGTTTGCACAAGGCTGGTGAGGTTGGAAGTAAATGTACTCTCATTACCCGATGTGACTGCTCCCAGTGTAGTCTTATTGTCGGATGTTACAGGGTTACCAGTAGTATTCCAAACGTGACCATGTTGAATGACATCACTATTCCCTACTGAAATCAGTGTCCCGTTCCCAGTTGCACTCGTTGGCTGGATGTTTGTCATGCCCTGAGTTGTAACAATGGGAGCGCCTAATGATACTGTATCAAATGTTTCGTCATCACCATAACCTGTTCCCTCATTATTGGTAGCATAAGCAGCCATAAAGTAAGTGGTGTCTGCCGCCAATTCAGTCATTTGGGAAAAGAAGGTAAGCGGGATATTACCATCCAGAACCGCCCCTTCAGTGGTCTTAGAAGTTCCCCCGACATCTATCTTAGGGCTAGCCGAAGTACCCCAAACAACGCCATGCTCCGTAACGGAGGTGCCCCCATTATTTTCTATTGTTCCATGCCCAAGGGCAGTAGCCGAGTATACGTCAGTAACAGGGTCGGTATTCACAACAGGGATACCAGGTAGAGTTGTGAATAGGGCTAGCTGTGATGAATAGAAAGTCCCTAAGTCACTAGTGATATAAGAACGCATATAGTACAACCGGTTCTGTTGCAGTGTGGTAAGGCTGGATGTATACGCACCTGTCGCAGAAGGAGCACCGTTTTCTGTTCTGCCACCAGCAGCAGTGTGAGTAAGGGGCTCATCTATTGTAGGGTTATTGTGAAATGCCCAACAATGCCCATACTGGAAAGCCTCTGGGGAACCCAAGCCCGTCACATTCCCATTGCCCGTAGCCGTATCTTTAGTTATGGCGGTAGTCGTTTGAATGGACACTGCGGGGGTTGCAGTCCCTTGCCCTAGTATTGTTAGGTTTTCCACATAGCCATCAGCCTCATTAGCTTGTGAAGAGTCCCCAGCATTAAAAGTTGATATAGCATAGAAGTAACGAAAATCCTTCTTGGAAGTATGAAGAGCTATTGAAAGGGTATCAAGTAAAACAGTCCTTGCTGCGTCACTATAACCATCAAGATAAATAGTGCCATAAGTCCCCGCCGATTCATCCCTTCTAAGGGTAAAGTAGTAAGGTGTGCCCTGAGCTAAATCATCTAAGGCAGCACTTACATCACTATAAGTTGTTCCTGAATCAAGTTCGTTAAGAATTACCTGCCATTTAGTAGCACCATGTCCCGGAGCATGGTCTATCGCAACCGCAATTCCAGACTCACCAAGGACTACATCAATACCTCGCCAATCGTCAATAACATTAGCAAGGACACAGGTAAAATTATGGGCAGTTCCCCCAGGATCGTGGATACCAGTAAACACCACAGTAAAATCTACTATGAA
>SDBU01008736.1_pt1 | contig 11468 bp, 1 predicted proteins | sample 2277071 | NCBI WGS metagenome assembly SDBU01 (sample SAMN10397929, study PRJNA504765) | marine sediment metagenome | isolation source: marine sediment core GS08_GC12, 126 cmbsf | place: Arctic Ocean: Gakkel Ridge, Loki's castle | collected 2008 | reverse complement strand
GTGAACGGGCCTGAGACGACCGTCGAGCGTTGGCGATACTCCCGTACATCGGACGCTGGATGGCGGGAGGACGCGCACAACGCCGTTGTGCGTGGCACCCAACTCGATCTGACGGGCGAAAATGTGGGTAATGACAAGGGCTGACGCCCCCGACAAAACACTGCCGGCCCTTCGGGCCTTACGACAAAAGACCTTACAACGAACACACCGAGAAAGTGCAAAACAGATTCGACATGTTGAACGTCAGTAGTACAGAACCAGCCGGCGCCAGTGTCCTGCGGTAGTCGTGCATGGCCCCCCGATGGAGTTCTTTGGGGGGTCGGCGGAAAAAACCTGGCGGCCAGCTTCGCCAGTAACCACTTGTCCTACAAGGACCTACGTATTCCCTTGAGAATTCAGGGAACTAATTCCCCCCCAGATCGTCTATTGTATGGGTTTTGCCATTGACATCTATGGGCAAACCCATATACTGCGGTCGTGTCCTGTTTTTCCACCGAACCCGTACTGCAAGGAGCGAGACGATGCCTCGTCCACGAACCGAGCACCCCACGCCGGGTGAACTGGATGCCTTGAACGTTCTTTGGGGCCGCGGCCCGTGCACCGCACGAGAGGTGTGGACCGTGCTCAACGCCAAACGCAAGCGGCACTATACGTCGGTCAACAGCCTCTTGAATACGATGGCTGAGAAGGGGCTGCTCACGCGTCACTGCGATCAGCGGGCCTTCCTGTATGAAGCCAACATCGCGCGGGAGAAAACGCAGGGACAATTGGTGCAAGACCTGGTGGGCCGGGCCTTCGAGGGATCGCCCAGTGGCCTGGTGTTGCAGGTGTTGGACCACTGCAATCCCTCCCCCGAAGAAATGGACCAGATTGCGAAGATGATTCGCCGGTATCGCAAACAACAGGGAGAGAAGTGATGTTTCCACTAAACGTGTTGGGTGAGCCCCTGTGGCAACGCTTGACCTGGACGCTGCTTCACTTCCTTTGGCAGGGACTGGCGGTGGCGGCCGCGGCGGCGATTCTTCTCTACGTGTGGCCCGTACGTCGGGCTCACAACCGGTATCTGATCTACCTGGCTGCCCTGATCGCCATGGTCGCGTGCCCGCTGGTGACGTTTATGGTTATCGAGGCGCCGGAATCCATGGCCATCGAGGTGCCGGCTTCCAGGGCCATCGAGGCGCCGGAATCGGCCGCGGTCGTCGGGGGGGAAACGGGAATGGAGGCCCCCTCCCCACTCGCCCCGGACCCGGGGCCGGGATTCGTCGCGACCAGAATGCCCGTGGGACCCACAGGTCCGGCGGCCCGGGAAAGTCAACCGCCGCTTGAACGGTCAGAAACGGCGGCGCCGGTAATGGCAGCTCCCGCGAGCCCTCCCGTCGTCACAACCTGGCAGGCGGACCTTCGGCGGTACGTCGGCGCGATTCAGCCGTACGCCATGATTGCCTGGATAGCGGGTGTGTTGCTGCTGGCCGTGCGGCTGTCGCTGAGTTGGTTCCGCGTGCGATGGCTGGCGTGGCGTCGCCGAGCGATTCCGGCCGATCTGGCGGCCAAAGCGGCCACCCTGGGCAAGCGCCTCGGCCTGAGGTCCCCTCCGCGAGTCTGTGTGTCGGAGAAGATTCGCGAGGCGATCGTCGTGGGGCTCTGGCGCCCCTTGGTGCTGTTGCCCGTGTCATGGCTGATGGAGATGCCACCCGAGGTGCTCGAAGCGGTGATTGCCCACGAACTGGCGCACGTGCGGCGATTGGACTTATGGGTGAATCTGCTGCAGCGGCTCACCGAGACGCTCCTGTTTTACCACCCGGCCGTTTGGTGGCTGTCGCGTCGTGTGAGTGTGCAACGGGAACTGTGCGCCGACGAGTTGGCCGTCAGCGCCACCAGCGAACGACTTGTGTATGCAACCGCATTGGAACAGTTAGGCCATAGGCGGCTCGGCCAAGCCGTGCCGCAGTTGGGGGCCGGCATAGGAGGTAAGAGAATGGTACTTCTCAATCGAGTCGGCAATATCCTGGGCTCCTCGCCCTCGAACAAACGGGCCCGCTGGTGGCCGGTGAGCCTGCTGGCGCTGGCGGTGCCGCTGGCGATCTGGCTGGCGTCGACGAGCATCGTTTCGTCCACGGAGAACGAGGCCCGAGCCGAGGAGGTCCTCGTCGATTCGGCCGACACGTCCTCGGAAAACGTTGTCGCTCACACTGAACCCGAGCCCCCCTGGGGCAAGCCGGTCGAGGGCGTAAAGGTCCGGCTGCGGCCGGGCGTATTCCGCAATGGTGTGCAGTGGTTGACCTTCGACTTGCGAAATGATTCGCGCGACCTGTCCGTCCAACTCACCCCCAGCGCCGGGCCATACGACCTTGTCGTCGACAACGTGCCGTATGGCACCGCGGGCGTGGGCTCGGGCCCCGTCTGCAAGCCGGGGCAGGCTGTCTCCGGCGCTCAGTTCAAGCTCGATAAGAACTGGTCAACGGCAAGGGAGTTGGGCAAGAACGGGAAACTGAGATTCTTAGGTGGAATGGCCTTGCTGGAATTGAAACCGGGCAAACACACGGTCCAGGCGATCGTACGCGCCGAGGGCAAGCTGAAAGACGATGGCGGCCGAAAACAAGTGGATGTGGCGAGCAACCCCGTCGAAATCGACGTTCCTGCCCGGGAAGCGGAGGGCAATGGCGACTCCAAGGGGTTGGTCATCGATCTGATTCGCACCAAAGGCCGCCGGCGCGAAGTGCCTTCGGTCTGGATTGGCTGGGAGCAACTCGGCAAAGAAGCCTTGGGCAAGCGGGCGACGCGACTTCTCAAGGCGTCCCCGGGGCTGAAGGTCGTCGTCCGCGCCGGCCGGGCGATGCCGCGCGAAGACGTCGACGCACTGCTGGAGGTGCTGAAGACCGCCGGCGCGAAGAAGGTGTCGCTGGCGGCCTTTCCGTTCGGCTCGGTCTACGCCATCCACCCCGGCCCCGGCCGCGACGGCACCATCCGCGGCAGGGTGATCGCTCCGCGCTCCGCCGGCGAGCCGGGCAACTATGTTGTCACGCTCGACCACGAACTGTGGACAAACCGGCTGGGCTCACTCCCCTACATGCAAGTCGCGGCCGGCGAGACGTTCGAGTTCCGCAACGTGCCTGCCGGCAAGTGTAAAGTGCGGGCGAAGCCTCTCACGGCTCCGGGTGAAGGCGCCGGCCTTGCGGCAAAGACCGTCGAGGTGATTGTCAGGAACAAGCAGGTTGTGGAAGTCGAACTCCGCTTCGGCCAGGCGAAAGCATCTTCCGCCTGGGGCAAGCCGGTCGAGGGCGTGCAGATACGCCTGTGGGCGGAGAAGAGAGTATGGCGGGTCGACGAGGAGGTCATTCTCAAGATCGACTGTCGCAACCAGGGAAAACGCGACTTGGTGATCGATCAGCTCGTGTGTTTCGACGTACGGGTGGATCATTTCTCGTATTCGACGGATCCGAACGTTACCTATCTCACTGTGCCCGCACTCTTTGGACCGGGTCGGCACTATATCGGCCGGCCCATCGGGCTTGGCACCTATCCGGGGCTCACCCTTGCGCCAGGTAAGCATACGATCCGCGTCGTCCTCAAGGCCTTCCAGAATGCCAGCCACAAGCCGGGCCAGCCGATGGCCGGGCTTCGTTGGGACAATACGTATCGTCGGTGGGTGCTCAAGAAGAATTACCAACCGCCCGTAATTGTCAGCAGCAACACGATCCAGATCGAGATTGTGCCCGCCGAACCGCCGGCCAAGGCGGCTCCAGCGGTGAGCGACCCGGTCGAGATCGCGATCCCCCCGTTCGCTGCTACTGGTGTCAAGGCTCCCGGGGGCGAGCTGATCGAGGTGATCGGCGACCCGGTCGAGATCGCGATCCCCCCGCCCGCTGCTGCCGGTGCCAAGGCCGCCCGGGGCAAGGTGATCGAGGGGAAGTGGGGTGATCAGATGATCGATTTCACCCTTCGCGTCACCGAGGGCACGGCACGAACTCCCTTTGTCGCGGAGATTGTGATCACCAATAGGACCACCGAGACGCTATCCGTGCCAACGCCCCATATCATGCCACTTTGTGGCGATGGGAACAAGAACAACATCCGCGTATTTGACAAAGAGGACAACCCGCTCAAGATGCGCGGAAAACATGGGGATGGCTTTGGAAGACACTCGACACAAATCCCCGCCAAGGCCTCCAGGACATGGCGATTCCCGCTGGAGAAATGGTTCGCCGATATGGCCGATCCTGGAACATATCAGGTCGAGCCCTGGTATTTTTCCGACGACACGAAGTGGTCGTCCTGGGTGGGCCGGGTCAACATGGATCCGCTAACCGTGGTGAGAAAAGAACCACTCGAACCGGCATGGGGCAAACCGGTCGACGGAGTCAGCGTGCGTTTGACCAAGGCGATAGCGCATCGGCAGCCACCCGATATGTCACTTGCTCTCCTTCTTCTGCGCTACGACGCCAGGAATAATGGCAACCGCATACTGCACCTGCCCAAGAACGGCCTGCGCCATCAGGTGGAAGTGGACGGTCAGTGGTATGAGTGGGTAGATCCTATCTATTTGGCGAAAGAATCCGACAAACCGTTCATTTCAAAGGCCTATGCTCTGCTGGACTTTGAACCCGGTCGCTGCCATAGAGATGGACTGGTGAATGTTGCCGGAAGCTGGCGATCGATCCCGAAAGGAAAAGAGACCGAATACGCCGCGAGGTATAGCTCGGACTGGAACCCTGTGAACGTGAAAGACGACTACGGCAAGGAACTCGTCCTCACCCCGGGTAAACACCGTGTGCGTGTGGCCGTGGCGTGCCCGTCGGCGCGGGCCTCCTTCCGCGGAATCGTGCGCGCCGTCAGCGGGGCCCTCGAGGTCACGGTCGTTGCCGCTCCGGGAACCAAGGTCCCTCCGCCAGCCGGCGCCACGGGCCCGAGCAAGCCGGTCGTCGGCGCCGCCGCCGCTGGCCCCTGGGGTCCCAAGGGGACCGGGGGACTGCAGATTCGCCTGGTTATTTCCAAATCGACGGGCGAATCCGTTCCCACGCTCACCGACCAGCGGACCTTCGAAGGGTCGACGGGAAGGATCACACGCCATGTCCGGCTGGAAGTGAAGAACGCCGGCGAGAAGACAATCAAGTTGGCCGGGCAAAACACGACCGGCGGACGAAAGAACGTCGTCGATGACTGGCTCATCGGCCTTTCCCTGGAAATGCTGGGCGCCGGCGGCGGCGCCCGGCGGCTGAGGCGAACGGACGAGAAGGACGGCTACTGGTCGGTGATCGGCAGCATGCCCTCGGTCCGAGAGATCGCCCCGGGCGAGACGGTCGTCTTCGGCCTCCGACTGGACAAGCTCACCGACGAACGAGGCCGGCCGCTGGCGAGTTTGCACGGCCCTCGCTGGTTGCGTCCGGTGCTGGAAATCCGTGACGGCCGGGCCGGCCTTTGGCATGGAATGGCCCGGGGTAGGTCCGTTTTCGACCTGAGCAATGTGTCGGTCGCCTCGCCGAACGGGCGGTACGTTCTGTTCGCCGATACTCGGGTGAGTATTCACGGTTACGGTAGTACGATCTGGGGAGATCACCTCACCCTGGCCACCAGCGACGGCACGATCCTTTGGAACAAGGATGTCAAGCACGCTGGGATCTTCGTCGTGGGCAACCAGGGGACGGTTGCCATTGCGGAGTGGGTAATCGTTGGTGGACCCTCGCGCGGGCAGCCCCGCCAGGAGGATTCCATTAAGGTCCAGTTGTTCGATGTCCAGGGCGAACCCATCGCAAGCCGGTCGCTTGGCGATGGCAAGACGAACAGGTGGTACTTCAGTGCGGCGGCCATCTTCACGGGAGCGTTCGGCCCCGAAGACAAGCGGTTCTACTACGCCACTGGCGAGCCAGTACCACGAGCCGAACTGCGCTGCCTCGACCGGAGCGGCCAGTTGCAGTGGAAAGCAGAATGTGAGGGCATCAGAAATGTCCAGAGCGTCCACGTCACCCCGGGCAGCGAAGAGGTGCTCGTCGTCGGCTACCTGCTCGCCGACAGCGGTCTGCGTCCCTTGGCGACGTTTGACCGCAACGGCAAGCCACTCAATAGCGGTAGCATCGACGCCGCCGGCAAATCTGTCCGAGCCGTCAGCAAACCCGCCGAGATCAAAATCCCCGACGCCGCCTGGGGCAAGCCGAAAGGGGACGTGCGGGCCGGGATCGAGCTGCGCCCCAGCCGTAAGACGTACGCCATCGGGGAGATCGTCGAGCTAAAGCCGATTCTCCGCAACACGGGCAAGAAGACCGTGACGCTGGTCCACGATTTCGCTCTCGCCGCTGAATTGCAGGTGACCGACGAGGCCGGCAAGATGCGGACGTTCAGCTACAAACACTTCCTGGGCGAAACGTTTTCCACGACTTACGTGCTCAAGCCCGGGCATGAAGTGGAAATGCAGGGGAGCGTCCGACTCAAATTGGTGGGCGCCGACTCCCGCGAGGACCTCATCCAGAAGCCGGGCCTGTTGGCGTTCGCGCTGAAGTGTCGTCCGGGGGCCAAGTACACCCTCTCGTACGACTTGGGCGAAGGCTTCCGCACCGGTGAGGTCCATCTGGTCGTCAACGACCGTATCGCCGCAGAGAACACGAATATCCCTCCGACCAACACGGCAGGAGAAAAGGATCCCGCGAAGCCCGCCGCGGCGTCCACCGGACCGGTCGCCGGGAAATCTGCCCGAGCCGTCAGCAACCCGGTTGAGATCGAGACTGTTTCCAATCCGGGAAACAAGGAAGTTGAAGACAAGAACGTTGCCTGGGGCGAGGCGGTCGATGGACTGCAGGCCGGGCTGGCTCCGGTCATCTCGACACCACGCCCCTATCAACTCGGCCGGAACGTGCCGCTGAAGTTTCTTGTCCGCAATACGAGCGACAAGCCGATCACGCTGACCCATGAGCGAGTGCCGGTCTTCATTAACTGGAAGAGCTACGGCCGGACCCCGGGCACACAACTGTTCGGCCCCGACGGCAAGCAGGTCCCTCCCGCCTCCGGCGTCAACGGTCGTGGGCTGCCCGGCCAACGCACTCGGGTCATCGCTCCGGGGGAGGTGGTCCGCCTGGCGACCGTTCGCGTGCCGCTGAGGGCCGAGGGCTGGAAGGGAATGACGGTCAACACGTTGGTCTACTGCGTCAAGCCGGGTAAGCACCAGGTTTCGCTGTCGCACGGCTTTGACGGCCAAGCCGGCAAACACTGGGGAGGAACGTTAGCCACCGGACGGCTCGACCTGTATGTCCACGCGAATATTGCCCCTCTTTCGATACCGGGCAACCCATGGGGCAAGGAGCAGAACAGCTTACGCTGCCGCCTGCAGACCGATAAGGCGCGACTCCGATCGGGTGAGCCGCCGATCCTGCTGGTCGACCTGCAGAATCACCACACACAGCGCACGATTCAACAATCCTGGCACAGCTTGGAGTTCAAACTGGAAGTTGACGGCAAATGGACGGGCAAGTTCTCACCCACCGCAGTCGATGGACCGGACGCCCCTCTCACTCCGGGTCAGGAGTGGATCAACGTACCGCTTGTGCTCCAGGACAGTCACTACTTCATGGGCAGAACTTCCTCAGCGCCCGGCGGCCCGGCGAGGTTCTCCCAATTGCTCGGTCCCGGACGGCACACGATTCGAGTGGACATCGAAGGTGCGATCAGCAACCCGGTTGAGATCACGATTGTTGCCAAGAGCGATGAAAAGGTCGGGGCGACACCAGAAGTCCATACAGACCTGACGACTGTCGAATCGGGCATCGAAGCCACGGGCGCCAAGCGAGGTGACCACACGCCGGCCGGCGCCTGGGGACTCGACAAAGTTGCGAGACCGCGCTTCGCGGGCGAGGGGTCGGTCGTCGACAAGGTGAGCGGCAAGCCGGTCGAGCAGATTGCGGTCCAGAGGGGGGCGCCCAACGCGAGGGCCCCCAAGGAGATCATGTGGATTACGGTCCTGCAATCGAGAAAAGGGATCCGCGGAGGCCGGTTCCAGGTCTCGCACGACTGGGTCCACGGAGGCAAGGTCCGGATCCGGATCGTGGCCGACGGCTATCTGCCGGAGGCGGTCACCGTCGATACGAAGGACGGCTTGCTGGTGGCCCCGCTGGTGATCCGGCTTCGGCGCGGAAAGACGATCCTCGGCCGGGTGGTTGACCACGCGGGCCAAGGGGTGGCCGGGGCCAAGGTATTCTTGGGCGGGCCGGAGAGGTACGCCGAGATCCGCGACGGCAAGACCGAGCACCGCAGCAGAGTGCGAAAGGAAACCGACGCTCAGGGGCGCTTCGTGCTCCACGGGGCCGCCAAAGAGAACCTCGATCAGATCGTGGTGCTGGCACCTTCGCTGCACGTGTGGACCGTGCCGGTGCGGGCGCCGGAAGCGGGGAAGCTGCTGATCGTCAAGCTGCCCCAGCCGGCGACCCTGGTAATCCGCTACGGGATCAAAGGCGACGAGCCGATCGGCCGGTTCCGCTTGGAGCTGAAGACCTGGGAGATGCCGGGCTGGAAAGGGGTCCTGCGGAGCGTCCAGAATCCGACCGCGAAGAACCAAGGGGAGGTGGTCCTGAAGAACATGACCCCGGGCGTCTATGACGTGATCCGAACGAAATCGCTCCGTGTTGGAGATGGTGGGCGTGAGGCATTTTGCGACCGCCGCGACGTTACCCTCTCACCCGGCGAGACAACCACGATCGAGTTCGTCCGCAAGCGAGGGCACCCCATCGAGGGCGAACTCGTCGGCCTGGAGCACACCCGGAGCCCGGGGGCCTACGTGTATGTCCGGTCGCCCAAGGCCACGGGCGATCCCGGGGGCGACGAGTGGAGGCTGCCAATCTTCGACGGTGTTGTCTGCGTGAGGGGTGGAAAGTTCAAGACCGCGCTGATCGAGCCGGGGCAGTACAAGATCGTGGCCCATGCCTACGAGCCGGACGCACCCGGCTCTCGCTTCAACACGGCCGTGCGTCTACCGGCTTACGTCGGCACGGCGATGGTCCGAGTGCCGCAGGACGGCCCGCCGCCGCCGGTTCGGATCGAAATGAAGCCCCGCGCGGCTCGCAAGGTCGAAAAATCAAAAGTAACTGAAGGAAAGTGGCTACCAACAACTTGTGTCGGTACGGTTGTGGACAGCAACGGTGACCCCCTGAAACAGGCCGATGTAGCAGCGTACGAGACGTTCTTTACTATGGCAGGAGGTCTCGACCTGCGGCTCATTGGGGAAGCAGTTACGACAAAAGGTGGTAGATTCGTATTTGAAACCAGACCTTCAGTAAGGAAGAGCAGGAGTATGGGTGGGATCGTTGTGGCTAAGAAAGAAGGTTCAGCTTTGGGATGGGCTGAGTGGCCTCTTTCTGGTGCACAGAAAGTTACCATTAAACTGGCTAGGCCAATGACACTGGCAGGCTGGATTGTGGACAAGAATGGTGAGGGAGTTGCCGAGGCAGAGATTCGTGCGGTGCTTTTTAAGAAGAAGATCTCTAGAAAAGAGAAAACAAGGTGGCTGCCGGGGATTAAACCTTTGCAATGGCTGGCAGTTCGCTCAGACAGCAAGGGGTATTTTGAGTTCGACAATATCCCTGCAGACATCAGGGCAGATTTCGTTGTCACGGCTGCTGGGTTTGGTACCATCTATACTCACAAGCCGGAGAACCTCAGGATTGGCTATGAGGGGGCGGAGTTTGCACCAGGGACAACGGACATTAGAGTTACGATGGCTTCTGAGGGAAGAATTGAGGGAAAAGTTGTCGAGACTAAGAGTGGTGAGGGGATGCCAGGAGTAAAACTGGCGGTGGTGCCGACTTTCTCAGCGAATTTCTTCCATCGGTTTGTATGCATTTCGAAAAAGGATGGCACATTTAGCATTGGAGGTCTCCAGAGCGGTGAGTATTTGATAAGAGGGAATGCACAAGAGGGTTCTGGCCGAGCAAATGTGATTGTGGCATCAGGCAAGACGGCAGGTGACGTTATTATCAATTGGACCAAACCACTTGATGCCCTGACAGCCGCGCCGGCGGAGAGCAAGCTGGAATCGCGCCTCGTGCAGCAGAAGCCGGACACGCCGGCGCCCGCCGCGGAGCCCACCAAAACGACCGTTCGCGGCAAGGTGCTCGGAGCCGACGGCAAGCCGCTGGCCGGTGTGGCGCTCGCGGTGAAGAGCATAGACCAGCGGGGCAAATGGGTGGAAGGCCGGGACATTCAGTCGGACGAGCAGGGGAGATTCACGATCAGCGATCTGTCGCCCGGGGAGATCTTCATCAGCTATCAAAAGGGCGACGAAGACGTTCCCGAGCGGGCCGGCGACGCGCAGCTGTTCATCAGTCACGTTCGGGTCGAGGCCGGCAAGGTAGTCGAGAACGTTACGGTCGACCTCTCGAAAGCAACTTGTGTCCTCAAGGGCCAACTGGTGGACGCTGAGGGCAACGGGATTGCAGGCGCTTCGGTTCAGGCACTCTATGCACCGTCGTGGGTGGCTCACACTGTCTGGACAAGAACCGACAAGCACGGGCGGTATCGTATCGCGGGTCTTCCGCCGCACGAGTTTCGGGTTTTCGCCCACTCCAAGGGCCACTACGGCGGGCCCGGGAAGCTGATCAAGCTGACCCCGGGCAGAACTGAAACGATAGACATGCTCGCCTACATAGCCAGCCACCCGGCCGTGGAACCGAAGCCCGGCGACCCGAGGTGGGGCACGCCGAAAGGCGACCTGCGGGCCGGGATCGAGCTGCGCCCCAGTCGTGAGACATACGCCATGGGGGAGATCGTCGAGCTGAAGCCGATTCTCCGCAACACGAGCAAGAAGACCGTGACGCTGGTGCACGATTTCGCTCTCACCGCTGAATTGCAGGTGACCGACGAGGCCGGCAAGACGCGGAAGTTCAGCTACAAAAGTTTCTCGGGCATAACGGTGTCCACGACGTACGTGCTCCAGCCCGGGCATGAAGTGGAAATGCAGGGGAGCGTCCGACTCAAACTGGTCGGCGCCGACTCCCGCGAGCACCTCATCCAGAAGCCGGGCCTGTTGGCGTTCGCGATGAAGTGTCGTCCGGGGGCCAAGTACACCCTCTCGTACGACCTGGGCGAAGGCTTCCGCACCGGCGAGGTTCATCTGGCCATCGAGGGCCGTATCGCGGCAGAGAACACGAGTATCCCTCCGTCCAACACGGTAGGAGATAAGGATTCAGCGAAGCCCGCCGCCACGGCCGCGCGGACGGAAACCGCGACAGAAAGGGAAGGTGAAATCACCAGACTTACCGGACCTGCGATCCTGGCGAAGCTCCGGGCCTTCGACGCCAAGTACGAATCAGGCCTCACCGTCACAGCGTACTCGCCAGGCGAGAGGAAGAACACCAGACCCGAGGGATCCATGGGGGCGGGGCTGCCCGACAGATTCCTTCCAGCCATAGGGAAGCATTGGAAGCTCACAATGGCGGGGGGCCGCCGTGCGTTAATCGTGAAGAGCGTTGAGGTACCGCTGTCTACATTTCGCC
>SDBU01008735.1_pt1 | contig 11468 bp, 9 predicted proteins | sample 2277071 | NCBI WGS metagenome assembly SDBU01 (sample SAMN10397929, study PRJNA504765) | marine sediment metagenome | isolation source: marine sediment core GS08_GC12, 126 cmbsf | place: Arctic Ocean: Gakkel Ridge, Loki's castle | collected 2008 | reverse complement strand
CGCCACAGTATCGTAGTGCGGATCCGTCTTCGAATCCGCCTTTTGGAAAAACAGGCGATGCCTGTGACAGGTTTGAAAACAGACCTGCCCTACGTGACTAACAATCCATCGCCGTTACTTATTTCATAAACGCAGCTTTTTCCATTGCCAAATTGCGACCTCTGACGTATCATTAGGTTGAAAAGACCCTGGATGTCTCAAGGGGAAGAAAGGATTGTGCAATGTTAGTTGATGAGGTCAATATGGTGCGCACCGAGCAGTGGCAGATAATTCCTCATGTGCTGGAGTTGGAAGCTTCAGTGATCAGAGAGATACTCAAGATATCCTCTCAGCCTGGCGTTATTTCCTTTGCCGGCGGTTTACCGGCTCCGGAGTTGTTTCCGCTGGATGATTTGAAGGATGCAATGGCTATTGCTATTGACAAATATGGCCCTACTTGCGTCCAGTATTCTCTTTCGATGGGCATAAAGCCGTTGCGGGAACTATTGGCGGCCAGGGCCACCGAGCAAGGTACTCGCAGCAAAGCCGATAACATCCTGATAACGTCCGGCGGGCAGCAGGGAATCGAGTTGGTAGCACGAGCGTTTGTTGACCGCGGGGACTACATATTAACCGAAAAACCCACCTACGTCGGGGCTTTGCAGGCGTTCAACTACTATCAGGCACGGTATGCTGCGGTCGATATGGACGAGCAGGGAATGATCATCGACCAGGTGGAAGAAAAGCTGATCGAACATCATCCCAAACTGATCTACACCGTCTCCAATTTCCAGAACCCTACCGGTATCACCATGTCGGTTTCGCGCCGCGAAGCGCTGGTTGAACTTGCGTTGAAGCACAATATCCCCATTATCGACGACAACCCATACAGCGATATCCGCTTCACCGGTGAGAAATTGCCCACCCTGAAGTCGATCGGCGGCGACATCGTAATCGAACTGAGAACTTTCTCCAAGGTATTGACTCCCGGTCTGCGCATAGGCTGGATGAACGGTCCGGCGGATATTATGCTGCTGTTTGAAAAGGTAAAACAGTGTACCGACCTGCACACCAATACACTCTGCCAGTATATCGTCAACGAATATGTCGCAGCCGGCAAGCTGGAACCTCACATTGAAAAGCTGAAAGCCGACTACCGGGCCAAGCGGGACCTTATGATAAAGACGATGCGGGACACTTTCCCCGAAGGCATCTCCTGGACCGAACCGGAGGGAGGCTTGTTCCTGTGGGTTCAGTTGCCTGCGCACATGTCGGCCAGGGATCTTCTTCCCAAAGCAGTGGCGATGAAAGTTGCTTATGTATATGGTGAACCGTTCTATCCCGACGGCAGTGGTGCGGATACGTTGCGGCTGAACTTCTCCAATGCCAGTCACGAGGGTATCGTGGAAGGAATTAACAGGCTGGCTGAACTGTTCACCGAGAATATGTAAAAAGAAACGTCGTTCGGCCAAAACGGCATTCATCTTTGTTGCTAATTATATTCAAGTGCCGGTCGGCGTATCTCGACGGCAGGCTTTTTTTGTTGCTTCATTCGGTCCTGACTGTTTCAATCAGTACATTATGGAGATTCGTTTCAGCAAGTATCACGCTCTCGAAAATGATTTCCTGATAATTCAGCACCCTTGGGCCAGAATAATCAAGTCTCGCATGGGGCGACTGGCCCGGTCTGTTTGCCGGCGACGTAGCGGCATCGGTGCCGACGGAGTTCTCTGTCTGTCGCGGGGACGTCAGGTTGACCACCGGCTGGATGTGTTCAACGCCGATGGAAGCTGGGCTGAGAAGTCCGGCAACGGCCTCAGAATAGCCGGTGGGCACCACTATCGCCAGGACAGAAGAAAAAAACGTTTTCGATTTGAGACGGCCGGTGGTGTCGACCAGGTGACGGTCCGATCATCGGCCGGGAATAGCTGCCAGGTCTATACTGAACTGGGGCGGCCGGAGTTTCGGACCGAACGGATACCGGTGAAAACCAGGTTCCGACATATGCTGAACTCGCCGCTGACCCTGGGAGGGACGAAATTCCCGGTAACCTGCGTTGCGGTGGGCAATCCTCATACGGTCCTGTTCGTCAATGATTTCGACTTCGACTGGCATACCCTCGGAGCCGAAATCGAGCGACACCGGTTGTTTCCCCACCGCACCAACGTTGAGTTCGTTCGCGTGGTAAATCGCCGACTGCTGCGGGTGGCGGATTGGGAACGAGGGGCCGGAGCAACCGGTTCGTCCGGCACCGGTGCCGCCGCCGCCGTCTGCGCCGCCGTAATGCTGGGCTACGCCGAACGAAACTGCCGAGTGCAGTTTGCCACCGGTGATCTTCAAGTCAATTGGGACCCCGCCAGTGATATTATCGGTCTCAGCGGTCCGGTCGAGTTCGTTTGCGAGGGCACCTTTGACTGGAAATGACGCGGCAGTAGATTGCTAAGGCACGCCAGGCGTGCCCCGTAATGATAGTGATTCGGGTGTTTCAACACCTTGCCGGTGTTGGGCAAGAGCAATTACCATCATTCTTAATGTGCCGTCATCTCTGATGTTTTTTCGCTTTTTCCGCCATAGTTAAAACCGCGCCACCCGGTCCACAGTATCACAGTTGTAACTTGCCTCAGAGGGCCGCATGGTATATCATTGCCCGATGGAAAGCTCCGACGTACACGGCATGAAAAAAGACCGCTTCCGGCAGCAGTTCGCCGAAGCTACCGCTGAGGCTTTTCGGCAGGTCTTTGCCGATAAGTATGGGGCAGCCGGCGACACTGAGGTCTTTGACCCTGATTTTATAAGGGATAACCTTGAAAAGCCCAAGGACGCGAAAATGGGCCGGTTTGCATTCCCCGTTTTCAGATACGCCCGGCTTCTGGGTTATTCTCCACAGGAAATCTCCGCCCGGGTGGCTCCGGCGACCGAAGCTACCGATGTGACGAGTATCGACGGCCGGGGATTTCTCAACGGCCGGGTAGATTTTGTCTCACAGGCAAAGGAAACAATCAGCGACATACTGGCTCAAGACGAACGGTATGGCGATTCCGATGAAGGCGCCGGACGCAAGTACCTGGTGGAGTATTCGTCTGTCAACATTGCCAAACCGTTCGGTATCTCACACCTGCGTACCACCATCCTGGGTTACTCGCTGAAGCGCATCATGGCAAAACTGGGCTATGATACGGTAGGCATCAACTTCCTCGGCGACTGGGGAACTCAGTTCGGCAAGATGATTGTCGCCTACCGCAAATGGGGCCGGGGGCTCGATCTCGAAGACGACGCCGTGGGCCAACTGTTTGATTTATATGTCAGGTTCCACGATGAAGCTAAAGCCGATGATACTCTTAATGATGAGGCCCGGCAGGCGTTTAAGGAGCTTGAGGAAGGCCGTCCGGAGGCCGTGGCGGTGTGGCAGAAATTCCGCGATATTTCACTGAAAGAATTCGATCGTGTCTACCGCATGCTGGGCGTGGAGTTTGACTGGATTACCGGCGAATCGTTTCTCAACGACAAAATGGAATCGGTCATTGAGCGGTTGCAGCAAGCCGGTCTGACCATGATCTCACAGGGAGCGCTGGTGGTCGAGCTCGATAATCCGCAATTGCCGCCCTGCCTGCTGAAAAAAGCAGACGGCGCTACTCTTTACGCCACCCGTGACCTGGCCGGACTGGTTTATCGCTGGAAAGAGTACCGCTTCGAGGAATCTCTATACGTAGTGGCCTCCTCGCAGGCTGACCATTTCAAGCAGATCTTCAAGGTTATTGAGTTGTTGGAAGATGCCGAGAATCTTAAGCCGGATGATCGCATGACCGGACGGGTGAAGCACGTCGAGTTCGGCTGGGTGAAGTTCGGTGATAAGACCATGTCGACCCGTCGCGGTAACATCATCCTGCTGGAGGATGTGATCAACCGGGCGGTCAGTCTGGCACGCGAAAAGATCATGGAAAAGAACCCTGATCTCAAGGCTATCGATGAAACCGCTCGTATGATCGGTATCGGAGCGGTGATATTCTCACAGTTGTCGGTGCGACGTCGCAAGGACGTGAATTTCAGTTGGGAAGAAGTACTCAGTTTCGAGGGAGAATCCGGACCGTACCTTCAGTATACTCATGCCCGACTCTGTTCCCTGATACGGCACTACGGGCGACCGATCGATGCCGCCGTCGATTTTACACTGCTTAAGGGCGATGAGGAAGAGCGGGTGGTGGAACTGCTGGCCGATTTTCCCCAGTCTGTTCTTGACGCTGCCCGCAACTATGACCCATATTTTGTGGCTGCCCACCTGCTGAAGCTGGCGGCGGCGTTCAACAAGGTTTACCAGCGTAAGGATGCGCAAGGCCGAATCGACAGGATCGTCTCTGATGATCCGGCCCTTTCAGCAGTTCGGCTGACCCTGGTCAGAGCGATGCAGCTCGTTCTTAAGACAGGTCTGCACCTGCTGGGAATGCAGGCGCCGCAGGAAATGTAGCGGCGCCATGAAAGCACACCGGTGATTAGATGACTTCCGGGAGTTGTCAATGATAGTGATAATGAGACGTTCAGCCAACCGGGAGATGGTCAGAAACGTCTGCCGGGAGCTTCAGGCTATCGGCCTGAAGACCAAACCGATCAAAGGAACCTCGCGAGTTACTATCGAAGTATCCGGTGGCGAAATGCCGTTCGATCCCGAGGGGATACTTTCCCGCCCCGGAGTTGAGGACATCGTCCGGGTCGACAAACCCTACCGACTGGTGAGCCGCGAAACATCACCGGGAGATACTGTTGTCCAGGTCGGAGACGTGGCTGTCGGTGGCCGCGACCTGGTGGTTATGGCCGGACCCTGCTCGGTAGAAAGCCGCGACCAGTGTCGGACTATCGCCGAGAAAGTGGCTCGCCTGGGGGTTAAGATTTTCCGCGCCGGAGCCTTCAAACCACGTACCTCACCGTACAGTTTCCAGGGACTGGGTGAGGCCGGGCTGGAAATCCTGGCCGGTATCCGCGAGGAATTCGGATTATTGCTGGTCACTGAAGCTATCGACACCGATACCATCGATCTGGTGGCGGGCTACACCGACATTATTCAGATTGGTTCGCGCAACATGCAGAATTTCTCCCTGTTGAAAAAGGCCGGTCGCAGAAACCAGCCGATATTGCTCAAGCGAGGCATGTCGGCCACGATCGAAGAGTTTCTGATGGCGGCCGAATACGTGCTGGCCGAGGGGAATACGAATGTGATTCTGTGTGAACGAGGGGTACGCACTTTTGCCGATCACACGCGCAATACGCTGGACCTTTCGGCGGTGCCGGCAGTTAAGCAGATCAGTCACCTGCCCATAATCGTCGATCCCAGTCACGGTACCGGTCGACGCAACCAGGTGGTGCCGATGTCACGAGCAGCCATTGCCGCCGGCGCCGATGGTTTGCTGATCGAAGTCCATCACGATCCTGTGCGGGCGCTCTCCGACGGCGCCCAGTCGATATCACCCGAGATGTTCAATCAATTGATGCAGGACGTGCGCGGTATCGGAGCCTTGCTGGACAGGACCATCGCATGAAACGTACTATCTCACCGGTCAGGAAAATCGGCGGGGTTATACGCGTGCCGGGAGATAAATCGATCGGTCACCGGGCGGCATTGCTGCCTGTTCTGGCGTCGGCCACGGTAAGAGTGCGGAATTTTCCGGACAATGCCGATTGCCGCACTTCGCTGGAGGCGGCCCGGAAATTGGGAGTACAGGTCCGTACCGAAGTAGACGGACTGGTGTTGACACCGCCGGACCATATCTCGGCACCGGCCGATACGATCTTTGACTGTGCCAACTCCGGAACCACCGCCAGACTGCTGAGCGGTATTATCGCCGGCAACAACATCGAAGCCGGCCTTACCGGCGATAAGTCATTAAGCTCACGCCCTATGAAGCGGATTGTCGATCCTCTCACTCAGATGGGAGCCGAGCTTACGACGCAGGACGGCCACCTGCCGATGACTATCCGGGGGGGGCGGTTGCAGGACTTTGAATACCAGCCACCGGTGGCTTCAGCACAGGTAAAATCAGCGTTATTGTTGGCCGGGTTGGCCTCGGGGTGCGCCGTCACCATTCGCGAAGAGAAAGAAACCCGCGATCACACCGAGATAATGCTGCAAGAGTTAGGAGCTTCTATCACGGTTCGCAAAGTCAGGCCGGTGCGGCAGCCGAACCCGGATGATCCCCGCAAGACTCGAATGCGAATGCCCGAGCCATTCAGGAAGGAGATCGTCCTGGCGGCCGGTAGCCGTATTGGCGGCGGCACTATCGATATTCCCGGTGACATTTCCACGGCTGCCTTTTTTTTCGCGGCTGCGGCCATTGCGCGCGCTTCTATCACGGTCGAGCAGGTCGGTCTCAATCCGACCCGAACCGCTTTTCTCGATCATCTCAAAATGCTTGGCTGCCAAGTGGTGGTTTCAGACAAAACGATTGTTTCCGGAGAACCGCGTGGTAATGTTACCGTTACCGGTAGCGTGCTGAAAGGTCGTAAGATATCCGGTGCCACGACGGTCGGATTGATCGATGAAATACCGATCGTAGCGGTCATGGCTGCCTTCGCCGATGGGACGACAGTGATTCGTGATGCTGACGAGTTGCGTTTCAAGGAATCCGATCGCCTGCAGGCCACGCTTGAGAACTTGCAGGTAATGGGAGTCAAGTGTGGCCGGCTCAAGGACGGTCTTGTCGTCGAAGGAGGTACCGATCTGCCCGGAGCCGATTTCCGGTCTTTCGGTGATCATCGCATTGCCATGGCATTTTCAGTGGCGGCCCTTTCCCTGGTGGGTCCTTCCACTGTGGACGACGACAGTGTGGTTGACATTTCCTGCCCCGGTTTTTATGATCTGCTGGACACGATCTCAATATGAAAAAACAATACAAATTCGCCCTGATCGGCTACGGCATATCCTACTCCAGATCCGGCGATGTCTTTGAGGCTATATTCGAAACTGCCGGTATGCCGGGTACGTTCGAGATGTATGACATTGCGCCTGAGGAACTTGGCCGTCGACTGACCGGTCTGGCGCAGGACGGAGTGCAGGGACTGTCGGTAACGATCCCGTATAAGCAGGCGGTTATTGAGTATCTTGATGAGATCGACACTATCGCCCGGGCACTGGAGGCGGTCAATTCAGTGGCGGTCGACTCCGGAGTATTGCGCGGATTCAACACCGATTGTTACGGGTTTTCATTGCCGCTGCACCCATTCAGCCAGAAGCTCAAACATGGCCGGGCCTTGATCATAGGCTGTGGTGGCGTTGCCCGGGCAGCCGTTTACAGCCTGTACACCGATTACGAGGTCCGACAGTTTACCGTCATCGGCCGAACTGAGTCGAAGTTGCCGGCCTTCTGCGAGTCATTGCGGCAAAGGTTGCGTCAGATCAGGATTGAGCCGATGGTGGGCACAAGGTTAGCACGCACCATGCAATCCGGAACCGGTTACGACATAATTGTCAATTGCACGCCGGTGGGTGGCTGGAATCATCCGGCCGAGAATCCACTACCGACCGGACTCGACTGGTCTGTCTCCGGACTGTACTATGATGTCAATTACAACGATGACAATCGGCCCGTTGCCGAGGCGCGGGCGGCCGGACTGACGGCTATTGACGGATCCGCTATGCTGGTGGGGCAGGCAATCCGTTCCTTTGATATCTGGACCGGACAGGCGGTGCTCTTCGAACCTGTTTTCCGGCGGGTCTTTGGCGGAACCCCGGATTAACTTCGTGACCACACGAGGCTTGAAAAGACATGATGTCTTCTTCCGTAAATAGACGAAGATGCGTTTTCCTGATTGGCTTTTCCGGGTCCGGCAAATCGACGCTGGGTCCGCCTCTGGCACGACGCTTGAAGAGGTCTTTCTACGACACCGATGACCTGATCGAACACCATAGTGGCAAGAACGTTGACCGTAGCTTTGCCGAGGACGGGGAGGTTGTCTTTCGACGGCTGGAGGAGAACGTTATTAGTAACCTGCTCACATCCGGACGGTCAAAGATGGTGATAGCACTGGGCGGAGGAGCATTTGCCAACGAACGCAACCGGCGTCGCATACAGGAGAACGGTGTCGTGGTGTATCTGGGATGCTCTACCAGGGAGCTCTATCGGCGTCTCGCCGGTCAGGGAGAGCGTCCGCTCCTGCGGGTGCGGCTACGGCAAGGGGAGACCCGGCGACAGGCGCGCCTGAGACGCATCAAACAACTTCGGCAACAACGCCAGGCTGTCTATGACATGGCCGACATCAAGGTTTCCACCACCGGCAGGAGTATTGGTCAGACCGTGCAACTTCTCGACAAAAGGATCCGAACCTGGTATGATGACCATTGACGTAAAACTTAAGCCAAACAGCTATCCGATCGTGATTGGCCCCGGTGCGCTGAGGCGTCTCAGGCAGTTTCTGGCGCGACATACGGGAAAGGGACGGGTTTTTGTGTTCTATGATGCCCAGGTCTTTGCCCTGTATGCCCGGCAGATACGTGCCCGGTTGAAGGGTCTGAAAACGCCTGGCGAGGAAATGGTGATACCAGTGGGGGAGAAATCCAAATTGGCCGCGGTCGCCGCCCGCCTGCACGATTTCCTGCTCAGTCACGAAATCAGCCGCTCCGATTTCATCCTGGCCTGCGGCGGCGGGGTGACCTCGGACCTGGTCGGCTACGTGGCGGCCACTATTCTCAGGGGTGTTCCGTGGGGAGTGGTATCGACGACGCTGCTGGGCATGACCGATGCCGCTATCGGCGGCAAGACCGGGATCAATCACCGCCGGGGCAAAAACCTGATCGGTTGTTTCTGGCAGCCATCGTTCGTGCTGTGCGACAGCAATTTTCTGGGCACTCTTCCCGACCGGCAACTCATCGCCGGACTGGGAGAGGTAGCCAAATACTGTGGTCTGTGCGGCAACAAAATGTTGACCGTGATGGAAGACCTCCTCTCCGGCGGCAACCTGCTCGACAAGCGTCTGCTGTCCCAACTGATCGAGATGAGCGCCGGTTACAAGGCCAGGGTTGTAACGCGGGACGAACGCGAAACAGGACCGCGCTTGTTTTTGAACCTGGGACATACCTTTGCCCACGCGGTGGAACATGCAACCGGTTACGACCGCCTGCTGCATGGCGAGACCGTTATCCTGGGGCTGGTGGCTGCAATCGAACTGAGTACTCGCATGCGACCGGTGCGGGCTAAACTTCTGATGCGATACGGTCGACTAATTAAACGTATGGTGCGACTGGTGCCGTGCCGCCGAATAGATTACGAAAGGACCCTGACAGCGATGCGACTGGATAAAAAGAGAATAGGCAAAACGCCGCGACTGGTTCTGCTGGACCGCCCCGGTCGTCCCCGGGTGGCCGATAACGTGAGCCGTCGCATGATAGAGCAGTCGGTTCAACATATGCTGCAAGTATACCAATCCGAAGGAGGCAGGGATGCCCCGAATTCTGGTAGTTAACGGACCCAATCTCAACCTGTTGGGCAAAAGAGAGCCCGAGGTCTACGGGACGCAAACACTCGAAGAATTGAACGGCAAGTTGACCGATATGGCACAGGAATTGGGGATCAAGTTGGGCTTTTTTCAATCCAACTCGGAAGGAGCCATAATCGACTTTCTGCACCGGGAAGCAGGGTCGGCCGATGGTTTGATTATCAATCCGGGAGCCCTGACGCACTACAGCTACGCCCTCCGCGATGCCATTGCCGCTATTGATATCAATGCCGTCGAGGTGCACATGTCCAACGTACACGCCCGGGAGGAGTTTCGCCGCCGGTCGGTCATCGCGCCTATATGTGTGGGCAGTGTGATCGGTTTTGGATTCTACGGTTATGCTATGGCCCTGTCGTACTTTGCCGACGTTGCCGGAGGTCGCTCGGAATGAAACCGGCCGGTATCATACTGGTACTTCTGCTGACTTTACTGTCAATGGTAATCTCCTGCCGACAGGACCGTCTGACGGTAACGGAAGCAGTCACTCTTATGGATTCCCTGGAGTACAAACTGGAGTGGCTGGACTACCGTATCTACCAGGAAACCTGGCAATTGTACACGCGGGGAGAGGCCGACTCGCTTCAATTCTATCGTGGTTTGTATGACTATGTCGTCTCCGACGAGAGAACGTTCCGGATGCTTAAGCAGGCGAAACCACTGTTGGATACGGAAATCGATCAACGCCGCTGGGAGTTGCTTTTCGCAACCCTGCTGCAATCCCGCGTTGAGTCTCGTCCCGACATCAGCCACCTGCGTGATTCGCTGGCCCAGGTTGATATCAACTACCGTGCCGAATTCGAGGGGAAACGGCAGACCGCCGGTGCACTTTACCGAATCTACCGTACCGATAACAACCGGGTGCGCCGGGAGATTGCCTATCGCGCCTGGTGCTCGGTCGGTCTGGAACTGGCCGATGGTCTCGAACGGTTGGTCAGACTCCGCAATCAGGCCGCTCGCCGCCTTGGTTACAACAACTACCTGGCTCTGGTATTCAAACTTCAGGGTTTGAAGCAGTCAGACTACCTGTCGCTTCTGAACCGACTCGATTCATTGAGCCTGGAACCTTATCAGGCGATTCTTCAGGGAATCGAGAAAGCCCTCGCTCCGGACGACGTGGAAGTCTGGAACCTGGCTTATGCCTATGCCACAATCAACGCGCAGGTGGATGCCTATTTCCCGGTAGACTCGCAAATGCCGTACATTCGTTCCAGTCTGGAGAAGATCGGTTTTGACCTGGACAAACTGCCCATCTGGTTTGATCTGCAGGCGCGGCCGGGGAAATCGCAACTGGCCTATGCTTTTCCCATTAAGTCACCGTATGATATTCGCGTGCTGACCAACCTGACCGACGGGTTGTACTCAACAAGGGTGTTGCTGCATGAAATCGGGCATGCGGTGCACTTTGCGCACGTCGCTCAGGATCGGCCGTTGTTCAATAGTGGTATGGCAGCCAGTTGGATTGAAGGTACCGCCCAGATCGCGTCGGCGCTGTGTGATGAAGAGGACTGGTTGCGTGACTGCGTCGGAATGCCGCCGGCATTGATCTCCCGCCACCTGGAAGCCAAACGACAGCAGGACATTATCTACCTGCGCACCACTCTGCTGCGTCTCTATTTCGAGTACCAGGCTTATGTCAACCCCGAGCGTGATTTGAACCGGCTGTACTGGGACCTGACGCGCGACGTGCTGCCGGCCCTGTTGCGGTTCGAGGACAAGCTGTCGATGGCGTTTTCGAGCACCTGCATGGTGGCCAGGGTCTTATTGGCTCGGCTGCTGGCGAGCAGCGCGGTGCTGCTGCCGAGGTCGCCGCAGGGCATGATGCCGTCGACGCCGAACTTGGCCAGGAACGCGACTTCCTTGACCAGCCGCTTGCCGTTCAGCTCGCCGAGCTTCTTGCAGATCTCGGGCTCGAGCAGCAAGCTCATGTACTGCTCCTCTTCGGTCGGGCCGAACATCGGGAAACCGAGGTCGCCGCAGAACAGCATGATGAAGTGGGTGTCCTTCATCTCCTT
>SDBU01008734.1_pt1 | contig 11468 bp, 10 predicted proteins | sample 2277071 | NCBI WGS metagenome assembly SDBU01 (sample SAMN10397929, study PRJNA504765) | marine sediment metagenome | isolation source: marine sediment core GS08_GC12, 126 cmbsf | place: Arctic Ocean: Gakkel Ridge, Loki's castle | collected 2008 | reverse complement strand
GTCCAGGCCGTCCTGGATCAGCCGGAGGCTTCCCTTGATCTCACAGTACTCCCAGGCCCTTTCCTTGCAGATCTTCCGCACTTTCTCTTCCTGCCCGAGCCTCCGCGTAAATGGGAACCGAATCAGCGCGCCATGCGTGTAGTTCACCTCCCACTGCGTCATCGTCTCCATGAGATACTTGGCGTTTTCCTCGCCGTATTTGTGTATCAACTCCTCCAAGGCCATGCGCTTGCCCAAGCCGGACTTCTGCGCGTACTCGACCCTTTTGCCTCCGCGGTTCTCATACTCCAGCCAGCCGGAAGTATAGTAGTAGGTCCCCGGCCGCCGCTCGAACAGCTTGGCGTAGCGTTGCTTGCTGCCCAGGAAGAGAGTTATGCAGTCGTGGGCGCGGGGGATCACCGTGGGCAGCCGGCCGGCCCGAATGCCGACCGTGCTGTTGTTACACAGACCATAACCGAGAAACAGGCCTTGGAACTGTTCGGGCGAGACCCTGTCGATCTCGGCCTGCAGTTCCTGGCGGCACGTGTCCGGGTTATCGTGAAGGCCTTCCGTCATCAGAGTGATGTCGGTGGTGTTCACTGATCGGGCGGCGCAATAATACAGTTCTCTTGCCAGCGTCTCGCACGCTATCACCTTCAGGTGCATACTGCGTCACTCCTCTCAAGAACTAAAGCCCGCGTACGATCTCTCGAAAACGGCGACCGCGCTCGGCATAGTTGCGAAACATGTCATAGCTCGCGCACGCGGGCGAAAGCAGGACGACGTCGCCCGGTTCAGCTGCCCGATAAGCCCTCTCCACGGCCTCATTCAGACCTCCCGCCCGTTCTATCCGGGGGACCGCAGGCGCGCCGGCGCGTATGGCGGCTTCGATCTGATCCGCGGTGGCGCCGATAAGGACGGTGGCGCGGACGCTGTGGGCAATTCTCCTGCCGACGTCCTCGAAGGACAGTCGTTTCGAGGATCCGCCGGCGATCAGAACGATCGGCCCGGAGAAGGATTCCAGGGCCGCCATGGTGGCTTCAGGGTTAGTGGCGATGGAATCGTTGTAGAAGCGAACCCTTCCCTTCCGGCCCACGTACTCGATCCGATCCGGCAATCCTTCGAACCGGCGCAGCCCGTTCTCGATGGAGTCCACACCCGCGCCCAGCAGCCAGGCCGCCGCGGCCGCGCAGGCGGCGTTGAACCGGTTGTGCGAGCCGGGCAAGCTCAGCCCTTCCAGAGCCACCTCCGCCTCCGCCCCGTCATGCCAGAGCCGCACGGATGATTGATCGAATCGTGCGCCGCTCGGCATGGCGTCCGAAGCGCCGACCAGAAGTTTTTGACCATCGCCGGCATCTGTCCACGTCCGAAGAATCGGGTCGGCCGCATTGAGGACGGCGAAATCCGTCGGCCGCTGATGGAGGAGCAGCGCCTTCTTTGCGGCCGCGTACTCGGCCATGTCGTAGTGGCGATCGAGATGGTTGGGTGTCAGGTTGAGCACCATGCCCAGATGAGGCCGAAAGTTGCCCCACGACAGTCGCTGCGACTGAAAGCTGGAGATCTCCAAAACAACGACGTCGTCCGGCGTCATGTCCCTGACATTGGGCAGGAGCGATCCACCCAGATTTCCGCCGACCCAAGTCCGCCGGCCGGTGGCGGACATCATTGCACCGAGGAGCGCGACCGTGGTGGACTTCCCGTTCGTCCCGGTCACCGCCGCTATTGGAGCCGGGCAGAGGCGGAAGAGCAGGTTGATTTCCGTATCGAGCCGGGCCCCGCTGGCCTTTGCCATCTCGAACGCAGGCGAGCCCGACGGGATCGCGGGATTGACGACCACAAGGTCCGCGTTGCTGAAGTCAGCCTCCCCGTGTCCGCCCAAGCGGTACTCGATGTGGAGATCCTCAAGGCTCTTGATGGATTCCCGCAGCGCATCCGGCCCGCGCCGGTCCGCCACCACGACCTCTGAACCGCGCTCCGCGAAGTAGCGGGCCGCGCCGGCGCCGCCCCCGAACAGACCCAACCCCAGGATCACGACGCGTCGAGGCAGGCCGTCCAGCTTCATGCTGAAAGGGCCTCTTCTTCAGTGCGGAACATACGGAAGAGCTTCTGGAGCCCGCCGATCCTGAACGCCTCTTCCACCTGTCGCGACATGGCGCAAAAGCGAAGCTCCATCCCGCTCTCCCTGAGGGACTTGTTGAGCGCAATCAGGTTGGTGATGAAGACGCTGGTGAACCTGCTCATGCGCGAGAAGTTGATAACCAGGACTTTCAGATCCTGGCTGTATACAATATCCCCTATGTCGTCCAAGATCCTCTTCGCTTCGCTCAGATCACAAACGCTCCGTAAACGAATATGGATGACGGCCTGATCACCCATGATGTCGGCCGTAACGGTGCCTTTTTCAATCTTCATAGCATCCCCAAGACGTCAAAAGAATCGCAACACACCACAATTTATAAGATAACCCGGCCCGCATCCGAATTCAACCTGCCCGGGACCAGCGACCATGGTCCGAGACCGTGCAACCCGCGTTGAACGCGGGCGCGGTCGGGGCTATAGTGTTGGGGAACCATCTGCGCGATTCCTGTTCCGCTCTTGACGAGGACGATTATGAAAACCATCGTGTGCATCGGCGCCGGGTATGTGGGCGGGCCGACCATGGCCGTGATCGCCAAGCACTGCCCCGAGTATCGCGTCGAAGTGGTTGACGTGAACGCGGCCCGCATCGCGGCGTGGCAGACCGACAGCCTGCCGATTTACGAGCCGGGCCTGCTCGACGTGGTCAAGGCCGTTCGCGGCCGAAACCTCTTCTTCTACGACGACGTGGAAGATCGAATCGACCGTGCCGACATCATCTTCGTCAGCGTCAACACGCCCACCAAGGGCTTCGGCGAGGGTGCCGGACAGGCTGCTGACCTGCAGTACTGGGAGCGCACCGCGCGCCAGATTGCCAGGTGCAGCACTAAAGCCAAGATTGTGGTCGAGAAGAGCACGCTCCCCGTGCGGACAGCCGAGGCCTTGGAGGCCATCCTTCACGCCAGCGAGAACGACGTGGCGTTCGAGGTCGTCTCAAACCCCGAATTCCTCGCCGAGGGCACGGCCATTCGCGACCTCGAGGAGCCGGACCGCGTCCTTATCGGTGCCCGAGCCACGCCTTCCGGACAAGCCGCCCTGGAGGAGATCGTGAAGATTTACGCCCACTGGGTTCCGAGGGAGAACATAATCACCACGGACGTCTGGTCGAGTGAGTTGGCCAAGCTCACGGCCAACGCCTTTCTCGCCCAGCGCATATCGTCCGTGAACGCTATCTCCGCGCTGTGCGAGCGCACCGGCGCCAACGTGGCCCACGTGAGCCGCGCCGTCGGCATGGATCGCCGAATCGGCCCCAAGTTCCTCCGCGCCGGCGTGGGCTTCGGCGGTTCCTGCTTTCGGAAGGACATCCTCAACCTCGCCTACCTGTGCGAATATCACGGTCTGCCTGAAGTGGCGGCCTATTGGCGCCAGGTCGTGGAACTGAACGAATTTCAGAAGCGGCGCTTCGTGCGCAGCATGCTTGGCGCCATGTTCAATACCCTGGCCGGCAAGCGGATCGCCGTGTTCGGCTTCGCGTTCAAGCCCGGCACAAGCGATACGCGCGACTCGCCGGCCATGGCCATCTGCGAGCTGCTGATCGAGGAGCACGCTCAGTTGGTGGTCACCGATCCGCGCGCGTTGGACAACGCGCGAGAGGACTTGAAGGACGCGCCGGACTGTGCGTTCACGCCCGACCCTTACGAGGCCGCACGCGGCGCCGACGCCATCGCCCTAATCACGGGCTGGCCGGAGTATCGGGAGCTTGATTACGAGAGGATCTTCAGGCAGATGGCGAAGCCGGCTTTCTTATTCGATGGCTGGAACGAGCTCGACCACGAGGCCCTGGCGCGCATCGGCTTCCACGTCTATCGCGTCGGCGCGCCGCCGCTGGAGCCCCCGCCTGAATCAACGTAAGCTCTTGGCACACGGCGGCTTATCGCGGTCAGTACGTCATGGCCGATCGTGCCTACCCGGTTGGCGACCTCCTCGATGCTGATGCGCTCCTGTCCCTGGCTGCCATACAGCACCACCTCGTCGCCCGGCGCGGCCTTTGGAAGGTCAGTCACGTCCACCATGGTCAGGTCCATGCACACCCGGCCCACGACGGGCGTCCGCCTGCCGTGGACCAGCACCTGGCCCCGGTTCGAGTTCATTCGACTGAACCCGTCCGCGTAGCCGATGGGCAGGACAGCAATTCGGGACGGACGATCCGCGCGGAACGTTCGCCCGTAACTCACGGTACTGCCTTCCGGCACATCTCTGACCTGGGCGATGCGCGTCTTTAGCGTAAGCGCCTGGCGCAGCTCCACGGGCGGCGGCAGGTCACGCGACGGATAGGTTCCGTAGAGCGACAAACCCGGTCGAACCGCATCCAAATGGGACTCCGGAAACCAGAGCACCCCGGCTGAGTTCGCTGCATGCCACGTGGGGATCGTGATGCCCGTCTCCATGAGCTGGTCTCTTATGGACCGGAAAGTTCGCATCTGCTCTCGCGTGAACTCCGCGCTGTCGCGCTCATCGGCCGAGGGGAAGTGCGTCATCGCGCCGACGAGACGGAGTCCGCTGAGTGCCGCGACTTCAGACGCCACCTCCCGGCCTCGTTCCCACGGAAAGCCCAAGCGCCTCATGCCTGTGTCGAACTTGAGGTGGGCGGGGACCCTTGTCCCGTGCTTGCGAGCCGCCGCGTCAAGGGAACGAGCCATGGCCATGTCGCTCACCACCGGCTCAAATCCGAACGCCACGATCTCGGCGGCCTCCTGCGGAAACGGGGCGCCGAGGATGATGATTCGTCCTTCCACGTCTGCATCACGTAGGGCGACCGCCTCCTCCAGCAGCGCCACAGCGAACATGTCCACGTTTTCCTGGGCCAGCGCCCGACAGATAGGCGCCGCCCCCAGCCCGTAGGCGTCCGCCTTTACCACGGCAATGGTCTTGACGGACGGGCCGCTGAGCGAACGCAGGGCACGCAGGTTGTGGACGATTGCGGAAAGATCGACCTCGGCGACAGTGGGACGGGTCATCGGCCTTCTTATACGATTACGCCCTTTGTGGATGGAACGCCCTTTATCCGCGGATCGGGTCGGGTCGCCGCGTCCATCGCCCTGGCGAGCGACTTGAATATGGCCTCGGCGATGTGGTGGCTGTTTCGACCGTAAGGCACGTTGACGTGCAGGTTCATGTTGGCGTTGAGGGCGAACGCCCTGAGGAATTCCTCAACAAGCTGGACGTCGAATTCGCCGGTCTTCTCCGTCGGGAATTGCACATTGTACACGAGTCCTCCGCGACCCCCGAGGTCCAGCGCCACCTCGGCCAGCGAATCCTCCATGGGGACCGCGCTGTTTCCGAACCGGCGGATGCCGCTCCGATCGCCCAGGGCCTTCTGTATGGCCTTGCCCAGACATATGCCCACGTCCTCAACGGTGTGGTGCGCGTCGACGACCGTGTCGCCTTGGCCGTGGATGGCCAGGTCAAACAGTCCGTGCTTGGCGAAGAGCGCGAGCATGTGGTCGAGAAACCCCACGCCGGTAGATGTTTCGCTGCGGCCCTCGCCATCCAGGTTGATCGAAAGTGTGATCTCAGTCTCCGCGGTCTTGCGGTGTATCTCACCTTGTCGTGGCGCCATGCTCACCTCCTCGGCCGAGTCCTGACCTGTGGGGCGCAGATGGCCCTGAGGTTCTTCAGCAGCGCGCCGATCTCTCGTTCGCTGCCCACGGTGATGCGCAGACCGTCGTCGAGTCCGGTCTTGTCGAAGAACCTCACCAGGATGCCGCGTTTCTTAAGCTCCCGGTAAATTCCGCGTGCCGTCAGCGGCCGCCGGACCCGCGCAAACACGAAGTTACTCTGAGAAGGGTATACGAACCAGCCGAGCGATTCCAGCCCATTGGTAAGCCTCCGGCGTGTCCGTCGGATCCGCCCAACATTGGCGCGCATGATCTCGATCTCTTCCAGCGCCGCCACGCCCGCCACGATGGCCAGCCGATTCACGTTATAGCTATCCTTCACCTTGGCCATGCCGCTGATCAGCGACTCGTGCGCCACGGCGAAACCAAGGCGCATGCCGCACAATGAGAACGACTTCGAGAACGTCCGGAGTACGATAACGTTTCTGTGCCGCTTCACGAGCCGCAGGCAGTCATCGTCAGCGAAATCCACATACGCCTCGTCTATAACCAAAACCCCGCTGACCGCTCGCGCGAGACGGGCCAGCTCTTTGGGCGGAACCGCCGTTCCGCTGGGGCTGTTCGGGTTCGCCACGAACGTGACCGCCGCGCCTTTCCAAGACAGCGCGGACGGCAGCGAGAAGTCGGGCGGATACGGGACCTCCCGCGTGCGGGCGTCCTCGATCGCCGCCAAGGTTGGATAGAGGGAGTACGTGGGGACAGGATACGCAATGACGCCCTTAGGCCCGCAAAATGCGCGCACAATGATGGTGAGCAGATCATCCGACCCGTTCCCGGCCAGGACGCGCTCCGGACGCGTGCCGTAGGCTTCGGCCACCCTGTTCCTCACGGCCGTGGCCATGGGATCGGGATATAGCCTCAGGTTCTTGTTTGCCGCGGCGTGTATCGCGCGCAGCACGCGCGGCGCCGGAGCGAACGGCGATTCATTCGTGTTGAGCTTGATGAATCGGCCGCCCTGAGGCTGCTCACCGGGCACGTAGCCCTTCATCCGTTCGATGTTGGATCGGAAATAAGTCATGGACGATTCTCAAAGCGAATCGCAGCAGAGCGCGCGTGGGCGTCCAGCCCTTCGGCCAGGGCGAGCCGCTTGACGTCTGCGCTGATCCGCTGCAGTGCGTGCTCGGAGTATGAGATGACCGTGGTCCTTCGCATGAAGTCGTGAACGCTCAACCCGCTGAAGAACCGCGCCGTGCCGCCGGTGGGGAGAACGTGCGATGGTCCGGCCACGTAGTCTCCCACAGGCTCCGGCGTGAACGGGCCGACGAATACCGTCCCCGCGGCCTTGATGTTTGGCAGCAGTGCCTCCGGATCCTCCACGAGTAATTCGAGGTGCTCCGGCGCAAACTGGTTCGCCAACTCCGCCGCTTGCTCCAAGTTGTGCGTGACGCCAATCAGGCCGTACCGTTCCAGACAATCGCGCGCCGCACCGGCGCGGCTCAGACTCTGCAACTGACGCTCGACCTCCGCCAGAGACAGCTCCGCCACGCGCTCGTCCGGCGTGAGCAGAACGGCCGCGGCCGGGTCGTGTTCGGCTTGGCTGAGCAGGTCCGCGGCGACGAAGCGCGGGTCGGCCGAGTCGTCCGCAATGATGAGCACCTCGCTGGGTCCGGCCAGCATGTCCAGGTCCACTTCGCCGTACACTTCGCGTTTCGCCAGGGAGACGAAGATGCTTCCCGGCCCGACGATCTTGTCAACGCGCGGGATGGTCCGCGTGCCGTACGCCAACGCGGCCACGGCGTGCGCGCCGCCGATGCGATAGATTTCGGTCACCCCGGCCAAATGCGCGGCAGCCAGCGTCTCCGGCCGCACCGTTCCGTCCGGTCCGCACGGCGTGACCACGGCGATCTGCCGCACCCCGGCCACCCGCGCGGGGATAGCCGTCATGAGCACGGTCGAGGGATACGACGCGCGGCCGCCGGGCACGTAGAGGCCCACGCGGTCCAGTGGCTGATAGCGCAGCGTCAGCTCGCCGCCCTCGGCGTTCTTCATCCGCCGGGGCGGATGCGGTTTGATGTGCTCCTGAAACTTGCGGATGTTGTCCTCGGCGCGGGCCAGGCTCTCCTTGAGCGCGTCGGGCACGGATTCGTAGGCCGACTCGATCTCCTCTCGCGCCACGGCGAACCGATTCGGCGAGAGTCGGGCGCCGTCCAGTTTCTCCGCGTACTCGGCCACAGCCGGGTCGCCGCGCTCGCGCACGTCAGCGACGATCGTTCTGACCACCTCCTGGGGCGTGAGGGGTCGGCCGAAGATCTGGATCGTCTTCTGTTCGCTCTCCGAAGACACCATGCCGGCGCTGATGCTCAGCTTTGCGGAGAGCTCGCGCAGGAGGGCGGCAAGGTCGGTCTCAGCAGCGCGGACGATCTTCATCAAGTTATGCTGCCACAAATAGTACGAAGGTCACGAAGAAAAACATGTCTTCAACAGTCAGCCCGCGCATAACGCGAATACACGCTGATTAGGGAGCTGCAATTTGCGTTCATTGGCGTGATTCGCGGGCCCGAATTGTGTTGTTCGCGGCAAGGAATCCGCGTTCATGGCGTGATTCTTGGTCGTGAAGGATGCCAGGTTTGCCCTTCTTCGTGTTCTTCGTGCCCTTCGTGGTGAGTAGCCTGCGTTCATGGCGCGGACGCCTTTTCGTCCGGTTTGAGCTGCGGCTCTTCGGTCGGTCTGGGCTGTTGAGTCTCTCCGGTCGGTTCGTCCGTCTTGGCGGATTCCTGCTGAGCGGACTCCGGCCGGAGTTCGCACACCGGGTCGCCGACCGAGATCGGCCCGAAGGCCGGCATGCCCGAGAGCTCGGCCCGATTCACGTTCAGCCGCGCGCCGGCGCCGCCGCGCCACGTCTCAGGCCGCATGGAGTGGGTGATCATCGCCGCGGAGAGTACCTGCGTGGAGGGGTCCTCCGCCTGCGTCGTGTGTCCGGGCATGAACCCCTCGCACGTGGCGAGCCGCTCCTGCACGTGGGTCACGCGGATGTGTCCCTTGGGCACCTCCCAGCGGCCGAGCGCCTCGCCGCTCTCGGGGTCCTTCACCTCCTCGCCCCGCGCGAGCACGGCGAACGCCATGCCCACCTTCACGCCGGCCTGTGCGCCCACGTTGATGATAATGCAGTTCTCCGACAGTATCTGCGCCACCTTGCCTTCAATCAGTTGGGCCACCTGAACCCCTCCGTTAATTTTATCTCACCACAGAGATCACAGAGACAGCAGAGGTCACGGAGTTGAAGCCAGACATGAAACCACAGATGGACACGGATGAACGCAGATGTACAAGAGCTGGGTCACGGCAAGTCTCAGTTGTCATCCGTGCCAATCCGTGTTGATCCGTGGTTCTCAACACCGCGACCTGCATTCTACAGCCCGCGTGAAAAGAGAGTCAAGCAGCCGCGCTCGGCGGAGCGGTTTTCGGTGGTAGGGCACCGGAGGAAGGTGGTAGGTGTTCGGCGGTCGCCACGACGGGTTTGAGGAATGCGCATTATCACAAAGGAAGGCATTGTTCTTTCCGTATCCCCCGCCTCTATCCCTTTCGATTCGCGAACGCTCATGTTTCCTTGTCAAAGAGAGTCGGACCCTTGTTCGCCCTGGGCTTCTGTGACTGGAGTTTCGGATAGAAGAGGCCGATCACGACCCATCTCTTCGGGTGCGCCAGGATGGTGCCCACATAGAAGTAGGTGTCCTTGTCAGGTCCGCAAAGCTCGTTCAGGAACTTCTCGCGGACTTTCCCGCACGCCTCCTTGGGCGAATCGCCCTTATCCACCAGTTTCCAGAAGAGCGCACCGAGCTCCCAATCCGCTATCATCATACGATGATTGCCCCTGCATCGCGGGTCGTCGCACTCGAAGCAATATTGGAACTTGAAAGGGACCTTACGGGGTGGCACAAGGGTCCTCTGGCGATGTTCAAAGAGTCGTTTCTGTTGAAGCTCTCGGAGGAACTTCGGGGGCCACTTGGGATCATCACGTGAAATGGCCAAGTCATAGACGCTCTTGGGCCTGAAAATGCCCAGTGACGTTCGATCCGTTTCTTGTTGGCCGAAAAGTTCCTCCATGGACCGGGATACCTTCTGCAAAACGTAGTTAGCGCGCTCGGCCCAATTGTCTCCCTTGCTGGGAATCGGTTCGCCCAGGGTTAGAATAGAGTCGCAATCGGGCCGATAGCTCTCCTTGCGCACATCACGGCCTCGGTGTTTCTCGGCAAGGACCTCAATCCACTGGTACTTTTTGTATTGCTTGGCATAGGGCAGGTCCCGGAAGTTGATTGGATATAGCCGGACAAAGGCGCCCACCTCGGTCACGCCAGCGGTGCAGACGAGTTCATCGTACTTCTTCGATGGGATAGGGTAAGTCTTCACCGTGATCAGAATCTTGAGTTGCCTTTTCGTGCTTCCGGTCGTCACAGGTGCTCTATCTCAAGACCGGTCTTGCGGGAAACCACTTCAGCCAGGCGACTACGGTGACAGCATCGGACGTCCCTTTCGAAGCACACAAGAACAGCAGGTTTAGCCTGGATGATGTTGCAGATCTCATCGATTTCGTCCGGGAACCTGGGAAGCATCTCGTGTTCGTATTTGCTCAGTAGCAGCTGGTACGAATCGTGGTCAGTGAGGGTGGCTCGGTAATGCCTCGGGATGCCGAGGTGGGGCATATGACGGTAGCCAAGTCCAAGTCTCTTGCCGATCTCGCTAAACTGCCTTTTCGAGAAACCATATCGGCGAGAAGCGGCATTCGCGCGTACGTCGATTATCATCCGTATGCCGCGCCTGAGAAGCCGATCAAAGAACGCATCCACCGATTCTCCTTGATACCCGGCGGTGTTGACGGCAGGCCGCTCTTTCTTCGAAGGAAGGGCGGATGTCCGGCGCAAGTGGCTCAGTTCACTTTTCGTCGCGTACCAGGGATAGCGGGAGTACAGGTCCTCCATCAGAGACGACTGGCTTCTCTGGCCATAGCAGCTGACGATTTTGTCCACCGCATCATGGTACGCCGCGGAGAGTTCTTTCCTCTTCTTCCGACAGAGGTCAGCGGTGTGTTCACAGAGGGCCACATGTTCTTCATCTGGCGTTACGTAGCCATCGCGCCTCAGATTTGCAAGCTCCCGGTACAAGCCGAAAGAAAAAGGCCCATACTTGTAGGGCACGAAGTCGTAGAATGAATCCTCATTCCTCAGGTTTGTCTCGTGACGCAGCAAGAACACGAGTTTCACAAATACCATGGGGCGCAATGGCTTGCCCGCTTGCGACAGCAATGCGAGGACTGTCTTCTGCCGGGTCAACACAGTGTCACTCCCCGAACCTGTGTCATTTTGCTTTCTTCAGCGCCAACGCTGCTCTGTCGCTTTGTGCAAGGACGGGGTCCCCGGCTCAGCGCCGTGGACCTGGCGATTCCGTGAAGGCAGTAACCCCCCTGTCCAGCAGGGGCCGAGAATCCGGTGCCGTCCTCCCATTCGGTCCCTCCTGGGAATACAGAAATCGCTTTTGCCGCTAACATTATATCCCGTATGAGAATCCTGTCTAGCGGATGTTGACACGGTTTTCGGGGACGGGGAGAAGACGCAAGGATGAAGGATGAAGGCCGTTGAATAGTGAATACTGAATGCAGAATGCGGACGGCGGGGAAGTGAGAACTGAGAACTGAAAGCAGAACCCTGAACGCTTGGCCCTTACCGCTGAACCTCGAACGCGAACTGCTGTTCGGCGGACCCGGTTATCGTTCCTGTCGGGCGGGGGCGCCCGACCTACACC
>SDBU01008733.1_pt1 | contig 11470 bp, 12 predicted proteins | sample 2277071 | NCBI WGS metagenome assembly SDBU01 (sample SAMN10397929, study PRJNA504765) | marine sediment metagenome | isolation source: marine sediment core GS08_GC12, 126 cmbsf | place: Arctic Ocean: Gakkel Ridge, Loki's castle | collected 2008 | reverse complement strand
TAATTTGAAAGATGCTGCACAGTGTGTTGGAGCATTGGGTATAAGTTTATCATTATTATATTCAATCTCAGTTGAGACAGCTTTTCAATCTTTAGCAGCGCTGCAAGTGTTATAACAAATCAATAAATATGATGAGTCTTTCCCCTCTAGACTTTTTTGGAGAAGATAAGAAAAAAGTTACTTTTAAAACTGTAGCTTTATCGGTAATTGGACTTGCTGGAGCAATAGCTATTAGAGATGGACATGGCTGGAAAATTACGGCTCTTTCTGTCGTAGGATATGTAACTGCATGTCAATCACCCCTCCCTAAAGGAAGGGGCTTGAACCGTGAGGATTGAGGGCAACTGGTTGATTAGGGGGCAAAAAGAAAACTTTATGCAGAAGTTAAGACGAAGAGGGGAACAAACTTTAACTCTCAAATCTATGTTTTTTCATCTGTTTTTTTAATTGTTTTTCTCTTTTGAGAAGATCGAAAAAGCTGTTAGACTCAGCTACAATAACATTAGATAGTAAAAATAGACCAATAAGGTTTGGAAGAGCCATAAGACCATTCATAATATCTGCTATTGGCCAGACAAGTTTTATACTAGATATAGCGCCTAAAAAAACAACTGCGATAAAAAAAACTCTAAAAAGAAATAGATATTTTTCATGAAATAAAAACTCGAAACATTTCTCCCCATAATAAGACCAGCCTAAGATGGTTGAAAATCCAAAAAGCACTAAACCGACAGCAACGATAAACCCACCAAAAGGCAAGGAGCTTGAAAAAGCTCTCATCACTAAAGGAGCACCATTTAATAGTTCATTTGAACTATTTGTTATTCCGACAACATTTGTAACAGCTAAAACTAAAACTGTAATTGTGCAGACAACAAAACTAGATAAAAAAACGCCTGACATAGAGATCAGAGCTTGGCGACCTGGAACATCTGTTTTAGCAGCAGCGGCAGCAATAGGAGCGCTACCTAGACCTGCTTCATTTGAAGATATACCTCTCGCTATTCCCATTTGAATAGCAGCCATAATACCGCCTCCAATTAAACCACCTTTTGCAGCTTTAAAAGTAAAAGCGCTTTTTATAATTAAAATAAGGCCAGAGAGTATTTTATCATGATGAATTACAATAATGCTAAGCCCTCCTATTATGTAAATCAAAGCCATAATAGGAACTAGATAAGCATTTACTTTTCCTAAATTTTTTATACCGCCGAGTATTACTATTGCGGAGATAACAGCTAAAATTATTCCTGTTATATAGTGAGGCAAGGCAGTTAGTTCATATAGGGCATCTGAGATAGATTGAGATTGAATAAGATTACCACCTGCAAAAGAGGCTAACATTCCGAAACTCGCAAAAAAGGCTCCGAGCCATTTTAGCTTAAGAGCTCGATGGATATAATACATTGGCCCGCCGGCCATTTTATTTTTTTTATCTACGACTCTATATTTTACTGCTAAAATCGCTTCTGAGTATTTTGTAACCATACCGATAAAAGCTACAATCCACATCCAAAAGATAGCACCGAACCCTCCAGCTATTACTGCTGTTGCCATACCTGCGATACTACCGATACCGATTGTTGCAGCGAGAGCTGTCATGAGAGCTTGAAATTGAGAGATATCACCTTTAGCTTTTTCATCATTTCGAGAAAAGGCAAGTTTCAAAGAAGTAAATAGGTATTTAAGTTGCATCCCTCTTAATCTTATTGTCAAAAAAATACCAACGATTAGAAGGATATAAATTAAAAAGGTATCCCAAAGATAAAAATCTATTTTTTCAAAAATCTTAATAATGTCCATTACTATATTATTTTTTCCTCTATTAAGAACTCATTTACGATATCATATATTTTTTGTTTATTTTCATCTGCTAGATAAATAAGTTTTTTTATTTTTTCATCAGTTATTTTACCATTTAGTTTTTTTAGCTCTTTTTGAATTTGAGGATATTTTTCTAAAACCTCATATCTTACAATTGGAGCTGCAATATAAGTAGGCCAAGCATTTTTATTATCTTTTAAGATTTGAAGATCATATTTTTTAATTTTACTATCGGTTGAAAATCCATTTGTAACATCTACAACATCGCTATTTAAAGAAAAATATAGTAGAGATTGATCGATAATTTCATGTTTTAGATTTAATTTGTATACACTACTTAGAGCTGAAATTTCTTCTCTTATTGAAAATTCTGGATCAAGGGCAATTTTCAGATTATGAGACTCAATATAGTCTTTAAGATTTGAAAAAGTAAAAATTTTTAATTTATCACATTTTTGTTTTTGCATTAAAAGAACATATCTATTTTCAAAACCGAAAGGATCTAACCACTCAATATTAAATTTTTCCAAAAAGATTTTTTTCAAATAAGCAAAAGAGTTTTTTTCATCAAAAGTATTTTGTTTTAAAATAGAGAATAGAGCAGTTCCGCTATATTCAGAATAGAGGTCTATATCTTTTGATTTTAAAGCTTCAAAACAGATTAAAGTCCCTTCTAAATTGAATTTTCTTTTAACTTTTAAGTTCGTATTTTTCTCTAACAAACTTGCAATAATCTCAGATAGAATTTGATTTTCTGTACAGTTTTTAGACCCTATAACTATAGCATTTGATTCTTTTTGTTTTTGATAAACATCAAAAAAAAGAGAGGAGCAAATAGTTATTAACAAAAAAATGAGCAAAATAAAAAAACGCTTTTTAAAGATTTGCATGATCGTCTCACTTTTTAGAAGAATACATTAACCACTTACTAATGATAGCAAGTAGCCAATCGAAAAAAATTGCTAAAATCGCACAAGGGATTGTGCCTGCTAATATTAAATTGACATTCATAGATCTGAGCCCTTGCATGATAAGATCGCCAAGCCCACCAGCGCCAACTAGTGATGTTAAAGTAGCCATACCGATTGTCCAAACCAAAGAGAGTCTGATACCTGTCATGATGACGCTTAAAGCTAAGGGAATCTCTACAGAAAAAAGAATTTGTTTTGATGTCATTCCCATTCCTTTGGCAATATCTTTCATTGTAGGATCCACATTTTTTATCCCGTAGTATGTATTGGCTAAAATTGGCAGTATTGCATATAGGCTCAAAACAATAATTGCTGGAAAAAATCCAGTAGCAGGTAGAGCTATAAATTTTCTAAGTAGCACTAAAAAAGCAACAAGCAAGGCAATTAAAGCTAAAGCTGGAATGGTTTGCAGAGCAGATGTAAGTTTCAAAACAAAAGCTGCAATTTTTGGATATCTACTTTTTGCAAGTATTACACCGATTGGCACAGCGATTGCGATTGATAAAAACAAAGAATATAAACTCAGCTGCAGATGCTGCCAAGTTTTAAATACTATAAAAGAGCTAAAGTTATTAAAAATATCTATCATACTTTTTCTTTGAGTAGATTAGAGATGAAATTTAATAGATCTTTTCTATGTAAAAAACCTAAAAAAGTTTTTTTATCAAAAATTGCAATATTTGATTTTTTAGTCTCTTTAAATAGATCTAAAGCATCGATAATAGAATGGCGTAGAGTTAATTTATTTTTTTGATCAGAATAATTGATTTTTTTTGAAGGTTTATTTTTATTAAAAAATTCAAATATATTCGTTGTCATTAAGCTTAGCTGAAATTTATGGTATCCTAAAAACTGTTTTACAAGTTCATTTTTCGGATTTTTTACAAGCTCTTTTGGAGTCGCTATTTGAAGTATTTTCCCACCATCCATCAAAGCTATTCTATCTGCCATTTTTACAGCTTCGAACACATCGTGAGTTACAAAGACAACTGTTTTTTTTATATCTGATTCTAATTCTAAAAACTCATTTTGAACTTGCTCTCTTGTAATTGGATCCAAAGCGCCGAATGGTTCATCCATTAAAACTATAGGAGGATCAGCAGCTAGAGCTCTCAATACTCCGATTCTTTGTTTTTGCCCACCGCTTAGCTCTAGGGGAAATCTATTTTTATATTCTTCAGGATCAAATCCAAAAAGATTGAGTAGTTCATCTACTCTTTTTTTTATTCTATCTTTACTCCATTTTAAAAGTTTCGGAACTATAGCGATATTTTCAAAAACAGTCATATGATTAAAAAGACCAATGTACTGAATAGCATATCCGGTTTTTCTTCTAAGCTCTATTGGATTGATATTTTCTATATCAACATTATCAATAAATATTTGACCCGAGCTTGAATTTGTAAGTTTATTGATCATTCGCATTGTAGTAGTTTTTCCACAGCCGGAAGTACCAAGTAAAACCAAGGTTTCACCTTTTTTTACTTCGAAGCTGATATTATCTACAGCAATTAGATCATTAGAATAAACTTTTGATACATTTTTAAATTTTATCAAAAAAAACTCGCCTTAGCTTTGATAATTATCTAGCTAATGATAAAATGTTAAAATTTAGCAAAAGATATAGATAAAAACCATATGAAAAAGCTCATTTTGCCAACTTTTAAGAAATTAAAACAAAGATTTTATCTAAAGGATTTTGATCAAAAATTTTTAGATGATACAAAGAATTTTTGTAAAAACATTTTTATGAAAAGGCAATTAAATAAATTAATTGTCTTTACAGGCCCTTGCTCTATTCATAATCCTGAGGAAGCTATTTTATATGCTAAAAAGCTAAAAAATCTTCAAAAAAAATTAAAAAACATTGTTTTAATAATGAGAGTCTATTTTGAAAAACCTAGATCTCAAAATTCATGGAAAGGATTTTTATATGATCCTAACTTAGATGGCTCTTTTGATATTAAAAATGGAATTGAAAAAGTTAGAAAACTTTTAATAGACATCACAAAAATGCAAGTGCCTATTGCTACAGAAATATTAGATCCCAATGCTTTTTTATATTTTGATGATCTAATTTCATGGGGTTTTATAGGAGCTAGAACGAGCGCATCTCAAATCCATCGCCAAATAGCATCTAAAATATCTATACCAGTAGGTTTTAAGAATCCAATAGACGGAGATGTAAATACAGCTATAGATGCTGCAATAGTTGCTAAAAGCTCACAAAATTTTATTTCCTTAAATGAAGATTCTAAAATATGTCAAATCTCATCTAAAGGAAATCTTTTATCTCACATAGTTTTAAGAGGCTCTAAAAAAACTATTAACTACGATAAAAAATCATTAGATCAAACTCTAAAACTGATGAAAGATAAAAAGGAGAGTTTTCCAATAGTTATAGATTGTTCACATGGCAATGCTCAAAATGATTATACATCTCAAATCAAAGCTTTTAAATTTAGTATAAATTCTATAATAGAGAAAAAATATCCAATAATCGCTCTTATGTTAGAGAGCAATTTAATTCAGGGAAATCAAATATTCAACCCCTTACATTTAAGATATGGTCTATCTATCACAGATCCTTGTATTGATTTTGAAACAACTGAAAATCTAATATTAGAAGCTGATGAAAAACTTAGACTACAGACTCATCATCATCTTCGATAATTTTGACATCCTCATCTTTATTGATCTCAATAAGCTCTTTCCAAAACTGATGCTTCCACTGATCAACTAAACATCCATCTTCATTATAAACATCAATTTTGTAAGTTAATATTTTTTTAGATTTATCATCGCTATCATCTTGAAATCTATAAGTCTTATATCCTCTTTTAAATTCCATTTTATGCCCAAAAACATCCTGTTGATTATCCCAAAATCTAACTGTTAAAATCATATTTAGATTCTCTCGAAAAAGACTCAATGGAAAATCCCAAGCAATAGATAGAGTTTGCCCATGTGGCGGATGTTTTTGTCTATAATCTGGGGTATGAGTATGTGAAGATGCTAGATAATCTCTATCCATCTTTTCATGTTGCACATATAGATGATTTTTATAACAAGATGTAGATAGAACTAATACACATAATATCAAATATTTAATTTTCATTTTCAAACCTAAAAAAACCTATCTTGCATTTTTTTCATCAAAAAGAGTAGCATTTTTTTATACAAATATCAAATGAAGACATGCAAATAAAAGATCAAACAGTAATGGGAGTAGTATTGTCTGATACTAGAGATAAAGTTTTGCTTATTCAAAGAAGAGATGTACCTGTTTGGACACTCGTCGGAGGCGGTATAGAAAAAGATGAATCTTTAGAAAATGCTATTATAAGAGAGCTTTGTGAAGAGACTGGATACACTACAAAAGTTATCAAAAAAATCGGAGAGTATACACCTGTTAACAAACTCACAAAATATACCCACTTATATGAATGTAAAATACTATCTGGAGAACCGACTTTATCTGATGAGACTAGAAAGATAAATTTTTTTGATATCAATAATCTTCCAAAATTGCTTCCCCCACCCTATCCAGAGTGGATTCATGATGGTCTAAAAAATGAAAAAACATTAATTAAAAGAAATCTAAAATCTGTAAACTATTACACCTTAATAAAAAATCTTTTCTTGCATCCTATTTTAGTCGTTAGATTTTTACTCACAAAAATCGGTCTTACAATTAATAGTTAATTTTCACTTCACATCATGAAGATCAGGAGTAGTATTATTTGAAAACAGGATCAGTACTACCTTTTAAATAGAATTCAAAACCTCCATTACTATAAACAGCTCGAACTTCATTATCATCTTCTATGACAATTGTGTGAGTTTTAAAACTCTCTGGCTCATGCATACAAGCTAGTCTCATTTTTTGAACACAATTTACAAAAAAAGATGATGGAACTACTAAAAATCTTCCATCTAATTTATGTAATATTTTCCAAACATGAGGATGTACTGAAATGCTATTCGCTACTGTCTTTGCAGTATATTTAAAATAGGGTCCTAATTCAGGGTCCCCTACTATCTCAGCTTTTCTATCAGGCTTAGAAACACTCATATATACCTCCCTTCTTAAAAACACACAATTTAAACCACATCAAAAAATAAAAGAAAAGAATAAAAATTATTTTATATACAAAAGAGATTCACTTAAATCAATAGTAATTACTTTTTAATTAATATTATTACAAAATTAATTATTACGTTTTTATTAACTTTCTTTAATGTAAATCAATTAATAAAAATGTTATAATATAAGCCAAAAATATACGGATTATTATATGACTACAGCAGTAGCAGCTAGCATCCCACATCCACATATTCAACATGATGTGGTATTTGGAGATAAATACTTTAAATTTGCACGTGTTACCATTGATTCTACTTGCAAACTATATATAGCGCTTTTTTATAAAGCTCTCTCATATAGCACCTGGATTTTTAGCAAAGATTATTATGCTTATTACAAAAATAAAGCCATATTTTACTTTGCACAAGCAATATCTAAACCCTATTCATACAGCATTACTGGAGATAAAATAATTGAATTTAGTTTGAATATGTTTTCATCTTTAAAGAATAGAGATTTTGTAAAAGTTAAAAAATTTGAAGATCTAAAATCTTATTATGGAAAAGATACAATTAGTTTATGGGAGAGTGTTGGAACTGAGAAAATTCCATTAAAAAAAGATTCACTAGATGCGTTAAAAGATTTATCTGATGGATGTTGTGCAGGTATATCTTTAGACTTTATATCAAATTATCTAAAAGAGATAAAAGCTGGAAAAACTCCAATAGATGCTATTAAATCTATTTCTTATCGTTTCAAAAAAGGAGCCTCAAAAGAGGCTGAGCTTGCTCAAATCTTTTATCAATTTTTAGATGATTCAGCTTTCGTAGCTGCCAAAATCAAAAAAGCTAGTGAACATCTTGAAGAAAGTAGTAAGAAATTCTTTGAAAGTCTCAAACAATTAGAAGATATTCAAAATCTAGATGAGTTGTATAAAGCTAGTGAATTACTAATAGAAGAAACTCGTAAGAGTGGGCAAGAACAGATGAACAACCTAGCATATGGAAAAAGCTTAACATATAAACCAATAGCTAAAAAATTTGGGCTAAATATTCAAAAACCCAATACTTTAGCTACTACAATCAAAGACAAAGATAGAGTGGCTAATTTCAAAGAATTTGTACAAAACCTACCAAATGGAGCATATTTAGTTCAAGTACCCGAACATGCATTTATTTTTATAAAAACAGATAATGATAGTTATATTTTTGATCCTATTTTCGGAAGTTTTAGGATTAAACTAGAAGATAACACTCTTTTCAATCTATGCAAAGATTACTTTTTTATTAAAAGAAGACCAACTGAGTTTATTAACTTCAATAAATGCGAGCTCATATAGGTAAGTTTATGAGAGTATTATTAACAGCTGGATCATGTATCTCTTATCTTGCAAAGAGAATGCATCAAGATGAACAAGTTCCTTTTTGTGATCAAAACTTTAAACTGTGTCGTCTTGCGATAAATTCAATTTTTAAATTCCCTCAATATATGTTTTATATAAGTGCAAGCTATGTAAGTCGAAGATTTAGCGAAAATTATTCCACCTATTATAATGAATTATCAGCTCATTATTTTGAACAAGTGAGAAATCGTATTACAACATACAGATTTATGGGAGAATCAGTTATCAATTTTAATTGTAATCATTCATCTTCAAGGATAAATGGAGAATTTTTCCATGTAAAAACTTTTGAAGATTTAAAAAAAATATATGGTGAGAGTGAAATTGATCGCTGGAATTCTACCCTTCCAGATGAATTGTCTTTAGAAAATGATTTGAAAGTTCCATACTTATTTCAAACTGGATGTTGTTTTGGAATTTCATTAGATTTCATCAACAATTTTTTAAAAGCCATAAAAGCTGGTAAAACTCCTTTAGATGCTATTAAATTAGTTTCTTGTCGATACAAGAATGGGGCACAAAAACAAGCCGAATTAGCCCAAATTATTCATGTTGGATTAAAGTCTTTAGATTTAATTTCTAGTACAAAATTGCTCGATGATTATGATCGAGCTAAAGCTATTGAAATTCAAAAAAATCATGATGAAGAAGTTGTAAAAATTCAAAAAGAATATGATGAAAAATTTCAAAAATTAAACGAAAGTCTAGAATATATAAACAAATTTATAGATTTAAGAGGAAATTTTGAAGCTAATTCTTTCCTTATTTATATTGAGCTCATGAAAAAACATAAAAATCCCTCGTTAGCTAAAGATTTACATTCATTAACACAAAATTATTTACATGATATAATAAGTCTAAAGAATAAATTTTCCCCTGAAATATTTGAATATCAAAAAAAGATCTATTCAAAAATCAATAATTTAGTATCTGAAAAATATGGACTTAAAATAGCTCAAACTATTGAAATATCTATAGATCATAATAACTTTTTTAATGATATCATAAGCTACTTTGTTAATCTAAAAAAAGGAATCTATCAAGTTGATTTACCTCAACATTCATTATGTTTTATAAAAACAGACAATGAAAACTATCTTTTTGATCCAAATTTTGGAACTTTTAAGATTGATTTGGAAAAAGATGCTTTTTTATTTTGTAATATTATTGCTCAATATTATTTTGAATCAAATCATCAAAACTCAACTATTAGATGCAATTTATTCGAACTACTAGAATAACTTGTATTATACAAATTTTAATCCCCTTGTAAAATCTGCAGTGATGAAGAAGTTCCAATTCTACTAGCGCCGGTTTCTATAAATAAAAGAGCCTCTTTTAAAGTTTTAATACCACCAGATGCTTTTACTTGCATGTTATCGCCAACGGTATTTTTCATTAAAAAGACATCTTCTATTCTAGCGCCACCTTTAGCAAAGCCTGTGGAGGTTTTTACAAATTTAGCATTAGCGAGTTTTGCGATTGTGCAAGCAGAGGCGATCTCGAGAGGATTCAAGTAGCAAGTCTCGATGATTACTTTAACTGGGATATCTTTGGATAGATCTACAACAGCTTTGATACCTTCGAAAACTTTTTTGTAATTTTTATCTTTTAAAGCTATAACATCCATTACAAGATCTAGCTCTTTAGCGCCGAGATCTATTGCTTTTTGAGCCTCATTTGCTTTATCTATTGGTGATTTGTTTCCTAGGGGAAAATCAACAACTGTAATAGGAAGAGGTTTTTTATTTTTGAGTTTATTAACAACTATGGGTAAGAATTCAGGAAAAACGCAGAGAGCTTTGAAGTTATATTTGATAGCTTCATCGCAAGCTTTTTCAATCTCTTCTTTTGTTGCATTTTTTTGTAAAAAAGTATGATCTATATATTTGGCTATATTATCCATAAGGACCTAACATTTTTTTTGGGTTTACGATCTCATCAAATGTTTTCTCATCCATCATATTAAGCTCAAGTGCAGCCTTTTTTAAAGTAATATTTTCTTTATATGCTTTAAAAACTATTTTTGTAGCTTTTTCGTAACCTAAAACTTGATTCAAACTTGTTGCTAACATTAGATTTTGATCTAAATTTTGTTTTATTCTTGTAAGGTTTGGTTTTATACCTTTCAAGCAGTGCTCTAAAAACGTATGGGAGACATCTGAGAGCAGTTTTATAGATTGGTGTAGATTATATACTTTCACAGTTCGAAGAACATTTAGCTGAAAATTCCCAGAAGCATTAGCCATGGAGATCATGCTATCATTTGCCATAACTTGCATAGCAACTAATTTTAAGGATTCGCATTGAGCGGGATTTATTTTTCCTGGCATGATAGATGAGCCTGGCTCATTAGCAGGTAGAATGAGCTCACCGATAGCGCATCTGGGTCCAGATGCTAAAAGAGTAATATCGTTGGCAATTTTAAAAAGTGAGACTGCTAAATTTTTTAAAGTTGTGCTCATATAACAGACTGCATCGGAAGAAGATATAGCTTGAAAAAAGTTATCAGATGCACAGAATTTTTCATCTACCATTTTTGCTATCTCAGAGATTGCAATTTTCCCAAAATCTTTATGAGCATTCACACAAGTTCCTAAAACTGTAGCGCCGAGGGGGATTTTATAAAATTTTTCTAAACTAAATTTTATATTATAGATAGCTTCTGTTATAGCTGCTGAAAAAGCTGAAAACTCTTGACCGAGAGTCATTGGAACTGCATCCATAGTATGAGTTCTACCGACTTTAATTATGTCTTTAAATTCTTCTACTTTTACATCGAAACCATTTTTTAAATTATCTAGAGCTGGAAGCAGTTTATTTTTAACTAATAAAAAAGTTGAAATATTAATAGCTGATGGAAAGGTATCGTTTGTAGATTGAGCCATATTAACATCATCGTTTGGATGAAGAGGATCTTTTTGCCCTAAAGGTTTATTTGTTTTTAAAGCAGCAATATTACAAATAACTTCATTGACATTCATATGGGTAGGAGTTCCAGATCCTGTCTGCCAGATTTTTAAAGGAAAATGATCGTCATATTTCTTATTTAAAATATCATCGGCTGCAGAAACTATTAAATCTTTTTTCTCTTTGGAAAGAAGATCTAATTTATGATTTGCAATAGCTGAAGCTTTTTTCACCATTGCATATGCATAGATAATCTCTAGTGGAATATTTTCTTTT
>SDBU01008732.1_pt1 | contig 11470 bp, 8 predicted proteins | sample 2277071 | NCBI WGS metagenome assembly SDBU01 (sample SAMN10397929, study PRJNA504765) | marine sediment metagenome | isolation source: marine sediment core GS08_GC12, 126 cmbsf | place: Arctic Ocean: Gakkel Ridge, Loki's castle | collected 2008 | reverse complement strand
TCGGGATGCTCCAGCATGGGAAAGTGCGCCACCGGTTCCGCCGATGCCGGGTTGGGTATGGTGAACATGAGCAGGCCGTTGGAATAGAAGCTGGAACTGGAACTCCCACCCAGAACTGTCAGGTTACTGTAAATAGAGTTTTTGGACTCTCTCAGCCCCTGCGCCCCCCATTGGATGCGAAGCGAACTGAGATGGAGATTTTCCGCCTTCAGCGAAGCTATACCCGTCCCGAATTTCTCATCTACGCCATCTTCACTGGCAACAGGCCAGAGCATATAAATATTCAGCGCCAGAAGCCCGACTATAGCTCCTCTAAGAAGCAGTTTTGCGGCTCTTCTGTGCCCCAGAAAGGCACTCAGAGACACTGCCGACGCCAGGTTCAGCGCCCCGATGATCATGGCAATCTGGATGGAATTTAGATAGCGGATCAGCAACAGGCTGGTTAGTAAACCGCCAACGGACGCGCCTATGCCTTCCAGAATATACACATGGCCGATCTGCTTTGCGCCTTTTGCCCCTGGATACATCCGAGCGCCTAGAGAAAATAGAAATCCCAGGATCGCACATAGCGGAGATAAAACAACAAACGTGAAGATGGAAATAGGAACAAGACCTATAAGCTCCCCTGGTTGAGCTTTGAGTATAACCCGCGCGCTCCTGGCGGCAAATATCAAGGCAGGGAGCAGAAAAGCGAGGAATATCTGACAGGAAGCCAGCACACCTGCCCTTTTCTTGATCCTATCAGCAAGACGCCCCAGCACCCAACTTCCAACAGCGCCCCACAGGAGCCAGTTAGCCAGAATCAGCCCCAAACACAACTCGTTTCCGTAGAAGACGACGATGAATTCGCGCACTACGATTATCTGCCCGGCGGTCGCTGTGAAGCCGACCATCGCCAGCGCAAAAAGCAGGCTCTTTCTAGCTTTTCCTCTGGCCATTTATGATTTCCCTGGGAGCGCGGACATCTTGTCCGCATTTCCACCACATGCGGACAAGATGTCCGCGCTCCCAGATACTTCCCTTAGTTAAGTCGATCTAGAAGTGTAGACATCCCCCTCTGGGAGCGCGGACATCTTGTCCGCATTTCCACTATATGCGGACAAGATGTCCGCGCTCCCAGATGCTTCCCTTAGTTAGGTCGATCTAGAAGTACTGCTGTAAAGCCATTCCTCTGGTTTGCTACATAAACCAGCCTTCACAGGATTATCCTTGATGTATGCTAAAACAGCAGCAAAATGGTGATCATTGCGAATAAAGCGATCAAAATATCCCGCCTGCCAGAACGTACCATTTCTCCCAAGGATACGATTTGCCTTATTGGCGGTGTAGGACTTCCATGAGCGGACAATATCCAGGAGGCGATGCGCTCGTCGTGGCGTTATCAAAACATGGACATGGTTGGGCATAATTACCCAGCCATGTAAATAATAGCGTTCGCCGTCGAAGTGCAAAAGCGCATTCTCAATAATATCGGCAATACGCGGATCTGCCAACCAAGCTTCGCCATGCCCTGCGTCAAGATAAGCCTCAACACGACGACGGTATTCGGGCTTCGCTTTTCCAGTCGGCAAATCACGCAGTTCTCTCTCCCAGGCATCCAAGCGTCCTTTGGGCAAAGAGTCGGCGAGCCGAAACGTGATAGCCTGTGGGATTTCTCCACCATCAAAATGGGGCAAATATCCACGCGAATACCAACCCTTAAGCTCCATAATTTGCCTCCTCTCTGGAGCGTGGACATCTTGTCCGCATATAGTGGAAATGCGGACAAGATGTCCGCGCTCCCAGAAATCTATCTCTTCCAGCGACTTCCTTTGCCCTGTTCGTCACTCTGTCGAAGGTCTTCCATTAGTTTTCTCTGTTCTGAAAGCTGCTTTGTAAGCTCTGTGATGATGGAGTGAGCGCGCTCCCTTTGCTGTATCACTTCTATCTCCAGATTTTCCACTCTCTCCTTCAGCCAGTCGTTGTTGTCCTCCAACCTCTGCATGATATTGGTATAATCCTGCGGCGCTCGCAGCCGTTCTGTCACCTGGTGGAGATCCTCGATCTGCTTCTGCATTTCCTTGTTTTTCGTATTGTATTCGGTCAGCAGATGCCATTCGTCCTCCAGATACTCCCCTAACACCATATCCCGCAGTTGGCTTCTGGAATACATCAGGAGCGCGTTGGACGTTAGCTTCTCGTTGTAATCCTGGATGGCGCTGTCCAGAAGGCTCTGGAAGGCAGCTTTGTCCGACAATATTTTATATTTCTGGCATCCACCCAACCAGATCGCCAGCCTGTCCCCATCTTTATTAATCCGAACAACCACTGGATACGAACGACATATAAATGGCCTCTTATCGTATATACTACACTTCCGGTCTTCGCCAAGAAAAACACAGTCCTTCGCATCGCTATCTATGGGAAACATGTGGGGCCGGGTGAGATCCACGTCCTTCCCGTCGTCCGAGAGAAAAAGCTCCACAAATCCCTTGAACTGCCCGGAGATGCGTTCTTCCAGACCATCGTCTATAAACCTGACCAGATCAAAGAGGGAGACCACCACTCTGGGTGGACAGCACTTTTCTTCGCAGTTATCACAATCCGCCACGGGAAAGGTATTTTCCAGGTCACCTTTATCTTCTATACTCAGTGTGACATCTTCAGGCCCTACGAGGGCGCTTCCCATATTTATCCCAGCGGCCAGGGCCTTCAGTTCATCTATTTTCATTATCCAATCGCCTCATTGCGTGTAAACATTAGCTCCATTGAGCTACAGCCTGGCGTCTTGCTCTTTCAGGTAATTCACACTTATCTCAACTGCCTGATCTTCTTCCCAGTCCTCTCTCAAGCAATCTAATTCTACAGCCAATACACCTTCATAATCGGCGTCCTTCAGAACTTTCATGACACCGGGTATGTCCACAACTCCTTCGCCAGCAGGTACGCTTTCCCAGAAATTCCACTCCTGCGGAGAGCCACCTCTCTTTGGTTTAACATCCTTTATATGGGTGGCGTGTATATGATTGGCAAGTATCTTAGCCTCCTCTACAGGGTCTTCAAATAAGCGCAGAGCATTCCCAGTATCAAAATTCACTCCCAGATTCCTGGAACCCACTCTATTTATCAGATCAAGTATCTCGCTTGCGGTATAATCAATATGATTCTCTATAGCGATAATGACGCCTTTGTCCTCTGCCACCTTCGTCGCTTCTTTCAGCATCCTGGTTAGCTTTTCCAGTTGAGGGGCATGAGGCTCGTACCTGAACGTCAGGCTGCTTCCCACTATCCGCATGATCTTCGACCCGCCCATGAATTCGGCAACATCCAACATCTTAATCATGTCTTTGAGGGCTTCATCGTTGTTACCAGCTTCAAGACCGTCTGGATGCCCCCATGCCACCACCCTGTCTACGTTAGCCTCGTCCAGTATGTCCTTTATCTTCTTCAGATAGTCCTCATCAAAGCTTGGTATGAAGCAAGTCTCCAGAGACACGCCGTCCACTTTAAGCTCAATTGCCCTTTTCAAAAAATCTTCCAGCGTCCACGTCTTTCCCGGGTCTTTTTGGAAATCATATACTTCACCAAAGTAGCGATGATAGCAGTAACTGTCAATCCCGATCTTCATCTGTGACCTCCTTCTACAAAACAACCTTAGCGCCTTTTTCTGCGGATTCCATTACAGCATCCATCACCTGCTGGTTCCTCAGACCATCGTAGAAATTCGGCTCAGGCATGGTGTCCTCCGCTATACATTTCAGGAAGTCCGCCAACTGATTCACGAATGTATGCTCATACCCGATTATATGTCCAGGCGGCCACCATGCGCTGATGTATGGATGGCACTCCTCTGTAGCGAGAATCCTTCTGAAACCCTGAGTGTAATCCGCTTCCTCTCGCGAGAAGTATTGAAGCTCATTCATACTCTCAAAGTTGAAGCAGAGGCTTCCCTTACTTCCGTAGATCTCGAAGCTGTTATAGTTCTTCCTTCCAGAAGCAAATCGGGTTGCCTCAAAAGAGCCTATGGCCCCGTTCTCAAACTCAGCAAGGAACAAAGTGGTATCGTCTACCGTCACTTCCCCCATGCTTTCACCAGCTTCTGACGTCAACATAGTTTGAAGGTCATCACTTTCGCCTGGCAGCGGTCGCTTCTTGATGAAAGTGTGCTTCATCCCGATTACGCTCTTTATCTCACCGACCAAATACCTGGCTAGATCGATCAGGTGAGAGTTCAGATCCCCATGCGCTCCCGCTCCTGCTATTTCTTTTCTCAACTTCCATATCAATGGGAAATTCTCATCCACTATCCAATCCTGAAGGTAGCAAGCCCGCCAGTGGAATATCCGTCCTATCTTACCCTCTTCTATCAGCCTCTTTGCAAGTCCGATGGCTGGCACGCGGCGATAGTTAAAGCCGATCATGTGCTTAACGCCGGCTTTTTGTACCACGTCCAGCATCTCTTGGGCTTCCTGAGCGTTCATGGCCATGGGTTTTTCCAGAAGGACGTGTTTACCAGCCTCGGCGGCTGCTATGGCAATATCGCGATGCGTGATCTGTGGCGATGATATGTCCACAATGTCTATATCATCCCTCTTGACGATGTTCTCCCACGAGGTATCATATCCCTCCCAGCCCCAGGCCTCGGCAGCCTCCTTGAGGGGAGCTTCATGACGGCCGCAGATCACCTTCATAACAGGTTTATATTCATCTTTGAAAAAGAAGTCCAGTCTCTTATACGCATTGCTGTGCGCTTTGCCCATAAACTTATAACCGATTAGTGCCACGTTGATCGATTTGGCCATGTCCGAACCTCCTTAGTTTTAGACTCAGAATTACTGCATAAAGGATGATGCTTTCTGATTCTGTACTTCCTGATAAAGCGAAGTTGTCTGCACCTGCCGTAAGATAGCCTGGTCTTCCTCATTGAGCGCCGTATCTTTCAATACCTCCAGATTTGATTCCATCTGCTCCGGGTTATCCATACCCACGACGACTGTGGTCACCTCCTGGTGCGATAGTGCCCACTTGATGGCCACTTGAGCCAGTCTGCTTCGATCTGTGATTCCTGCTTGTTGACCTATCTGAAACCATCGTCCCTTAACGAAGGCTTCCCGGGCAAATACGCCCAGACCTCTTGCATTCGCGGTGGGAAGAACCGCATCCTCGCCTTTGCAGTCCACAACGTTAAAGTTGATGAAAATGCTGTCAAAACATCCCGTTTCGATCTGCTTCAGGTAAGTGGCCTCCCCGGAGAACGTATCCGCACAGGCAAATCGGATAAGCCCCTCTTGCTTGAGGGATTGGACATTGTCCGCGATTTTCTGGAGATATTCGGGGTCATGTTCCAGCGCCGACCGCAGGAAACCCAGGTTCAGGAAATCAAGGCGATCACGTCTCAGGAGCTTCAGCCCACGTTGTACCTCGGCTTTGAGGAGATCATACTTTGCCATGCGCTGGTTATAAAGATCGTAGCTGTAGACCATACCTTCGGGACGCGTCTGAATATAAATCTCATAAGGAATATCAAGTTCCTGAAGGTTACGTCCCAGGGCCTCTTTCTCAGAATCCATCGTGGCGTCAAACAGGTTGATGCCATTCTCCAATGCAGCGGCAACTACAGCCTGCCGTCCGGGGCCGCCAAATCCGTCGAAGATCTCCCCGGGAGTTACTGCGCGCCTGGAATCTTCATTGAACCCGCGTGACTTCCCATTGGTCAGGTACTCATGCCCGCCCAGACCGATGATAGAGAGTTCCACATCCGTATCGCCCAACCGCTTATACAGCATCGCTTCCTCCTATCATTCTAAGTAGTTGACCAAATAAGTTTTCCAGATTATGTGCTCGATCCCGGCTCGGGATCTGGAGACAGCCTGTGCGAATCCAGAAAAATAATCTGTCCAACTACTTAACTGAAAAACTCGTATCTTCAACTCGTTGATCCGGCAGGGAAGTGTTTGTAATCTCTCAGGGAAATAACCTTGCTCTCGTGCGACCACGGGACACCACCATGCTCATGGGGCAAAATCCCTTCGCTGAAGCACTGGACCAGAATAGCCTGCAGGCCATTCACGACGGTCTGAGGATTATCATCTGGGCCCTGTTTTTTGACGAGCGAATCCGGGAAGTTCACAACCTCAGAGGATTCCTGAGCGCCGTTGACGCAGAGCAACTCAGGCATCGCCGCCCGCACGTCGCACAGGGGTTGTCTCCCTTCGCGAGCAGCGGCCACGGTTGACCAGCATTTCTCGCTGCCACCGTCCTCTGAGTTTCCATAGCTCTTTACGCTACCATCTTTGAATCGAGCCACTATAGCATTGCTTCCATGTCTTTCATAGACCAGCGTGGCTTTCTCGAACTCGTAGGATACTACAGGGCCAATGTCTGAGTGGACAACGTGCGACACGAAGTGAAATATCTCAACTCCATCTTCGGTGTGCGCCCTCAAAGCCGCTGTGTCATAGTTTTCGATAGGATTCGCCCGATACAATTCCGCCTGCACATCAGCGGGAGCGGCGCTCGTTTCGGTCGTCTCCCCCAGTATATAGAAGCAGTTGTGCAGGTAATGGGCGGTGGCGTTGTGAACCGGGCTGTCCAGTATCCAATCGCCGTCCTCCGATTTGATTTTGGCGGCCCAGTGCCGCTGCGTGTAATAAGAAGCCGGCCTGGGCCAACTCATGAAGCTCTTAAGGCAGATAGGCTTGCCGAAAACTCCAGCCATAACATCGCGCTTCACCGCCTGTATGGTTTTGGAGAACGACCACTGGTAGCCGATAGCCACAAACTTCCCCGCCTCATCCGCAGCTTCAGCCATACTGATAGCATCCTGAATCGTTGCGGCTGCCGGCTTCTCACAGAGCACGTTGGAGCCATTCCCCAGAGCTTGTATAGTCTGAGGAGCGTGGAAGTGAATAGGCGTCGCGATAACCACCAGATCCGCTTTCCCGCCGGCTCCATAGAACTCACCCAGACTGCTGTAGAGCTTTGCTCCGCTATCCTTCAGTTCTTGAAGCCGCCTGCATCTCTGGGGATTGACATCCACGGCTGCCACTATCTGGATATTCTGATCCTCAGATGCGTCCAGAAATCTGTTTACATGGTTACTCCCATAACCTGAGATACCCACTAAGGCGATGGTAACTGGTTCATTCATGGCTAGTTCTCCCCTATCATTATATACTGCTTTCATTTCTCTTAAAAACATGCAAGAACGGTGTTAGCTTCCTCTGTGAATGATGACTTTACTTATTGCTTTTCGCTGATGAGCCATACAACTCTCAATATATTGGATTGGGAAGATGTGCATCTTTCCTCAAGGAATGAAGGCGACCAATTCTCGAAGATTATTCTTGGAGCGCTTGACCTCGATCTCCGTCCTATCGCATGACTCCTCGATTCCTTCATATATTCTTTCCAGCAGGAGGTCATCAGTTGAGTTGCCTGGAACATCAAGACCCAATCTCTCTAGGACGGTTGCTCCAAGGACAATCTTCTTGGTGAAATCCCTAGATCGGAACTCCAAGATGAATTGAGCGAGTGCTCTCCCAATCTCGAATCCGATCTCCGCCATCTGACCGAGTGCCCACTGTTCCTGCTTTTGTGCGGCCTTAGTTAGCCCCTCCAAGATGCTTTGTTCGAGAACCTTGCACTCATCCAGATTCTTCCTTTTGGAGAAAAGCTTCAGTTTCTCTCGATCGACATAATCAAGCCCCATGTTCTCGCGAGTGAGGTAACTTCCCTGTACCGCTAATTTTCCCGCAATACGTTGTGCAAGCCAAGGTCCAGCGATGCGCTCTGATAGATATGTTTCGCCGGCCGATTTACATATACTGGCTTTCGTCTTTTCTTGCTCAATACCTCTGTATTTATAGTGGTATCCAAAGGGCGATTCATCTGGAATATAAATCAAATGTCTACCTAGGCTACCGAATACCCGCTCTTTACAAGTCTGGTCATTTCCCTCGTATGATCTTCCATTCTCGACTATGCCTACCCCTACTCCCGTACCTGCGAGAACAGCGGTTGCATTCTTTTCGCGTGGAAATGTTCCGACGCAACTTACTTCACCCAATATCGCTGCCGCGCCATCGTGCAAGACTCTGATGTCAATATTGGACAGTCTTGTACTCCATCTCTTGCTCTGTTCAAGGAATTCACACATCTTCTCCTCAATTGGATAGTTTTCGAACGGCAATGTCGTGATCTTTTTTCGATAGCCCAGCTTCAGCCTTTCTTCCATTTTATCGTACTCAAGTGGCCCCTTGGTAGAAAGTCCAATCTTCACAACCTGCTCGACAGGTACATACTCGAGTGCCTCGTTAATCAAACCCACTATTCCTTGCAGTAACGGGTCTGCGTCTTCTTTACGTTCATGGCTCAAACCAAATGCCGATCGCCATTTCACAGACTCCTTCAGAGGTATAACTCGTCCATCCTGGTAAACCAAACCGACCGTAACTTTTGTGCCGCCAAGACTTACAGCCACGCTTACCTTTTTAGACAAATAATTCTCTTTGAGGCTGCTAACCAACCGCCTACAGATCTCGCGACCGGTATCGGTTCGATACAAAAAACCGTCCTTAAATCCATATTCTTTTGCCGATTCCTTTCCCAGTATCCTAGAGTAAAGCTCTGCCTCCTCGCGATGCCGTTTGATGCTCTTTATGACCCTGATTCTTGAGTCAACCGTTGCTGATGCAGGATCTTTTCCTTCTTCGCTCAATTGCTTCTGCTTTTTTTCGAGTTCTCTTTCCAGATCGAGATCAATCCCATCTTCAGAGAGCATCCAAAGCCGGTCGGCCTCCCGAAGATACATCATCAATTTATCATCTTTCTCAAACAACCACTTTGCCGCAGACAATTTAGTCCCATCTTCAGGAAGTCCACGGAGCAAATCATACTCGGCGATCGAAGGCCCGTCGTGGATCTCAATCAAGTAGATGATCTTTTGGATGTCGCCGTCGGAGAAAGCTTCTCCAAACCAGACATTATAGGCGCTCAGAAGCTCTCTCGCAGTCTCAGCGCCCTGAAGCATATGTGCTTGGCGAGATTTAATGGCTTCATCAATGACCCCTGATCGCTTTCCTGGTGGAGCGCTCTCAATATCTGCTTTCCGTACCTTGCCTTCCTCGACTCTTCCAAGACCGATATCGTGAAGCAGTGCGGCGACAGTGCCGAGTTTCAATTCTTCTTCACTAGCACCCTCACCCAGCATGATCTCTGACATGAATTTAACAACATAAGCCATGTGATGAATAGGGTTTTTCTTACGTCCCTCAACAAAATGAAGAAGGGACATATTAAAAAGACGCTTCAAGATCTCTGCAATCTCCGAATTACCACTATCACGTAATCTATCCATTGCTTCATTGAGGGGTGCTTTTGCCCTCGCGATTTCGCATCTAGTCTCCATCTTCGATTCCTCCCCAACCAAGTTTGTCAGCAACAGCATCATACATACCTAAATGGCCCGCGACAAGACTCCCCCTGTTCTATGTCAGTCAGTGGAACAGATCTGTTTGCCTGTTTCTTACAGCCTATCTTCTCTACCACACGTCGTCAGTAGTTGGGTTTGCTTCTAATCGTCCGTCTTCATCAACTTTGTATAACCTCGCTTGATCTTCTTCATCGAGTTGATACACCAAAACTTTGCCCGATTTCCAGACATTCTCAAAGTGCTGTACATATTTAGCAAAAAGTCCACTATGAGTCTTGTCCTGCAGCAAAAATGTTGGACAAACTCGTCCCAGCATGTTATAGAGATAATTTGTTACTAGCATTCTATCACCAATTCTGATAATGCTACAAGATGGCGTAACATTGAAGAAACCATATTTGAGACTCCCTTTACCTTCCCGATTTTTGATCTGTCTTAGAATATCACCTATAACATCCTGAAGATTGGGTACTAGCTCTGCTCCTACCAATGCATGGCCGCCTTCGTCCTCCTTCCGAATTTTTGCGGCATCCCCTTTAGGCGATAAAGTTAAGATACGAACATTACAGCCCTTAATAATCTTATTTACTAAGCTATTTGTATGAACTGGCGAAAGTAAAGAGTGAACGATATCACGACCTACATTGCTTATTACGTCCACACTATCTGCTGATAGCTTCTCTTGATCCAAGAAACTGATCCACATATCATTGACCTGGGTTTTCGAGTATTGCCGTTCATTGGCAAGTTCTAGCAGTCCGCTACGAATTCCCGTTTCTATAAGCGGATGCGTCGCCTTAAGCTCTTTCATTTGCTCTTCCAAAGGTTCTCCACCTGTCAAAGCATAGACCCAAGCCAAGATCACAAACGTAAAGCATGTAGCGGCAATGTTGCAGAATACACCATACGCTAGATCCCACTCTTTTAGGTGCATTATCAACGCCATACAAATAAACAATGCTGCAAATATCGTCAAGATTATCAGCGATTTTGTCTTCTTGCTAATCCGCATATTTCCCCTCCTTGAGCAATATCTACTTAATGTGGGTTGCCAAATTATCAAATGCAACTGCTAATAACGGGCAATTAACATCCCCAACGACTGATAATTTCGAGAGCAGCTTCTGCCTCCTCGCGATTTGAGATCCCGGATACGCCGCTCAACCAGACTCCTTCCGGACGAAGTATTTCAAACACATTTTTCAGATCGCTCACATGGATACCCGGGAACTGCATTGCCTTGCCTGCTTCCTGAATACGCTGGTACACCTCAACCCAATTGCCCCAGTGGGCCTGTCCCGCGCCAGGAACCCATTGGATAGCATGGATCTCAGGTATGGCCAGGAGCGTGTCGAGATAACGTAGAGCCTGCGGGCCGTCCAGGTGATAGATATTGCGATCCGTGTGCTGGCATTCCCGGATGATGCCCGGGAGGAAAGTCTCCTCAAACATCTCATTGGAGATCATACAGGAGAAGTCATTGGATGGAATATAGTATTTCCCCCGACAGGTTGCAGAGCACCAGCTTGTGCTGGGCATCCCCGCTGCTGAAAGTTTGTCGTAAAATATATCGTAGACTTTCAGGTAATCATCCGTTACCCGGTCGCATAGGGCCTTGACCTCTTCGCGATGGTCGATCATGTCTATGCAAAGCTTCTGTGGATCGCGAAATGCCGCGATGGCATCACCGCCGCCGTGCATATCGGTGTAGCCGACGATAAACTTGCCCTTTCCTGCTTCCAATAGGAGGTCAGTGTATTCCGTGAGTTTGCGGAAGTAGAAGCCATCCAGTTCTATTTGCAGCGCATCCACAGATTCCTGAGACCAGTCCTCAAGTATCGGTTCGCTCCACCCTGTTGCGGAGCCATATACCATATCGCAACCGTAGAAAGAGGAGAATATCTCCGGCCCCAGGTTGGGCCATGCTATGGGTAACCTATCAGCAAAGTGAACGGTGTTGTGCAGACTCGCCGCGGCAGCTTCAGTGCGGTGTTCTATATCCATCCAGCGGTCCCAATATGATGCATATTCCTTCGCCTCTGGCGAAGGAACCCTCTC
>SDBU01008731.1_pt1 | contig 11471 bp, 13 predicted proteins | sample 2277071 | NCBI WGS metagenome assembly SDBU01 (sample SAMN10397929, study PRJNA504765) | marine sediment metagenome | isolation source: marine sediment core GS08_GC12, 126 cmbsf | place: Arctic Ocean: Gakkel Ridge, Loki's castle | collected 2008 | reverse complement strand
AACTGCTGATAAAAACAGTTATGGCGACCGGTGTGACAGGATATTCCGCCGCTCTGCTCGACCTGCAACAGGATAACGTCATTGTCGCAGTCAAGGCGAATTTCTTTCACCTCCTGCACGTGACCAGACTCTTCGCCCTTTTCCCACAGTGTCTGGCGCGAACGCGACCAGTAGACCGCACGGCCCTTACTGGCTGTCCTGGCCAGGGCCTCGCGATTCATCCAGGCTACCATCAGCACTTTGCCCGATCCCGCCTCCTGCGCGATCGCCGGCACCAGTCCCTGGTCATTCCACTTGATGTTGTCTAACCAGTCGCTCATAAATCCTTCTCCGGCCTTCCCTGTTCCAGCCTGACCTCGACGCCATTTTGCTGCATAAAGCGCTTGGCATCACCCACCGTGTGCTCACCAAAGTGAAAAATGCTGGCGGCTAGCACGGCATCCGCGTGGCCCTGCTTCACCCCTTCCACCAGATGTTCAAGACACCCCACGCCACCGGAGGCGATAACCGGAATACTGACGGCCTCACAAATCGCCCGGGTAAGCAGGAGATCAAAACCGTCACGCGTGCCGTCGCGGTCCATACTGGTGAGCAGTATCTCGCCAGCACCATAGTCAGTCATTTTTCTGGCCCACTCGATAGCATCAAGCCCGGTCGATTTTCTCCCACCGTGAGTAAAAATTTCCCAATGCGGATTATTTCCATCAGACACTTGTTTCGCATCAATGGCAACCACAATACATTGGGACCCAAAATGTTCCGCTGCTTCCCTGACAAACTCAGGATTGGACACAGCGGCGGTGTTTATCGCGACCTTGTCAGCGCCCGCGTTGAGCATGCGACGCACATCGTCCACGGTGCGAATACCGCCGCCCACCGTTAGCGGGATAAAGACCTGACTGGCCACTTCTTCAACCACGTGTACGATGGTCTCGCGATCATCTGAACTGGCAGTGATATCGAGAAACGTTATCTCGTCCGCACCCTGTTCGTCATATCGCCGCGCAACCTCAACAGGATCACCGGCGTCACGGATATCCACAAATTGCACGCCTTTGACGACGCGGCCGTTGTCGACGTCAAGACAGGGAATAATACGTTTCGCCAGTGACATTTTAATATACCCGACGCAGAGGGTCGCTCTTGCGCATCCCGCGCCCGCGACACTTGTGCGTCCATGCACATCGCGCTGAAGCACAAAGGGCGCAAAGAAAAATCGAACAGGGCTTGGCGCTGGCCCCCGATTTTGCCCAATTGAATTTAGAAGAATTGCTCATGGTTCCGCCGGCCCGCTAAATACACGGCCTTTTGAAATAAAGTAATTTCCTTGCCTCGTCGCGCCTTTGTGATGGAAGTCTATTTCGTCAGACTGTCGGCCAGCTTCTGCGCCTCGGCAAAATCGAGCGTACCCTCATAGATAGCACGGCCGGTGATCGCCCCCATGATGCCTTCGTCGGCCACCTCGCATAAGCCGCGAATGTCATCCAGATTGGTAATACCACCAGAAGCAATGACTGGAATGGATATGGACTGCGCCAGCTTCACAGTGGCATCGATGTTCACCCCATTCATCATGCCATCGCGCCCGATGTCAGTATAAATAATGGCCTCAACACCGTCATTCTGAAAGTGCTTGGCCATATCAATCACATCGTGCCCGGAAAGCTTGGACCAGCCGTCGATGGCAACCTTCCCATCTCTGGCATCCAGACCAACGATAATATGGCCTGGATACTCGGCACAAATATCACCAACAAAATGTGGTGTGTTAACGGCTTTGGTGCCGATAATCACATATTTTACTCCGGCATCGAGATAGGCCTCTATTGTTTCTTCATCACGGATACCGCCACCCACCTCAACAGGAAAATCGGGATAGGTACGGCTAATCTCTTCGATAATACCAATGTTTACGGGTTTACCTTCAAACGCCCCGTTGAGATCCACCAGATGCAGACGGCGGGCACCGGCGTCAAACCAGCGCCCGGCCATAGCCACCGGGTCATCTGAAAAAACGGTTTCCTCATCCATGCGCCCCTGACGAAGACGCACACACTTACCGTCTTTGAGATCAATTGCAGGAATAATCAACATAACCGATTCTTGTTCAAACGCTGCCATCCCAGTTTACAAAATTTTCCAGTAGCTTTAATCCGGCGTGCTGGCTCTTTTCGGGGTGGAATTGCACTGCAAAAATATTCTCATGGGCAGCGGCCGAGGTAAACCGTACCTGATATTGCGTAATACCTGAAACATAGGCCCGATCGGACGTGTCAGCATAATAGCTATGCACAAAATAGAAGCGGCTGTCCTGGGATATGCCCTGCCACAATGGATGGTCATCAACCTGGTGTACCTGGTTCCAGCCCATGTGCGGTACCTTCAGGGCCTCGCCCGTATCGGCATCCACCGTGTTGTCCGTAAACCGCGGCACGGACCCGGGAAAAATACCCAGACAACGGGTACCGCCGCCCTCTTCACTGGTTTCATACAGTGCCTGCAAACCCAGGCAAATCCCGAGGAAGGGTTTTTTGCGCACGACATCCTCCAGCAAGTGGTACATGCCATTTCTCTGCAGTGCAGCAATGCATCCCGTGATCGCGCCCTGGCCCGGAAACACGATGCGGTCAGCACTTTCCACACCACTGGCATCGGTTACCAGATTCACTCTGGCCTTGGGGGCAACGTGTTCAATGGCTTTACACACGGAGCGCAGGTTACCCATTCCATAGTCAATTACTGCAACCCGGGTCATGTCTGATTTTCGTCTAAAGGGCTGAAATTATCTGGTGTTGAAATCATTTCTGATACAGCGGGACTCTCTTCACTTTCGCAACGAGAGCACCTAGATCAAAGACTACCTTTGGTCGAGGGCACGATATCACCCAAACGCGCATCGGATTCCAGCGCCATACGCATCGCGCGACCAAAAGCCTTGAAGATGGTCTCGGCGATGTGGTGGGCATTATTGCCACTCAGGTTATCAATATGCAGCGTCGTCAACGCATGGTTGCTGAATCCCTGAAAGAATTCCATCACCAGATCAACGTCAAAGTCACCGATGCGTGCTCGTGGATAATTCACATTATATTCGAGTCCGGGGCGACCGGAAAAATCAATGACGACACGGCTCAGTGCCTCATCCAGCGGCACATAGGCGTGGCCATAGCGACGAATGCCTTTTTTATCGCCTACCGCCTTGGCCAGTGCCTGGCCAAGGGTGATTCCCACGTCTTCCACTGTGTGATGCGCGTCAATATGCAGATCGCCGCTGGCCTTGACCTCGATATCAATCATGCCGTGACGTGCCACCTGATCGAGCATGTGCTCGAGAAAGGGAATGCCGATATCCAGATTGGCCTCACCAGTACCATCCAGATTCAGTTTGACGGTGATCTGGGTCTCTTTGGTATCGCGATTAATGCGTGCGGTTCTTGCACTCACTGTTCTTGCACTCATTCTGGCAGCCTGATGTTTTAAATGCTTTAAATTACGGGCAAGTTTATCAGATATGCTTGCGAATCCCGAACGCTTGGGAAGGTCTGGTACATCCATATCTTCCCGCGGCACACGATTGCAAGGGAATTATTCAGCATTCATCTGAAGAACCTGTGTCAGTGCAGTCAGAAAAGCGCTGTTTTCTTCCGCAGTGCCGACGGTAACGCGCAAGCATCCCTTTAACGCGGGATCGGCTTTGTCCAGATTCTTGATGAGTACGCCGCGCTGGCGCAGCCCATCGAACACGGCATCGGCCGACTGTTCCTTGACACGAAACAAAATGAAATTAGCGCGACTGTGCCAGACCTTGACCCGGTCCAGTCGCGTCAATTCCTCGTACAGTAAATCGCGTGCCTGGCACAGCTTGGCCGTCTGCTGCTGCAGAAATTCAATATTGACCAAGGCAAATTCGGCGCTCGCCTGCGTCAGGCTGTTGATGTTGTAGGGCAGTCGTACCTTGTCAAATTCTGCTAACCACTCCTTGTCGCCCACCAGCAGTCCCAAACGCAATCCCGCCAAACCCAGCTTGGACACCGTTCGCATGACAACAATGTTGTCGTAGTCCGCCAGGCGGGCCATGAAGCTGCGACCGGCAAATGCATGATAGGCCTCGTCAATCACCACCAGGCCGCTGGCGGCGTTTAATATCGATTCGATATCGTTGCCTGAAAACAGGTTGCCGGTGGGGTTATTCGGGTAGGCCAGGAAGATTACCGCCGGTTGATGCTGCGCGATCGCGGCCAACATGGCATCCACATCCAGCGAGAAATCTTTTTCTTTCAGCGGCACCGCGATGAATTCCATGCCGGTAAACCGGGCGGTCATGTCGTACATCACAAAAGTCGGCGTCGGCGCCATGACCTTTGCGCCCGGTCGGGCCAATGCCATCATGATGATCTGGATCAACTCGTCGGAACCATTCCCCAGCATCATCCCCAAGTCGAGGGGTACGCCCATGGCCTGACGCAGTGCCGGTTTGAGCGAGTTTGCCTGCGGATCGGGATAGCGATTGATGGAAACCTGCTGCAGTCTCTCGGCCCAATCACGTTTTAGCGCCTGCGGCCAGGGATAGGGATTCTCCATGGCATCGAGCTTGATCAGGTCACCGGGATCAGCCACACCATAGGCCTTGAGAGAAAGAATCTCCGGCCTGACCAGGGATGCAACGCGTTTTTGAATATCACTCGCCATGAAAACTAAATTTCGACGCACAGGCGCCAAGACGCGAAGAATGAATAATATATTTCTTTGCGGAACTTTGCGCCTCCGCGCGATGTACATGGACGTACAAGTGTCCCGGGCGCAGGATGCGCAAGAGCGACCCTTTGCGTCAAGAATTATTTTTTATACGGTACTCAGCCGAACGTGCGTGTGCGGTCAATCCCTCACCATGAGCCAGTATGGATGCGGTGCGACCAAGGACATCCGCCCCTTTTTCGGAGCACATGATCAAGCTTGATCTTTTCTGAAAATCATACACGCCCAGTGGCGAGCTGAAACGAGCAGTGCCCGAGGTCGGCAGCACGTGATTGGGTCCAGCACAGTAATCACCAATCACTTCAGCCGTATATCGACCCATGAAGATCGCGCCAGCATGACGAATACGTGTCGCCATGGTTTCGGGATCGGCGATTGACAATTCGAGGTGCTCTGGCGCAATCCGGTTGACCAGTGCCACAACTTCGACATCGTCCTTTACGGTAATCAAGGCACTACGATGTTTGAGGGACTTGAGAATGATTTCCTTGCGCGGCAAGTCTTCAATGAGCAATTGCATTGCCGCCTTAACCTTTGCTGCGAATTCGCTATCAGTGGTAATCAGAATGGATTGCGCCAGTTCATCATGTTCAGCCTGTGAAAGCAGATCCATGGCCACCCACTCGACGTCGGTGCGACCATCGCAGACGACGACAATTTCTGACGGTCCGGCAATCATATCGATAGCCACGCGGCCGAATACGAGACGTTTGGCAGTGGTAACATAAATATTGCCCGGCCCAACAATCTTGTCCACCCTGGGGATGGTTTCTGTGCCGTAGGCCAATGCCGCGATTGCTTGCGCACCGCCGATTGCGAACACACGATCAACACCGGCGATTGCCGCAGCAGCCAGCACCATGTCACCCACCTCACCCTTCGGTGTCGGTACGACCATGATCAGCTCTTTAACACCGGCCACCTTGGCAGGAATGGCATTCATCAGCACCGATGACGGATAGGCCGCCTTGCCGCCCGGGACATAGAGACCGACACGATCCAGTGCCGTTACTTGCTGACCCAGCACGGTGCCATTGTCTTCGGTGTACTGCCAGGATTCTGCTTTCTGGTGCTGGTGATATACGCGCACACGATCGGCGGCCGTTTCCAGCGCAACACGCTGATCCTCTGGCAAGGATATTTTTGCTTTGGCGAGTCGCGATGATGAAATTTCCAGCGCTGGAACACTGTCTGCGTAAAAATCGTCAAAGCGAGACGTGTACTCAAGCAACGCAGCATCCCCACGTTGGCGAACCGCCTCAATAATTTCCTGCACAATTTTTTCGGCTTTCGGGTCAGTCAAATTATCGCGATCAAGCAACGCATCAACAGTGGCCTGAAAATCACTGTCGGCGGAATTGAACTCGCGAATAGTGAGTTTCATGTGGCCCGATCCACCGCTGAGCGCAACCCTGCCACCAGCTCCTTCACCTGGGCGGACTTCATTTTCATCGCCGCCTTGTTGGCCACCAGGCGCGAGCTGATATCGGCAATGTGTTCCACTTCAACCAGACCGTTGGCCTTAAGCGTGGCACCGGTACTCACCAGATCAACGATGCGATCCGACAGTCCGGCCAGTGGCGCCAGCTCCATGGAGCCATATAATTTGATGATATCGGTCTGGATGCCTTTGGCGGCAAAGTGGCGTCGCGTGATATTGACGTACTTGGTGGCGATACGCAGGTGCGTCCATTTTTGCGGGTCATCCTCAGCGGCTAGATTTTTTGGCTCTGCCACTGCCAGGTGACAACGGGCAATACCCAGATCCAGTAATTCGTATAGGTCGGCGCCATCGCTTTCCATCAGCACATCCTTGCCGGCAACGCCGAGATCTGCGGCCCCGAACTGCACGTAGGTAGGAACATCGGCGGCACGAATAATTACCAGCTTCACATCGGGCCGGTTGGTATTCAGTATCAACTTGCGACTGCTGATGTCATCAGCCAACGTCACCCCGGCACGCTCCAACAGTGGCAGGGTCTCTTCCAGAATACGGCCTTTGGACAAGGCAATGGTCAGGGATTTGCTCATTATCAGATAATTTGGGTGATCAGTTTAGGCGGTTAGTTCAACCACTCATTAAATTGGCCACAACAATCAGGCGGTTTGACGTTCCTGCTGTTTCTTCAGGCTGCTGCTGGTCACACGACGAATACGCGCACCCAGCTGTGCCAGTTTTTCCTCGATACATTCATAGCCACGATCGATGTGATAAATACGATCAACAATGGTGTCATTTTCTGCCACCAGGCCGGCCAGGGCCAGGCTGGCGGAAGCGCGTAAATCAGTTGCCATCACTGGCGCGCCGTGGAGTCGCTTGACTCCCTTGACTACCGCCGTGTTGCCCTCCAGCTCAATGTCGGCACCCATGCGTTGAAGTTCCTGCACGTGCATGAAACGATTTTCGAACACCGTTTCGGTGATGATACCTGTGCCCTCGGCAATGGCATTGAGCACAACAAACTGTGCCTGCATGTCGGTGGGAAATGCCGGATACGGTGCGGTGCGAATCTGTACTGCCTTGGGACGCCTGTTCTGCATATTAATATTGATGTCGCTGCCAACTATCTCGATTTGCGCACCAGCATCCTTCAGCTTTTCCAGCACGGACTCCACCAGCAGGGGATCGGTATTGCGCACACAAATCTTGCCGCCAGTAATAACGCCAGCAACAAGATAGGTGCCAGTCTCGATTCGATCCGGTATTACGGTGTGCTCGGCTGCGTGTAATTTTTTTACGCCGACAATGGTTATGGAATCACCGCCAGCACCACTAACCCGGGCACCCATGGCATTAAGACAATTGGCCAGATCCACTACTTCCGGTTCACGCGCGGCATTCTCGATTACGGTTTCACCATCGGCCAGCGTTGCTGCCATCATCAGGTTCTCAGTGCCGGTGACAGACACCATGTCCATGAAAATTCGCGCGCCCTTCAGGCGCCCGGCGCGAGCCTTGATAAAACCTTCATCGATGCTGATTTCAGCACCCATTTCTCGCAGACCTTTGATGTGCAGGTTTACCGGACGCGAACCAATAGCGCAGCCACCGGGCAGGGAGACTTCCGCTTCACCAAAACGAGCCAGCAATGGGCCCAGTACCAGAATTGACGCGCGCATGGTTTTCACCAGCTCATAGGGGGCGATCACAGAATTGACCTGGCTGGCATCGGCCTCAATACCCATTTTGTCATCCACTACCAGGCGCACGCCCATCATGCCGAGTAAACTCATGGTGGTAGTAATGTCCTGCAGATGAGGCACATTGCTGATGTGCAGCGGTTCGCTGCTTAGCAACGATGCCACCAGCACGGGCAAGGCCGCGTTCTTGGCACCGGAAATGCGCACTTCTCCCTGCAAGGGGATGCCGCCACTAACAATCAATTTATCCATATCTAACCTGGGAATTACCTGAATCGGGGGCGAACGCGGCAAATTTTAGCTGCCGATCATCACGCCGTAAAAACAGTACGGTATTCGCTGTCTCCCAAAAAAACAAGGCTGCCTAATGGCAGCCTTGCGGGTTCTCAATTATTAACCTGATTTTTCAGTTAACCGCGTCCACCAATTTCTGCAACTCACCTTTCTGGTGGAGCTCAATCATGATGTCGCATCCACCAACAAACTTGCCGTCAATGTAGAGTTGCGGGATGGTCGGCCAGTTGGAATATTCCTTGATACCCTGACGCACGCCGTCGTCGGCGAGCACATCGAAAGAGCCGAACTCGGCACTGCAGGCCTGTAATAGTTGCACCGCCTGACCGGAGAATCCACACTGGGGAAACTGGGGCGTGCCTTTCATGAAGAGCATGATTTTGCTGCCCTTTACCTGGTCATCAATCTGCTGTTGAACGCTCATTTCGCTACCTCGTTATGTACTTGCCGGTCACGCGCCATCCCTGTTGGTCACCGTCAATTTTTTAAATCTTCCCGGATTACTGCTGCTCGTATTGCTCACGCGTCAGGGTGCGCATGGAAAGCGCATGAATCGCTTCTTCCATGTTGTCGCCCAGGGCCTGAAATACCATCTGGTGTTGCTCCACCATGGATTTGCCATCGAAGGCATCACAGACAACAACGGCCTCAAAGTGGCGACCGTCACCGACAACGGTGGCGCTGGCACCTGTCAGCCCCTGCTCGATGAGGGTCTTTATTTTTTCCGGGTCCATGATACGCCTATATAGGGTCTTTCAAATCGAAATCAAGCACAGCATAAGGCAGTCCGGTGCGCGACGAAAGAAATTGCACCAGCAATCAATTACGCAACCGATAACCGCGACTCAAAAGTACTAGAGTCAGAACCGCCAATAGCCCTGCCGACACCAGTAGCACAGCCATACTGGCGAGGGGGGAGACATCCGAGACGCCGAAAAAACCATAGCGAAAACCATCAATCATGTAGAAAAACGGGTTAAACCGGGATAGTTGCTGCCACAACACTGGTAACGAATTGATAGAATAGAAGACGCCACTGAGAAAAGACAAGGGCAAAATAATGAAATTCTGCGCCCCCGCAAGCTGGTCGAATTTTTCTGCCCAGATCCCGGCAATGACACCGAAGGTGGACAGCACCATTGCACTCAGAAACGCGAACACCAGCAACAGCCACACGTTGTGTAATGGCAAATCGGCAAAGAACACACCGATCACCAACACACCCAGAGCCACCACAAATCCACGCACGATGCCCGCCAACATAAACGCCATATAGAACTCGAAATAAGATAGCGGCGCCACCAACAGAAATACAATATTGCCGGTCACCTTCGACTGGATAATACTGGATGAACTGTTGGCAAAAGCGTTCTGGATCAGGGACATCATCATCAGCCCTGGAATTAAAAAGGCGGTGTAACTCACACCTTCAAATACCTGCATGCGGCCCTCCAGAACCTGTGCAAACACCAGCAGATACAACAGTGATGTCACAATGGGTGCGCCCAGTGTTTGTAACCACACTTTACTGAAGCGCAACAACTCTTTGACAAAAAGCGTGTAAAAACCGCGCAGATTCATTCGCGCTCCTGGGCAATCAGCTCGACGAAGACGTCTTCAAGATCCGCTTTCTCGGTATACAGATCCGTCACCACGACACCGCTGTTGCGCAACTCATCCAGCATCTGCACTACCGATTCCGACGCACGATCAATCTCCAGTTCAATTCGGTTGCCGTGCTGCTTTCGCACGCGGGCGGCAAGCGCATCGGGTAGTTGATCTACCGGATCCGCCGTCGTGATACAGACACACATACGTTTGCCAATGCCCCGTGCCAGAAAATCACGCTTGCTGTCCAGGGCAATGAGCTTGCCATGATTGAGAATAGCGATACGGTCACAAAGTGATTCCGCCTCTTCCAGGTAGTGAGTCGTTAATACAATGGTACTTCCCTGTTCGTGCAACTGTTTAATAAAGGCCCACAATAATTGTCTCAGCTCGACATCGACCCCCGCTGTGGGTTCATCCAGCAGCACCACCTCGGGTTTATGCACCAGTGCTTGCGCCACCAACACGCGGCGCTTCATCCCCCCGGACAGGGAGCGCATATTGGCATTGGCCTTGTCACCCAGTTTCAGCCCATCGATCAGCTGTTCTACCCAGGACCAGGAGGACTTACCCAGACCGAAGTAACCGGCCTGCAACCGCAGGACCTCACGCACGGTAAAAAAGGGATCAAACACCAGCTCCTGTGGCACTACCCCCAGATGCAGGCGTGACTGCCGATAATCGCGCACAACATCGTGGCCGAGCACGGCAACTTTGCCGCTATCCGCGTGTGTGAGCCCGGAAATGATATTTATCAGAGTGGACTTACCCGCCCCATTGGGGCCAAGTAATCCAAAAAACTCGCCGCGCTTGACCTCGAAATCAACGCCGGCAAGGGCTAGTACGTCGCCGAATCGTTTCTTAACGCCGGCAATAGAGATAGCCGCTGTCACGGAACTGAGCCTCAGCTAATAAGTAATTGGGCGAGACCATTAATACGAATAAAGTCTTCAACCTGATCCGGGATATTAATGAACCTGAGCTCGCCACCCACCGAACGCACATCACCCACCCACTGCAACAACAGCGCCAGCCCGGCGCTGTCAGAATGCGAAACACTGGAGAGGTCAACAACTATCGGTTTTTCCTCCGAGACTGCCCAGGTCTCTATCAACGCAGCCAACGCCGGTACTGTTGCAAAGGTCAGGGCACCTTTCACCTGCAACGGGCCACCGTTGTCCTCGACGGTCGCCGTCTGACTTTGATTAGCCATTGCTGTTTCCTGCTTGTGCTTTTTTTATGGCATCCCTGATCGCTTTATCATTTTGAGCCGTGAGATTCTTTATTAATGTCTCAAGACCTTCGCGCTGAATGCGTGTGGAATAGACCTTGCGATAATTTGCCACCAGGCTGACGCCCTCGATAGTCAGATCAAATATTTTCCAGCCAGGACGCAGATTATAGAAAGTATAATAAAGGGCAATATTGGGCTCGCCGGTTTTCTGTTTGATTTCTGTTTTCACTACGGTGATTTTGTCATCCGGCTTGCCGGTATAGGGCAACTGCACAATTTCCTGATCCGTATATTTCAACAGTGCCGTGGCATAAGTTCTAACCAGCAGCTTGCGAAATTCTGTCGTAAAGACAGAACGCTGGGTGTCACTGGCACGACGCCAGTGTATTCCCAGCACCCACTGCGACATCTTGCGAAAATCGAAATGGGGCAGAATTTT
>SDBU01008730.1_pt1 | contig 11472 bp, 10 predicted proteins | sample 2277071 | NCBI WGS metagenome assembly SDBU01 (sample SAMN10397929, study PRJNA504765) | marine sediment metagenome | isolation source: marine sediment core GS08_GC12, 126 cmbsf | place: Arctic Ocean: Gakkel Ridge, Loki's castle | collected 2008 | reverse complement strand
TCCTATAAGGAGTTTCGTATTTTAGAAATTGGTTCCTTTTATACCTTAGGAGTATATCAGATTAATATAGATTTACACCAAACCGTCTATGGTAGTTATAATCTTCGTTGATAATACTGTCAACTCACTACGGAAGGATACAGCTTCAACCTATCCTCAAACCTTACTGACTTAGTATATCCCAACACCACCTCTCTCTCGAAGGTCGTAACTACATTCCGCACGCCCAGGGGATAAAGAACTCTTTTCACAAGGCATCTGCCTTCCTCTTCTACCGGTTCACACTGCATAATAAATTCCGCAGTATATCGAAATTCCCCTAAGGCCCTGGGGAATTTGTGCGGAATAACCCGCGGAATTCCACGGGGAATTTATATTTCAGACAGCATAATGAGGACCTTTGGGCTCGCAGAGATAGGACCATTAAATACTAAAGGACTAAGCATATTCTAAACTCACAATGGCAGGTGATTTTTTATCAAAATGCTAAACATTTTTGTGCTGTAATCGTAGAGGAGGGACAGCTTTTAGCGGGCTGTCTCCTTTCATCTTTATCTGAATAGTCTCCAGGCTTCGTGTCGCTGCTGAGCTGTAATCAAATAATAAATGTCATCACTTTTGTCAACTCCTTCCCCCCTATGCCAGACATAAATGAACTTCTTACAAGAGGGACACCGTGTTTTACGAACGGGAGCTTTTTTGAGTTTAGCCTTGCAGTAGGGACAAATACGATCTGAGGCAAGAATATGCGTGGTCGTTGCTCCTAGCTTCTTTCCACGCTCTGTTTTTCTACTATTTACTTCAGCAATACTTCTTGTTTCTATGTGTCCACTGTCCGCTTTCGGTTTGGACAAGCCCCATTTATGATTACAACCTAAACAGACGAATTCATAATCTTTTGATCCTATCATCCCAGCAGCAAGTCCAACTGGTCCTAATGCAATACCTCCAGCTGCTGCTTGCCCAACGTGAAATCCCTTCTTTGATATAGTGATGTGCTGTGATGAACATTTAGGACACTGAATACGAAGTCCAGGTAGAGTTTCCCCACACTCAGGACACACAATGGCTAATTCTGATACCGAGTTATTGCATGACTTACAATTGACTGTAGCATTGCGTTGGGATGCTCGTATCCAAGTTACTGCAGCGTGTTCTTTTCTTGAATCTTCAGCCTGTGCAGTCTCAAAATATTTTGATGCGTCTCCTTTTAGAATCCACATTGCAAGCATAATTATTCCAAGAATTACCACTAAAAGAGGAAGGAACCATCCACCACCTATAATGAAAAGACCAATAAATGCAGCAATAATGATGAGTATTCCTAATATAGGAGCCATCTTTAAACGCACCTCCTACATGGACGTAGTGATGACCATTCATCTATAGCGTCCCTCGTCCCTGTTCAGCAGTTTTGTAACTTCACTCCCTGTCCAGCATACCACTTTAACTCTAGATAATTAAACAAGGGTAAAAATAACCCACTTTTTGAACGTGGCAACTTCCGTCAGGCAAAATTCTAGGCGGGTATACTTCGCAGGCTATGGTTTACTATTCACCCCTCGTGCTGTTTGGGATTATTTTTAATACATCTCCAGTGAGCGTTTTGTCGTGTGTGCTTTATTGGTGAGCCAAGTAAGTAGTCAGTTTTAAGAGTGAATGATAAAGTTGACACGCACAATCTACCTGACTATACTTCCGCTACGAGCGGTAGTGTAGGGGCAAGGTGTGGAGAGTCGCAAACCGAGTATTGGGAGGATACTATGGAAGAAGTAAAGTCGGGCAAGGAATTATGTGAGGAATATTTCGAGCGATTGGTAAGTGTTGAGGGAATTGACGTGGGTTTAGGAAGTATGTTGAAAGAGTTATACGGAAAGGGTCCACTGACGACCGTTAACGTGTTATCGATGATGAAGGTCATGCGGGAGGGAGATAAGAATGAGCGGTAGAGCTAGACTCGCGAAGATTACCCTAGATGGATTCAGAGGGTCAAGGAAGAAAGTATGGCTGGATTTAGGTAGCGATTGCAGGAACATTGTGCTATACGGAAACAACGGGGATGGAAAAACCACTTTCAGCGATGCGATTGAATGGTTTCTTACGGATAAGATTCAGTATTTACAGAGGGAAGGGTGCGGTAGAGAGGACTATTTTAACAGTTATATGGACAAGAATACAGACGCTTCTGTCGGATTAGAGTTTAATGTTGCTGAGTTAATATCAACAAAAACACTAAGGAGAAGTGGGGGGACTACATTCTCGGCAGGAAGTACGGAATTTAGTACATATTTAGCCAAGAGCTCGAAGGAATCCACTATACTGAGACATCACACCATGAGAAATTTTATTGATAAGACAAAGAAAGAAAAACTGGAGGAGATTGAGCAGATAATTGGATTTGAAGTAGTTGGGGAGATAAGGGATGTACTACTACAAGTGCGTAATTCGTTAAGGACCGACGTAGAACTTGCGCGCTTACGTGGACAACACACGGAGAGGAAGACAGATTTGGTAGCTGTAATTGGAAAAGGTGAGTTTGATGAGAAAGATGTAAAAGAGTCTGCTTCTAGGTTAATAAAAGAATGTGACCGAGAGATAAGAGTATCGGAATTGAAGGATATCGACAAAATAGTAGCACTCCTAGAAGAAAGGAGTACAAAGGAATCCAAAGGTAAAGAGATAGCAAAGCTAGAATTAATAGGTAGACATCTATCAAAAGTTGCTGGAACGAGTGGGGTATTGGAAGAAGTAAAGAAATTAATGGAAAAACACAATGGAATAGCCAAGAAGGAAGAGACAATAAGAGCTTCCGCTTTAGAGAAACTATATCAAGCAGCGATGGAAGCGATAAAGGGTAAATTAGTGGAGGAAGGTAAGTGCCCCATATGCGGTAGTGTTGTTGATTCAGGAGCTCTCGTAGAACATATGCGAGTAGAAGTAGAAGATATTAAAGGGGTGTTAAAAGAGAGGAATGAATTAATTAAAGAGGTAAAGAGTGTACACGAGAAAGTTAGACCATACAAAGATGCTCTGCAGGGAATAATGGGTATTGAGGCTAAACTAAAAGACGTAGTTATTGGTAAAGAGAAAGAAGAAATGTTGACCAAGATGAGGGATTTCATCTCAACCCATGAAGATATTATGGTTAGAATGCAAGGGAATGCGACGGCTGTGAAAATAGAAAGTAGCGATGAGATTAAAGGATTTAATGAGACCATAGCAGTTAGTATAAAGAAGGTGCAGGAAATAAGAGATGGACTTGTTGTGACAGAGGAGGAGAGGAAATTTTACGATAGTCTTGCGAAGTTAAAAAACCTAAAATCAGATTACGATAGGTATATAACACTAGGTGTAAAGATAGGGATTTTTGAAAAGCAGATTGAGTCCATGAACAGAATATACGAGCTTTTTGAGGAGACGGAAAAGCAGGGTATTGAAGGTGTTCTTGGAGCGGTCTCGCGTGATGTAAATGAATTTTTCGTATTCTTACACCCAGATGATGATATTGAGGAGGTTCGGTTGATACCAACGGAAGGTCGGGGAATTGAGTTTAAATTAAAGAGGCATGGGCAGGAGATATCTCCGCCTCTTAAGATATTGAGTGAGGCACACTTGAATAGCCTTGGAATTTGTTTATTCCTTGCTTCAGCGAAGCACTTCAATAAAGCAAGCTCTTTCCTAATTCTAGATGACGTGGTTACAAGTTTTGACTCTGGTCATAGAAGACCACTTGCAAGATTACTAGATGAGAAGTTCCCAGAAACTCAATTCTTACTTTTTACACATGACGACTTGTGGTTTGACTTATTGAAGAAAGATTTGATGGGAGGAAGGTGGGTTTTCAAAGAACTATTAAAGTGGACAATCGAGGAGGGACTAGATATAAAAGGTTCACCCCAGAGTTTGAAAGTTAGGATTAGGATAAACCTAGACGAGAATGATATTACGGGTGCGGCAAACAAATGTCGGATATTGATCGAGGAAACTCTTAAATATCGAATTGAAGGTTTGGGAGTTAGAGCCTTAGAATACAGGATGGGTTCTGCCAACGATGAAAGAGAAGCTAGCGAACTAATTAACGCAATAACAACTCATCTCAAAGGGAACGAGACATTGAGGGATAAGGAATCAAAGAAAAAGTTTGCACAAATAAGGGCGAGCCAGCTAGTAACTAATATTGGGTCACACCATAGACAAATAACTTCGACATCGCTAGCAAGGGGAGATGTAGAAACCGTGTTGCGGGATATTAATGAATTTGATTCACTATTTGTATGTGAACAGTGTGGGGAGGAACCACACAAGAAGTACTCACCATTAAGAAGTGAGCTGAAGCAATGTAAGTGTGGTGAATTCAGGATATAAAAGACAGAGATAATTGATAATACTTATGTTGTATCTCTGGTGTATTATCCTCCTATGCGAAATTCCGTGCTAATTATTATATTATGTCCCAAGTAGGCTGATGTGTAACGTCAAACGCTCGGTTCTAAAAAATCTGAGAGTTGCCGTCCAGCATACCAACTTTATTTACCAGGGAATTAAACAAGGGTAAAAATCACCCACTTTTTAAACGTGGTAACTTTCACCAAATCCAAAATAAGGAGGGTCTCCTTTGTTACCTACGGTTTAGTATTAATGCCTCGTGCTGTTTGGGGTTTTGGGGGTAGTTGTTGGTGTGTCTAGAGATAACTGAAGTAACTAACTGATGCCCACAAAATTTGCCACAGAATTTCCCAATCTGACTAGCTTCGCTTCTAGCATAATTGTGATTGCATTCCGCACGGACATGCATGCGGATAATACTGTAAAAACGTAAAGCGGAAGACAAGTGACTCCTTATTCTTCCGCTCATAATTAAAACTCTAAACTCGGACTAGTTCTTTGTTAACCACCCACCTAGCTGCGATTTTGTGTCTATTGTGTCCAGGGTGTGAAGACACTAGGTCAACCGACACCCTGATTTGATACTTTTATTGCTAAAAATATCAAATAATTAGGGCCTAAAAATGTTCCTTTTTTAGACTTTTCGGGAATCAAATAGTATAGTGACAGAAGATTGCGTCCATGTATTCATCCCGATGTCCTACCCTACTAACAGGACGTCGGAAACACCAAAGTACTACTAAGAACTATGATAAAAGAATTTATTAGATTATAATATCGACAAGAAGCTATGAGAAATTCATCGACTAGATATAAATTAATAGACTTGTTCTGCGGTGCTGGTGGAATGAGTCTCGGCTTTTCGGATAAATTTAAAAATCCTTTTGACCATGTTTGGGCTAATGACATTGATGAAATATGTGTAAGGACATATAATAACAATTTCAATAAGGTTTGTATTCAAGGCGATCTAATCGAATTACTATCAAGTGGTATCGAAATACCTCAGACAGATGTTGTGATTGGAGGGCCTCCTTGTCAAGGATTCAGTCTGCTCAATAAAAATAGGGGAAACGATCCTAGAAACCAATTGTGGCGCCAGTATCTCGAAGTAGTAAAAAAGTCAGAAGCTAAAGTATTCGTAATGGAAAATGTTCCCTATATCTTGGGGACATTTGAACACGGAGAGATAGTAGGTGTTGCTGAAAGCGAGGGGTTCGAGATCTGGAGCGGTAAATTATGCGCCGCAGACTATGGCGTACCCCAAAATAGGACCAGGGCATTTATAATAGGCTCTCGAATTGGAAATCCCACAGAATATTTCCCTCCGATAAAAACACATTATAATCCGTTAAACAACGGTAAATCGAAGAACGAAGAAAGTAACTATAACGAAAACGCCAGACCTTGGAAGTCCGTAAGAGAAGCAATAATTGACTTACCCGAACCGATAGGAACGGAAATTCGGAAAGTTAAACCTCCGTTGGATTTACACTTTGGTCGATCACCTACTCAAAAAAGTATTAAACGATACCAAGCTATTCCGAACGAAGGAATGAATAGATTTGATCTACAACGAAGAGCTCCCGAACTAACCCCAGATTGTTGGATAAGGAAAAAGACCGGTGGAACGGATTTATTCGGGCGTTTATGGTGGGATAGACCAGCGTTTACTATTAGAACTGAATTCTTTAAACCTGAAAAAGGACGATATCTTCATCCCGAACAGCACAGACCACTCACACATCGGGAAGCTGCAAGGTTAAGTAGTTTTCCTGATGATTTCAAATTCCAAGGATCGAAAATACAAATAGCGAAACAAATTGGGAATGCTGTCCCACCTCTCTTAGCCGCAAAAGTAGCCGGAGTCATTCGAGGGATACTGCAAAAATAATTGAGAAATGGTAGACATATATAGTAAAGATAAGAGAAGTCTTATCATGTCTCGGGTAAAAGGCACAAACACTAAACCTGAGGTCCAAATAAGGAAAATACTTCACAAACTCGGATATAGATTTAGATTAAGAAGCACGAAATTACCGGGAAAACCGGATATTATGCTCCCTAAATACAAAAAGGTAATATTGGTGAACGGATGCTTTTGGCACGGCCATGAAGACTGTAAAAGGGCCAAGCTTCCATCTAGCAATAGGCTATTCTGGATGAAAAAGATCGAAAAGAATCGATTACGTGATAAAAGAGTCATCAATGAACTACGATTACTAGGCTGGAATACGTTAACGATTTGGCAGTGTAAAATGAAAAACATTGACGAAATAGTCGATTCAATAGAGAGATTCCTTCAAGTACGAGAAAACAATGCCAGTGAAAAATAATCCGGAAACAATACGGAAAGAGCTTCAGGATTTAGTTGTCAATTTCAAAGATGAATTGACGAATGGTGATATAAGAAGCAAAGTATTATATCTTGTAGAATGTTTCAATTATCTACGGAATTTGGGGAAATCTATTTTTCCTGCCGAAGCAAGGTATGGAGCAAGAACCAGGATTCTCGCATACTTTAATAAATATCCCCTTACGATAATAAATGGAGACGAATTACTTGTAATATCAGGAATACAGGAATGGGCTAGGCGTGTAAGAGAACTAAGGGTTCAATTTGGATGGAAGATAATAAACGGACTGACTGCTAAACAAATGGAAGATGAATTACCAGGTATCGATGTGATATCGATGGGGCCCGATGATTATATTCTTATAAGTAAAGATCAAGATCAAAGAGCTGCGTACAGATGGAACTTAGCCAATGAGATTAGACGTAAACGTATATCAGTCCGTGACAAGATATTAGAATTTTTACGTAATAGTGTTGGTGAGCAAGTAACCGGAGAAGAATTAAGATATTTGGCAAAAAATCGAACGGAATGGCCTCGAAGGGTGAGAGAGCTTAGGACAGAATACGGATGGCCAGTTGTAACAAAGCAAAAGGGAAGGCCTGACCTACCGGTTGGTGTATATGTTCTTGAAGAGGACAGACAGAGTCCCGAACATGATCGGCATATACCTGATATTATTAGAAGTAGTGTCTTAGTAAGAGATCATTACTCATGTCAAAACTGTGGTTGGGCGCATGCACAATGGAATCCTTCCGATCCACGTCATCTAGAATTACATCATATAGATTTTCACGTAGAAGGTGGAGAAAATACCGAAGAAAATCTGATTACTTTGTGTACGATATGTCATGATGATATTCATCGGAAATAATGCTAATCCTTTTGCTAATCCCTTCGGTAAATCCGTCCGGTTTTCGGTAGTACCTAACGGACAATCAACTGGCCGATTTAGTTTATTAATAAGCTCCGGAAACTAGTGGCAACCCGTAGTAACATGACCCTTGACGAATTCGTAAACCGCTTGTAGTTCATTCTATGGTATAACACTTATTGATTCTTTACCCGAAGAATTATTATAGTACAAGACAATCAAACATCCCAATGTTCGTACAATGGTAGTTAAAAAGATTCCTTTTTTAATTAGCTGGGCCACGCCTAGACATCAGGCGTAAAATCCACCGGACCTTTTTCTAGCGATTAATCAAGTGAGTCACAATTTTTAGCTAGTTGCGAAACTCGTGCTAACAAAGAGGTCCCTTTTTTATTATCTTCGCGTCTAGTCATCAAGTGTGGTTTTTAGCGAATCTTTTTATAAGAGAAGAACCTATGTTAATTATGTTACTATGAGGACAATGGATACCCTTAAGGGGAATATAATATGCCCATAAAAAATGGTATTGGCCAAAGTCAATATACGCCAATAAAACTTACTCATTTACGACAGATAATGGAAACTCATATCGCTATTACTAGTGCGGTAATAAACAAAAATACTTATTGGAACAAACAATATCTATATATCGATGCAACGGCTGGGCCAGGTTATTATCCGGGAGATGCCGAATTACATAAGGGGAGCCCGATGATATTCGCAGAAAGTATAGAAAACAATAAGATGCCCTATGAAGCTTATTTTATAGAACAAGATACCAATCATTTAAAAACCCTAATTTCCCATATTCCTGCGAATTTCCAGTGTAATCCGCGTCATGGATGTTACGAAGACATTATCCCTGTTATCACGAATCAAGAGGATAAAAAACAACTAGGGCTTCTTTATATTGACCCAAATAATGTTATGCCGGATATAAACACTATTAAACATGTTTCGGAATATCGCCCCAAAATGGAAATATTAGTTTATTTAGCAGCAGCAGCTTTAAAAAGAACCGATAAACAGTTAGTTAATTACATAGAATCTGGGAAAAAATCGTGGTTAATCAGAAAAAGTTTTGGAAAATGGCAATATACCTTTTTGCTGGGAACTAACAGCCCTGATAGGATATTTCATAATAAATTTGAATCTATTGATATGTTTTCGCTCGATACTGCAAAAGGTAAAGAGCGATTTGAGCGGATGCAATATACAAAAAAACAGAGAGAACGATTACACCAAAGTGAATTCGATTTTGCCGAATCTACAGAAAAACATATGGGGTTTTTAGATGAAAATCAAAGTTAAAGAACTGAAAAAGCATTTAATCAACGCTGAGATATATAGTGACCATGCCGATATAGAATTAGTTGAAAGTATCAAGGAAAAAGGCTTATTAGTTCCACCGCTAGTTACTTTTGATTGTCGAATTATCAGCGGTCATCGCCGGGTGGATGCCGTTAGAACGTTATATGGGCAAGAATATGAGATAGAGGTAATAGAATTCGATTCTCGAGACGAAATGGATATTGTAGAAGCTCTTGTTCATAGCAATAAGCAGCGTATTAAAACAGCCGAACAGATCGGTCGTGAAGCTAGGGAACTGGCTAAGGTTATTAATGAGCGTGTTATAGTTTATCGAAAAGAATATGGTAGTACTTCTTCTGGAAGTGCAAGAACACTTCCGTCAAGCTTGACTGATGCGTTACCTAAACGTGAAACACGCCAAAAGGTTGCCTCAGAGTTAGGCGTAGGACGTCATTATGCCACTCGAGCGGCGAAGCTAGTTACTGTGATTGATGATCTGATGGAAAGTGGCAAAATACGAGAAGCAGAACAGTTACGTATAAAAATGAACAGTGACAGCGTTCATAAGGCGTATGGTATAGCTATCGAACAAGGATATATCCGAGCAAAGCCTAAAACTGAACCACCGAGTTTGAATTGCGTCACACTCACCGATTGGGATTTACTCGATACGGATAGAAAAAAAAGTGTGATTTCACAGGCAGGCAAAAAAGAAGCGAAATTCAATCGTCAGGAAGACAACAGTATCGAATGGGCTTTGTGGTCATGGAATCCCATCAGCGGTTGTGATACTGGTTGTGTTTACTGCTATGCTCGCGATATTGCCAACCGCTTTTATCCTCATAAATTCACCCCGACCTTTTATCCAGATAGGTTATATGCCCCCAGGCGCACCTCTTTACCATCTGAGGCAGCCAACAATATGGGGTATAAAAACGTGTTCACTGTGAGTATGGGTGATATGTTCGGTCCATGGGTACCTGAAGAATGGATTGCTGCAATTATGACGGAAATAGAAAATGCGCCGCAATGGAACTTCCTAATATTGACCAAATGGCCGGAATCCCTGTTGAATAGGACATTTCCCAAGAATGTATGGCTTGGCACAACGGTGGATTCGCAAACAAAAGTAGCTGAAGCAGAAAAGGTATTCAGTCAGGTTAAGACAACTGTGAAGTTTATCAGTTGTGAGCCACTTCAAGAACAAATAATATTTAATTCACTTGAAATGTTTGACTGGATTATAATTGGTGGTCGCTCAAGGTCTACGAGAACGGCAGAGTATCGGCCACCTAGGGAATGGATCAACCAACTTGAGACTCAGGCCCGTAGGGATAATTGCAGAATCTATGAGAAACAAAATCTACTTGAAAGAATTAAAGAATATCCAGAGTAAGCCCTCATTTTGTTGCTACTATAAGTTCAACCTAATGTTTGGTGAATTACTTGTTTCCAGGAGGATTGTTCCCTCTGTCTCCACCCGATGGAGCTCCAGTTCTACTCGGCCAATTAGGATTACCTCCGCCGCCTTTCCCCCCACCTTTGCTACCGCTACTTCCTTTACTCATTTTACCGCCTTATAAATATAGTTGCTACTTTGCAGTGTCTATTTATTCATTCGCGAGATTTAAGATTGCAATCAGATACGAGGTCCATCCACGTACATATTCTTCATTTGCTCTCATATATGGATTTGAGCTTTGATCTAAATCTAATTGCTGTGTAAACCATTCCTGATGTTCTGCCTGTCTTTCTCCATAATGTGGTGTATTAGGCAAGATTGATGCCATCCAGATACCTGGTGTCCTACCGTGGCCTCTGCCGACTTTTAAGTTATGAGCAAAGATCTCGAAATGTTCCGTTGTAGCCTTTTCTGCCCATATGCGAGCATCCTCGCGTCCGACTTCCTCCCAATCTACTATGTAGAGCTTCCACGCTTCTCTGAGCTCATTAACCAGTTCTTCAGTGCCATCTAGTTTCGCTTTTTCCAAGGAATATTCATACGCATTTACCCATTCTTCAATCGCATCTCTACATATCTGAGATATGTTTACCCTATCTTTGATAGGGTCCATCCTCTTATGCAAACTGCTCGGAATATTTATTCCTAGTCTCATTTATGACCTCCATATGTCTTTGTTATATTAAAGCATACGATATATTGTATGTCTTTGTCAATAGCAGACATACATATTATTCTTGAAGCTCGATTTTACTTAAAAACTGGGCCTGAACCACCATCATCAATGGATAATAATGTCCGCCAGGAATCACACGTGAAGGTTAGGCGTGGTGTGATGTAGTAAAAAAAGAACGTTTTTATAGTGCTTAAGAGATCATTAAGAGAATATGGACAATCCATTAAAATCCTGTAGGGTTTATTATTTCTTTTTCAGCAGGTTCTGAACCGGTGAGAATTTATTATGCGCAACCTTCATGTCTTCTATTGTTAAATGAGTATATTTCATAGTTGTTTGCAGGCTTTTATGCCCCATAATTTCTTTAACCGTGAATACATTTGCCCCTTTAGCAATCGACTGGGTCGCA
>SDBU01008729.1_pt1 | contig 11472 bp, 10 predicted proteins | sample 2277071 | NCBI WGS metagenome assembly SDBU01 (sample SAMN10397929, study PRJNA504765) | marine sediment metagenome | isolation source: marine sediment core GS08_GC12, 126 cmbsf | place: Arctic Ocean: Gakkel Ridge, Loki's castle | collected 2008 | reverse complement strand
CCATTACTAGCAATAGTAATAGGAGGGAATTTTTTAACAGTTATCCTACTCATTTTTTGGCCCCCTTCTTCTTAGTTGTTTTAGATTTAGCAGCTTTCTTTTTTGGTTTTGGTACTTCCTTACCCTCTTTAAAAGGTAAATGATTTACTTTGTTTTCTTTTACAGATTCTTTAAATTTATCAGGAAGTTCTTTTCCTTGTTTAAATGTAATAGGTCCTTGTATAGTAGGCATATTAGCCACCCCCTTATTTACAAAATTTATTATAAACTTCTAAATATTCCATTGGTAATCTTTCTTCATTATTTAATTTTTCAAATTGTTTAACAATAATATCCATTAATGGTTTATCTATTGTAATTTCTTTAGATTCTTCTTTTTCCACATTCCAGGTAATTCTTCCGGCTTCTTTTTGCACTACTTCATATTTTTTTAATTCTTCTTGACTTAAACCTATAATTCCTTGAAAGTCTTTTACTAATTTTAAAGTTTTAGAATTTCCTTGCTGTGGTAATATTTGCATTATAGTTAATCTTTCAATAATATTTAATTTCATAATTTCACCTCTTAGTGTTTTTTTACCCTTTGGTTTTTAAAAAAATAAAAGAAAGTTTAAGTCTTTCTATTGACTTTAACTTCTGCACCCATTACAGTTATTGTATCTGCAACTCCTGTGGTTCCTTGAATTTCTAAAGCATACATCTTATCAGTTGCTACAGTTTCTACTGCATTAAGTGTAGCTTCAACATCAAATACACCATCTGCATCTACTTGTGTTATTCCACCGCCTGCTACATCACTAGTTGTAATTGGGTTTGCTTTACTTATTGCAACCAATTTACAATCTAATGTTAAAGCATTGCTTTCAGTACAATCCCCAATTAATTTATAAGATACAATTTCATCCCCTATCTTCAAGAAATTCAAAGGTATCCAACATTTATCTGTAGTTAATGAAGCTGCTAAAAATGCCCCTGCTAAAATTGGTGACCATTCTGTTGCCGGAGCTGGAAAGTTAAATGCATTAGCTGTAAACTCTTGTGCTTGGAAGTGTCCTGTTAATGTATAATCACCAGATACTGTAGTAATTCCAGATCCTGTAGTAAATGTTTTAGCTCCTGAAATAGTAGTATCCTCACCTAAAGTTATACTTGTTCCTGGAACATTCTCAAAGGATTTAGCTCCTGAACCATCACCATAGTTTAGAAGTGTTCCACCGATAGCTGAACCTGTTCCAAATGTAATTCCCTTAGTTGTTGCAAAAGTTGTAGCCCCATTTATAGTAACTGTACCTGAACCTGTTGCAAAAGTTTTAGCTCCTGAAATAGTAGTATCCTCACCTAAAGTTATACTAGTTCCAGCTACATTCTCAAAGGATTTATTTCCTGATCCATCTCTATAATTTATAATAATACCACCAATGGCAGAACCAGTTCCAAAAGTTAAATCCTTAGTTGTAGCAATATCTATATCCCCTGTTATTGTTGTATCTCCACTTCCAGTTGTAAATGTACTTGCTCCTTGGAAAGCAACATTACCTGAGGAATCAGTTAATACAATACTTGCAGTTCCGTCATGCGCTTTGATATTAGTTAATTGTGTATGTACACTTTGAAGATATCCTGTAGAAGATAATACAATATCTTTTCCAGCAGTTACTGTAACATCTCCTGAGATTCCTACTGCTGCAGGTCCTATTGTAATCGCACCTGTTGGACTTAGGAATGTACCACTTGAAGCACTTAAATCAAAGTCTGCATTAGTTACACCATCACCAATAACATCTCCACTAAACTTAATATCATCAGCTTTAGCATCACCTAAAGTTACTGCTGCTGCAAATGTTGCAGCTCCTGTTACCGCTACTGTTGTATCGAATGATGCTGCTTCATCTACATTAAATATTCCTAAGATAGTTGTAGTACTAGATGGTTTAGAAATATTTAATGTTCCAGTTGTAGCTTGTAAATTTTCACCCAGGATATCAAAATCACCAGTTACAGATGCATCGTCTAATTCGAATGTTCCTACAACTGTTAGGTTTCCATCAATGCTTGTATTTCCTGAACCATCAAATGTAATTCCACTTGAACCACCTGCGTCTACGATATTATTTCCACCTACTTTTAAATCTCCACCTAAAGTTGTTAATCCAGTTCCTACTGTAAATGTTTTACTTCCTGAAATTGTACAATTTCCACCTATAGTTACTTCTCCAGTTGTAGTTTTGAATATACCATTACCTAAAGAAAAGTCTAGTTGTGAAGTTCCGGCAGCACATAATAAATTAATATTTGCTGCTGCTGTTGTATGGCCTAACAAACTAACCGCACCAGTTCCTGTAGCGAAAGTACCTGCACCACTACTCAGATCAAAGTCTTTACCACTTGCAATACTAAAGTCTCCATTACAATCTACATTTCCTGTTCCTGTCTTGAAAGTACCAGTTGAAGAACTCCAATCAAAAGCTGGATTCTGTGCTGAATTTACTGCAACACTTCCATAGAATGTAACTGTGTCTGCAATGTTATCCCCTAATTGAGTTGTACCACTATTTACAATTGAAGTAGCTGTTATTGCACCATAAGAAAACGCACCTGATATGGTTAAATCATTAGTTACCGTGACATTTCCTGTTAGAGTAATATCATCTGCGCCTGAACCATCAGAACTAATTAATAACTTTCCATCCGCATTTGATTGTAAAAATATACCTGTATCTCTAAATTGAAGTTTTTTATCAGAATACATAGTAATAGTTTCAGAAATTTGTCTTTTTAATGGGTTAAAAACCCCTACTTTTTTTAATGCCATTTGTATTTCACCTCTTTAGTTATTTTCACATTAAGGAATTTTCCATTAATGCATCTGTCGTTTTACCGACCACTTAGTTTACTAATTTAAAAGTGTAATTATCTCCATAACACGAAAAACTCACAGGCAGCCGAACTTGGCCCATTACCTATAGTTATGGTATCATTAGTTATAGTCCACTTCATAGCTCTTACAACTGGAGTTCCTGTATGATCCTCTGTACAATCAGCCCAAAGTACTCTTTTAACAACACTTCCAGGACCGCCATCAGATTCATTAATCACAGTTTCCAATTCGAAGCTATTAGTAGCATCTGCGGAATCTATCGATAAAACAGCGAAATTAGCTCCGCTTAATCTACCTTGCCTAATTACACTTACACTTGAAGTTACATCTACCATTTATATCACCCCTTATATCCATAATACAAAAAACTCTAAAGCTGCGGTACTAGGTCCTGAGCCTATGGTTATTGTATCTGTTGTTGTAGTCCACTTCATAGGTATTGTGACCGGAGTCCCCGTATGTGCTTCCGTACATGTAACATTAATTACTCTTGCTACATCACTTCCAGGACCGCCATCAGATTCATTAATCACAGTTTCCAATTCAAAATAATCTGCTGCGGTAGCAGAAGCTATTGTCAGGACAGCAAAGTTAACGCCTGCCATTCTACCTTGTTGGATTACACTTACATTACTTGTTTCGTCTCCCATTTATATCACCCCTTAAGCTATATTATCTATATACGCATTAAAACTAGGTGCTCTTAGTATTAATGCTTCATAGATTTTCAGCATAAATTTGCTGCTATCGTTTGTCTTTGCCAATTCTTCAAAAGTCATATCTTGCAATACTCTCATCTCTATAAAGTCCATGTCTAAAAAGTAGATCTGTTTAGATCCCCCTGAATTAGTTAAAAACATGCTTGGCAAAATAGGTATAGGTCCCACCATAGTTTGAATCACTATAGCACTAGGAACTCCGAATGGCAATGAATCGCCAGCCCCGAAATCTCCTGGACTAAACCTAAATACATCTACTAATATTTTCCTAATGTCTGTTACAACTGCACTAGCAGCAACACCTAAATTAGGCCTTCCACCATCATCGAAAGCTAATTGGACAGTTTCTTCTATATCATCCCATGTTAATGCAGCACTAATATCATTTTTATTTGTATTTAGTTGCTGTATTACAATACCATCAAATTCCGAAGCTGTAGATCCACTATCCCCATTAATAATTAAATCTTCTTCTTTTTCTTTCATGGCTCTAGCCTTGACTAAAACTTCTGTTTGCCTGGCATTTGGCGCAGCTACATTACTAAAAGGATTTTGTGTAGCTCCTACTCCAGCACCCGTTGATTGAAATCCTTCCAACATATAACTAGGCATTGCTGCTTGCATTGGACCTAAAACTCTACCTATAGAATAAACAAACTTAATCGATTCACTTACCCTATCATAAGTATCGTTTGTCTCGGTTAATGCTGCATCTAATCCTGCAGTTACTGCTCCGCCTTTTGATGTAATGATATTAAACTCAGCAGTCATTCCTTGGTTAGTTACTCTAGGAATCAACTCTACTAATGGTGTGTATTTCCTAGACCTATCTACTATTCTTGGATCTACATAAACAGGAACTAATGCAAAACCTGCTGTACCTACTCCACCTGTTTCTGGCCCTAAAGCTTTAACCTGAATACTTTTGTATCCAGTATCATAAACGGATTTTAAATGCTTTCTCATATCTACTTCATGCCATGGATTTGAATATCCTGTGTTATGGGGCAAAGCACCGAAAGAATGTTCATAACAACCAGCATGACTAAAACCTTTACTAGCTATTCTTCCCATCTCTTTATTAATATCGCCTGTTTGCCCTTTTTCTGTTTCTTTCATTTCTTTTCACCCCTTAAATATTATCTAATGGTCCTATGGACTCATTATCTTTTCCTGCTAAATCTTCTTTGTTAGAAGCATCTTCAGCTCCTGCACTTTTAACATTAGCCTTAACTAAAATTGCGTCAACTTCTTCTGACTTCTTCTTTAACTCTTTTACTTCTTTAGTAAGATCATCTATAGAACTTTTTATTTCTCCTAAAGCCTTACTATCTAGTTTAGAAGCTTTTTGTTCTGATGAAGAGGAGGAATCTTTATCCCCTTCTTCGTCGGAATCTCCATCATCAGATCCTTCACTATCTTTATCCTTATCATCGTCTGATGGTTCATCCGGTTTGTCTTTATCTTTTTCTGACATAATACCACCCCTTTTTTTATTTATTTTTGATTTTAAACCTGTTGAATCTTCAGCAGCCTCAACAGTTCTAAGATCATCTATACGCTCGTGAATAAAATTTATTCTTTGGTTAAGATCCATAAATGTTTCTTTAATCCCCATTTCTAATTCAGGATGGTTATGTTCCCCAATAGGTTCATTTTCCGTATGAGCATGAGCTCCATCCTTATCATATTCTTTTCTCTTGCCTTCTATCTTTTCCATATATTTTAAAGATTTGAACATAATATCTGTCATAGTAGCCTTTGGATTTATTGCATTCCCTGTTGCTGCTACATTAATCATATTTATTTTATCCAATAATCTAACAGTCTTTTCCCCTATCTTCTTAACCATGGTTCTAACAGGAATAAAAGCTATTGAAAATGCATCTAAGAATCCTGACTTAACTTCTTCCAAGACTTCTTGAAAGTTTTTTACTACGTTGCCCTTTCCATCGAATTTTTTCCAATTCTCATTTAATTCAAATTCTACTAAATTACCTTTTTTATCTAGAGTTTCATTAACAGATTTTCCTAAGGGAGATTTAGTTAAATTAAGATGGGGGTTCGAATCCTCCTCTTCCCCTGCATCCCTTAATGTCTCATGGTCAAAGTCCAATTTGATAGATCTGCTTTTGAATTGTTTAGAAATATCTTCCATACAACTCCTAGTTACTACTTCATCCACTAGATCTACATCCTCAGAATCTATATGTCCTTTAAGAAAATGCCTCTTTTTCCCTGTTTTTTTATCTATAATACTTTTATATTGAATACCTTTAACATAGAAAATAAATGGTTTTTGTGCTAAATTATCATCCATAATGTTTAAAATATACTTTTTATATATAAATTGTTTTATGCTACATCTAAAAAGGAATAAATCGCCAATCAAATACTCCTGGGCACCGACCCCTTATCATAGCTTGAAATCTACGACGATTATTCAAAGAAAATAATAGGCGATGCTCTACCGATTAAGCTACAATTCCCGAAGGACTTGCCGGAGATTGAATCCGGATCTGTTCGCCACAAAAAAATAGAAATCTAATTAATATTTAAATCTTTCTAAAAATTTAGGAAATAGAAGAGGTAGAAAGCCCTTTTAATTTATATGAACATATAGCTTATTAAATGAACAGATAGTATTTAATTTATCACCACAAATATAAAACATTTCTAAAGAATGTGGTGATAATTTACATAAACAAATAGCTTATTCTATAGGTACTCATATATGGGTACATATGTTTAAACTTTTTATTCTAAGGTGAATACTATCGTATCACGGTCATTTGGCATGAATGGTGGCGCCTGACCTGAAAATGTCTTCCCATTAACAACTACGCTAAACTCTTCATCTAATTCAATAGCTTTTTCCTTAGTTCCATACTTCCTACCCATGGCCTTACTAACTTCAGTAGTTCTGCCATCATAAGTAATAATTAGATATTTCCTGGCATCTTCTCCGCTGGACTTCATGGCCTGCAACTTTCCCTGATTTACTGCCCTACTAGTTTCTGTCCTGGCTATTGTATCTGCTCTTGACTCTATTATATTAAATGTATCAGCAATTTCGCTTTTTAGTTTTGAAGGACTTTCATCATTTACTAAACCTCTTTCTATTACCTGCCTTAGCTTATTTTTCAAATCTCCTTCCATACCTTTTATATTATCAAAAGTATGTTCACCTAAGAAATCTATGGCCTGGCTAGAGGTTCCTGGTTGGATGTTTATTTGTAATAAATTCTCTGTCTGATCCCAACCTTTTAAGAAATTTGATTTAATTACTTGATTGACTAACACGCCTATTTCATCCATGTTCAGAACCTGGTCAATAATAGATTTAATAATGTCATTAATTCCTTTTGCTTTAATCTGATCTAAAGGTTTAGAAATTACTTCTGATTCTATTCTTTTTTTAAGATTAGTTTCTATATCATTTAAAAGAAAATTCAAAGCTTTATTTAATTTATTTGATCCAATTAAGCTTTCTTCTTCATTTGCTACTAAATTATTATTAGCCTTACCTTCTACTTTTTTCTTTATCGCTGCACAATAAGCTTCTGGGTTATTCTTATCCTGATTTTTACTAACACAATCAGCAAAATTAGTATATCCAGCAAAAGGTTTAGATTCTATTTGTCTACTCTTTCCTTCTTCTTTAGGATTCATAGCATCTTTATTTCTTTCGGCACCCGTTTTTTTATTATTTTCGGCACCCTCATTATTATTAGGACTTTGATTGTTATTACCTTGATTTCCAAAGAATGGATTATCGCCCTGACCTTCAAAACTAAATCCTCCTCCCTTCAATTCATCCCCTTCTTCCTTTGGCTCTAATCCTTCAGCTTCCCTTACTTCATTAACAGTTTTCCAACCATCTTTTATTTGTTTACCATACAATTCCGCTTTTTGAGTTTCATCATCTACATCAAAAGTTAAGAATTTAAGCTTTAAATGAGGGTATTCAAAATCTTCTGTTATAATTCTTTTAGAATATTTTTGTTCCATTAATCTTAACCTGGGATTGATTGCTTTTTTCTTAAATACCTTGCTCTGAACAATTTGATTAGCAGATCCTTTAGCATCTTCAGTATAACCTAATTCAGTAGGCGTTACTCCTAAAGTAGCCCAAACCATCTTACTATACCATTTTTGCTTTTCTATGATCTGCATTTCTGTGGAGCTAAATTCTATCCTTTCGAACTTAGGCACTCTATTGATAATGGGAACTTTGTTCATCATTTTCTTGAAATTCCCAAAATTATCCTTCTTCATTTGGAGTTCTGACCATTGGTCTTTAAAAGCCTTCAATTCATCAGCGTCGGAATTATCCAATCCGATAACTCCTTTGGGAACATTATTGTCATTAAAATATTCTAAATCGCTTTCAATAGAATAAATTAACATTTGCAAAGTATCAGCTAAAATCTGAATAGGACTAGGGCCATAATGAACATCTGTCCTGTTATTAGATTCAATCCATATAATTTCTTTTCTTCCGAATGGTGTAGGCGCTTGTGCTATCACACCCCCATATTGGAAATAAGCTGCCTGCCTTCTTGCGTCCTCACTAGTTATATTATGAAATGGGTTTAATGGATCTAAAGGATTTGTTCTTAATCCATCTGGACTTCCAATAAACGGAACAATAGGCGTTGCTACATTACTTCCTTGATGTAAATCAACTATAGTTCCTGGAATAATTACATCCGCCCGATTTGTAAATTTCCCATAAATGTCCGGATTCTTAGTAAATGAGCCACCGTCCCTAGTTACTATTTCAACTAGCTCTTCTTTAAGATTATATTCCTTAACTAAAACCCCGCTGTTTATTTCTATGTCATCCCTCAAAGGCCTTTTAATAAATACTTCTTCAAAAGTTTCATCATTAGTATTTGGATTTTCAAAGAAAGCTCTGACTTCATCTATTTGATTTCTTACTTCCGCTTTTAATTCTCCATTCTCATCTACATATTTCTTTCTTTCTTCTTCACTTAATTTTTCATCTAAAACTATATCCCACTCAATAGAACCTATTTCGGCCAATATAGTACTGATACACATCTCAACATAAGGTGTTTGGGCTAGCCATCTTACATAAGGAACATTAAAGAATCTTGGATATCCAAAAGGTGGTTTGTATAGAAATCTTGGAATGTATGCTTTATCTATTGCATCCCTACTTGCTTCCCTGGTGGGCTCTTGTAGCAACAATAGATTTATAGCTGCCTTCCTTCTAAAACCTGGTATAAAATCCCTAAATGACGCCATGATTATAAAACCGGGCAGGAGGATCCACCCGGAAACATTGTTGATGATTACTTACCCTGCAAACTAGGTAAATTATTGCAATAATTATAAAATATATAGATATAATATAAATGTTTTTATGTTAGAAGTGAAAACCTATATGAAATCAAATACTAATTCTCCCCTATCTCTCCATACAAAATAAGTTAAACAATCCGCAAAATCAGGTGAATAATCTTCAGGGTCTACTATTTTCTTTTTAGCCGAAGATGTTAATTCCCATTTCATAGCTATCAGATGTTTTCTTAATTTGTCTATCTTAGGAATCTTAATTAATTCGTCCATAAATATAGCTCTCAGACCAAAATAGTTTTCTGCTTTCTTGTTCATAAAATACTCTTTCTTAATGGCTGCTTCACCGAATTTTGCATCTACTATCCGTACATTAGATATATTCTTTTCAGCTATCAATTCCCTCAATCTGCTCACTGGCCCCACTCCCAAACCAATCCCATCTATAGGAACTAAACCTTTTGTTCTTCTTCCAATAAACCTAATGATCTTGTCAAATATTCTTCCTACTATTTCCATACTTTCAGATTTCCCTTCTGAATAATAATCTAAGAGATGAAAGAAATTCCCTTTCTTGATCCCCCAAAAGATTACAGTTTCGTCTAATCCCTTATCCGCAGGATCACAGCTAATTATCTTAGTGAATTTCTTCAATTCTTCCTCAGCTTGTTTAACTATAAATTCTTGATGTTTATGGGGTTCTATCAGTATCTTCTCTATTTCATTAAGTTCCTTCAACAGATCAATACTAGATTCTTCGGCCTTCTTTATCTTCCCTAAAGGTATTAATTGGTCTTCTGATTCTTCCGGGAACTTAGATTCATATAATACTGTGAATTCTAAGGGCGTTAATTCCTTTCTCTGTTCTTCTAAGAAGTTTTTAGTAATCCTTCCTTCTTTAAGTGCTATCTGCCATCCTATCCTCATAACCTTAAATTTAGGATCTAGAGTATGTTCATAGGCCTTATTATCTACATCCCAGGGATTATATAATTCTATTAAAATCGCTTTCTCGGGGTCATCTCCAAGCATTCTACTAATCTTAGTATTTGCTTCTGCTACGATTAAACATGCTTCATCCTTAACTACAATATCTGCGCCAAACCCCATTAATCTTACAGCTTTCCCTTCCGCACTAAATATTCTATATTCACATCCATTCGTAAAAGTCTGCCTTTTCCTGCTTGATTCCTTGCTCAGTCTTTTTTCCCCTTTTACATCAACTTCTGTTAAAGCTAATAGTTCCGGACACCTAAATATCAAATTAACCATATAATCCCTTAGAAGTTTTGCCTGCTCATTTAATGGGCCTATAAATGCTATTTTCTTATTTTTATTTAAAATAATAACTAAAGCTATTCCAATAGTGACGCAGAACGTTTTCCCATATCTAGTCATTGCGGAAATACTAAGTCTTTTATATTCGCTAAAGGCTATTTTCCTGACTATGTCTTGTTGCATGAAAGTCAGATCATAATTAAAATAATATTTAACAAGAAACTCTACATCTTTTTTATCTATTGCATTTTGGATAGCTTGTTCATCATTCATTTCTTTTTCTTTCTATCTTCTTTTTCTTTTTTCCTTCTTTCTAAAATCTCCTCATATAACTCTGCTGCAGAACGCCTTTTAGGGCCATCATCTATTATTATTTTTTCTGCTACTTTTTTCTGTTTTCCTATATTGAAAAGCCAATTATTCCATCCATCCAATAATTTAAGGCCTTTCTCAGCTTCAATCAGGGTTTTGGCTTTGGATGCCATTCCCAAGTATTTTTCATAGATTATACTTGTTCTATATTTGGCATCTTTTCCTATTAACTTCTCGCATTCTTTAGCTATTGCTTTGAAATCCTGCGATACTTGAGAGATAGAAAGACTATATCTTTCCGCCAATTCTGTACGACTTAAAGTTTTAGGGCTTCCTGCTTGTATGATTAATTTAAGAATCTCTGCTCTTCGCTCTTGTGCAGTATATTCATTAGGTTTTTTATCTTTTGGAATTATTACATTTATATATGTCATTTTGAAGTGTTTTGAAGTCTAATTAAGTTTGTTTTATAGCTTTCTTATCTGTATATTGTTCCCATCTTTTTAAAATCAAATCACAATATTTAGGGTTTAATTCTATTCCATAACAAATTCTATTTAGTTTTTCAGCTGCAATTAAAGTAGTTCCTGCTCCTATGAATGGATCTAAAATAATACCTGGAATAAAATCTTCATTACAATTACATTTAGTAAATCCTATTGTTTTATTTTTAACATTTCCTGGATTAAACAATCCTTGTTTCTTTTTTTGTTCTGTCCAATCAGCAAATCCTCCTTTTTTCCATTTATATCCTTTATTTAATGATGTTCCTTCTGTATTAGTATAAGAATTTGTTTCTTTTTTAATTGATGTTGGAGGGATTATAGTCTTACTAATCCTTTCTCTAATCTCTCCGCATTTACTACAAATCCATTCAGGACAAAAACTTATAATAGGTTTCTCGCATAATTTAACAGGATAAGTTGCAAAGTGAGCTTCAGGAAATGGTTGTGTTGTTAT